>Ga0233436_1003368_pt1 | contig 10480 bp, 9 predicted proteins | sample SI_122_August201_2_FD_182723 | JGI IMG/M metagenome (GOLD analysis project Ga0233436, IMG submission 182723) | Seawater microbial communities from Saanich Inlet, British Columbia, Canada - SI_122_August2016_150_MG | ecosystem: Environmental > Aquatic > Marine > Inlet | place: Canada: British... | reverse complement strand
ATATTATATGATACAATTAAGTGACGAACAGCAAGACATTCTAGACACTGTAAAACAAGGACATAATGTCATGGTAGATGCGGTTGCGGGGACTGGAAAAACCACTCTTATTCTATCAATTGCTAGAGAAATGTCCGACAAAAATATATTACAACTCACGTATAATGCGTCTTTACGGAAAGATGTTAAGGAGACGGTTGAACAAAATGAAATTCATAATTTAACAGTCCATACCTATCATAGTCTTGCAAAGCGACATTATTTATCTACTGGTTATACTGACACTGAAATACGTAGACTATTGTTGAAAGAGATAGAACCAAAAACTCCCATACCACAATATGATATGATCGTATTGGATGAATGTCAAGATATGACGTTGTTATACTTTCAATTAATGGTGAAATTTATCAAAGATATGGGTACGAATATACAATTATTGATTTTAGGTGACTATATGCAGGGATTGTATGATTTCAAAGGTGCTGATATACGGTTTTTAACAATGGCAGATAAAACATGGGATGGGTTATATAATTTATCCAATGCTGGATTTCAAAAACGAACCATGAAAATGTCATTTCGTATTACCAATCAAATACGCCATTTTGTAAACGATGTAATGTTAGGGGAAGATCGAATGAACGCATGTCGTGACGGCAATGTAGTTACATATATTCGTAATTCTCGTGGTAATATTTCACGAGTAGTATATGCCGAAATAACAAAACTACTTGAAACCGGTGTCAAACCAAGTGATATATTTGTATTAGGGGGATCTGTTAAAGGTGCCAATAGCAATATACGCCGATTGGAAAATACATTGGTGGAAAAAGATATACCCTGTCATGTACCTATGTTGGAGGGCGACAAAATAGATGAACGTGTAATTGACGGGAAAGTTGTATTTTCGACATTTCACAGCGTTAAAGGAAGACAGCGCAAATATGTTTTTGTGGTTGGATTTGATAATGCGTATTTTCGATTCAATGCCAGAACGTTACCCAGAGATACATGTCCGAATACACTATATGTAGCAGCAACACGCGCAACCGATGGCCTCTATTTACTAGAAAGCGATAACTATTCCAATGATCGACCACTAGAATTCTTAAAAAAAAGCCACATTGAAATGAAAAAATGTGATTATATTCAATTTCGAGGACATCATAAATCCATCTTTCAAGACGAAGAGACGAATGATTTAAATGATATGGGCGTCAAAAAACATATTCTAACGCCAACCGACATGGTGAAATTCATTTCAGAAAGCGTCATTGAAACCATATCGCCTATTATTGACCGAATATTTATAAAAGAAACCGAACAACCTATCTTACTTGATATACCTAGTGTTATTGAAACTAGAAAGGGCTATTTCGAAGAAGTTAGCGATTTAAACGGCATTGCGATACCATGTATGTATTATGATTATTTGAAAGAGATCTTTACAGAAACCTCGGAAGAAATTGATAATATTCAACGTGGAAATGTATTATTTGAAGTTATTGACAAATGCATGGATAAAATGAGAACAAACGATCATACATTTTTGAAAGATATTGTAAAGAGCCTTCCTGCCAAAATAGAAACCATCAATGATTATTTGTATGTTGCAAATGTTAGCGTTGCCGTTCAAGAGACTCTTTATTTCAAACTGAAACAAATTGATATTGATGAATATAACTGGTTAACCGATGATATGATATTGGCTTGTAAAAATAGATTACGAGACGTTATTGGACCGGATTGCGAAAATCAGATGCCATCAGTAGAAGACACCATCATTCACGAGTCCGCAGACGAACAACATATCAAAATAGACGAATATCTTCAAACTATATTTGATACATCACAACAATTTCGATTCACTGGGCGGGTAGATTTGATTAGTGAAACAATCGCATGGGAACTGAAATGTACGTCTGAAATTACTGTCGAACACCTAGTACAGGTTATTATTTACGCATGGTTGTGGAGAATGCGACACAGTTACACCGAAGTATTTGAAGATAAAATATTCAAAATATTTAACATTAAAACAGGGGAAATATTACGACTTGATGCGTCACAAGATGACCTCAATCTTATAATAAGTACTCTACTAAAAGGTCGATTTCAAGATCCTATTAAGAAATCAGACCAAGAATTTATACGCGATTGTCAGGAATTTATCTAGACACGCAAATCGGTTACTGTAATATGATATATGTATACAATACATCATATTAAAGGGCAAATTAGTTAGAGGATGGCTGAACGAAACGCTTAATACATTCCCATAATTTGGCGGATTCATCTATGCTGAACGCACCACGTTTTTGTGCGACACTCAAAAAAGACACCATAGTATTCAGGGCATCATTATCATCATTAATTTTTTTTTCAGACAGGTTAGACACTAAAGTCGAATCATTGACGGTCGTATTTAGATCCATTACTATATATCATAATTCGTGTTTATACCGTTTATGCGGACTTTGTTAAACCTAGTTTTGTCAATACCAACTCTACAATATAATTGTCATCAGAAGACCAATTTTCATACTCGTCTCCCTCCACCTTTATAAATTTGTTTTCTAACAAATGACCGTTAGCATCTAATAGATGTACGGTGATATTCGCGTGAGAATTTAATACAACTTCTGACAATACTATTTCTATTTGGGTTGAAATAGGGGCAGGAAGCGCGTGATCGTTTATAGCCACTTTCAAATGATCCATAATTATATAATAAGTAATCACATTTAATTACGTATTACAACGAATAATATAAAAATACATGTTATATATTATTATACAGTAGGCTATGAAAGAACACAGAATAGATGACTATTGTAAATTTTTATCCACACAGACAATATATTGCGAACAAATCAAAAAAGATCATCCGAATTATGAATACTGTAATATTGTATATGACCTATATTCAGAATGTGTAATATATAAACAGCGAATCATCGGTTTACCTAAATATCACAAATGAAGAAGTGTTACTCGGTTTGAATTGAATGCTCTAGAACCACTACTAACATGATTCGAAATGAAGTTTCTCATCCTTGTTTTTGTAATATTACCATTACTTTCACTATACACCAAGGTCTTTATATCAAACTTTTTCATTTGTTTATAACATTCTATACACGGTCCTGAAGATAGCATGTTATTTTGATTTCCTAATCTCGCAATATATAATGAAATTTTTTTTGTACGATTCATTCGTAAACACTTGCGGAGTACGTCTATTTCCGCATGACACGAACATACATTGTTACTGATTAATCCATCCCTAGAAATAGTTCGATCGTGATTATGCCCTCTAGCAATAACCTTACCAGACGAAACCGCAACGCATCCATGTCGATAATTCACCGTTGACTTATATGCCTCCGTTGCGGCCAATTCGACGTATCTTATATCAGAATTAGAACAATGGGAATATGTCATATTGGTGTTGTTATATTATTATCTAATACAGTACAATATTACTGTAATCAATTTTATTAGGGATTACGACGAGATAGTAAATTTAGTTTGTATAACGCGTATAATCACAGTCTTCTTGAATCATAGGAATCGGCTTATTGAAATAATTTGTAAATCCATAATTTTCAAGTGATTCTTTCACGGCAGTGTCATAGTTTGTAAAATAACTGCTTACGTTTCTCGCTAAAACAAATAACGACACGCGCTTGTCGTCCGAAACAATCGAATACTGATATTGACCGTTGCGAATTTCACCTAGTTCAATTACCCAATATGGTGCCGATCTAGGTACCCCTTCTAATGACACTTGCAGATTACCGCCAGTGTCTCCTGGTCGGTAAAATGCGTATCCACCGATCTGATCCAATTTACCATCGGAATCACATTGGCTATTTAAAACCGTAACATTTGTAGAGGTTAGTCCATAGTCCGCAACCGAACATGTACCATCACCCTGAAACGACATATCAAACCGATTCTTATATACTTGATACCAACGACCCATATACGTTGGAAGATCTAATGTTGCAACGGGGGCATACTCCGCAGAAATACTACACACGTAGGCTAGTAATACAAATAAATTTAATATCATTATTTCTTATTCTCGTATCAATACATCTATATCATTTCTGTAAATATATTTCGAGAACAATGTACCTAATATTATTATGTTCTCAAAATATATATCATAATGAATAGTTATACACTCAATCACGAGTTTCATCGTGAATCAATCGCACAAAAACAGGAAAAATGGAGACAACGACAACTAAATATATTTTATAAAACCGGTCGACCGATATTCGATATTTCAATAGATACCGAACACTTGAGACCTCATAATAATCCGCATCATCACCGAGACCCTGCTATGTATCAAGTACATCAACGATCAATAGTAAACAAAAACAAGTGATGTTTAGTATAAAATTGAAATGCGTACACGATGTATCACTCGTATAATATCATACACATGAATAGAATCATCCGATATCTAGGGACCGAATATAAATTTGATTATCATACGGCCATTTCTAAACTCGAAATAGCATTCCCAATGGAGTCCTTTACGGAAGACACCGAAAATACTCCTACTGAAAACAATGCTAATACGAATGAAAATCCGTCCATCGTTAATATTCCCATTAATGCAGATACACCAGTAGCATCACTCCTTGGTATTATCGACGAACAAAAAATTAAGGAAGAACGGACCGATATATGGAAAAATAGCCATTATAAACATTTACCCGGACTACAATCAAACAATATTGGTAATGTCGGAGAAATGTTCCTTGGAAACATTTGTAAAAACGCAAAGGTCGAATCTGACATCGATGGTACAAAAACAAAAAAAATCGGCGGAGGAGCGGGGGACGGAATCATAAAGGGAAAAACCGTAGAAATAAAAACCGCACACTGTGGAGGCAACGCAAGTTACCAACATGAACTCGGTGAATTTCCATGGCACGCCGAGTATATGGCGTTTATCGATATCGACCCACAATGTGTCTATTTAACCATATTTCCTAATTTTACAGAAGAACAATATAAAAACTGTGTTAAATGTGAACCCTATTTCCCGACTCGATCATTCTGTTGGAGGAAAAAATCGGGCGCATTCAAACTAGATACCACCCCTAAATTAAACGAACAATGCATATTACAAGGTAATACAATAAAAATAACAGAAGAAACCACATTTGAATCGATAGGTGAATTCATTCAACGAATTATTATGTAAATTTCTCGATTATTTGCGAAGAACGTATATTATAAGCCGAATTTGTTGATAAAAAGGCGACGGAGGACCAATCAATGTCCTTGAATTTTTGTATATTTTCCCTTTTATTTTCATGAAATACAATCCCGTACCCCTTTTTTCGAGGCAACTCGTCAAATGTATTGTAATGTGTCATCGAATTTTTACCAAAACATGTCGACGGAATATACATATCACAGTCATAAAACATTTTTTTATTACGCGTCGTAGATGGAGTTCCTCCATCAGAAAGTGAATATATTTTTAAAACGCTACTGTTTGGCGCCTTCAACTCATATGCTTTGGATATATGATGTTTCGACCAAACTTGGAAAATACAATTCACTTTTACTGACTTCTTGGATGGCTCATAAAATTCAGTATCCAACTTTTCAGAATGAATTAAATTATAACCAGTCACGCGTTTACGAGGCACGCCCTTTCCGTCACTTTCAAACAATTGGGGTAATATAAAACAAACATAATCAGCAAATGGTGCCGAATGGTTAATGAACTTCAATGCCAATTGTCCGCGCAATCCAAATGGAGGGTTTCCAAACACAATGTATTTCTCTTTGGTTGGTGGATTCCATTCCAAATAATCTACGGTTTCTATCCCTTCCGCTTTAGGATCAATATCGAATGCAATTGTCCGATCCTTGGGTAACACATTCAAGAAACTACCGTCTCCAGCAGATGGCTCGATATATGTATATTCCGCATCTGATTCGCCATTAGATTCTAATATTGTCTTAAAACGATCAAAACATGTGCGCGCCGTCTCGATTGGTGTATAAAACTGATCCTTCTCTTTATACGAAAACTTCGAATAATCAATCGGAATTTTACTAAACTTCATCAGATCAAATTGATATGCGGTTGGAACAGACTCCAATTCTATCCATCTCTTAACTGTACCCGTCGCAACATTTAAGGCAACGGCAATCTCCCCATAAGAATGATCGTTCAGTGCGTTTTTCAAAATTTCCAAGATTGACACGGGCACGTCACTGTGCGATGTATCTAGATTACTCGTCTCTACTGGACGAACAAGTGCCTGAATTCTTTCTTCCACTATTTCATTCACTTTTTCCATTGTATTTTCACATTGCCTTTTTCGATTCTGATGGCTACTGTAATGAGATCTTTGGGCGAAATCCTTTCCGCAACGAGGACAACTATATTTAACCATTTTGGGTGTTTACTATATAGTGTACATCTGTTTTTAAATCAATTTTTAGATCTGTAAAATTGAATTGTCGCACCTTGGTCTAATTATCCATACTTTACTTATCGACGATCGTTCATAATGCCTTCCATCATTAGACGCCTCGACCATATACGCGATATCGCACATACTACCCACGAAACATTCTCAACTGACCGTGGAACATATACCGGAATTACCGACAATGGGTATCAACACGGTGCAGGAAAAATGGTCTATAATAACGGAAACCAATATAAGGGTCGATGGAACATTGACAAACGTCACGGACGTGGGCGAATGGACTACGCTAACGGTGACACATATAGTGGTTTCTGGAAAAATAACAAATATCACGGTATTGGCACTGTAAAATATGCGGATGGAGACATGTATACCGGATATTGGAAAAATGGACGTCGACATGGCAGTGGTACACTTCTTAGTTCAAATGGGGACAAATATCAAGGTGAATGGATCGATGATGAAGTGACCGATTATGGCAAATGTACCTACTATAATGGTGATATATATCAAGGCAATTATAATGGCACACTTCAACATGGACTGGGTAAAATGATATATGCTAATGGTGACATTTATTATGGTTACTGGAGTCAAGATCAAAGAAACGGTGCGGGCATTATGAAATATTCAAATGGAATTGTATATAACGGTCGGTGGAGAAAGGATATCCCAGCAAAGGTTGCTATCATCAATCGATGCACCATCTAATAGATACACTTACAAAAATATAACTATATTTTTTATTTTCGTGCAATGTATACACCTACGATCGGGATTCATCAATCATTATTGAGTTTAGTAGGATTATCTTACCACACATATCTACGCATTTGAATATTTTGTAATTTAGTGCGTACAGTTTCGACCAATACATAACGAATGCGGACAATGTACCGATTTGACGTGAGATATTTAGTGAGATAACCTACGTACTGATTTTATATGTAGATACATAAATTCTTATTACTATGTCCGATTATGAATGCGTTCATTTATAACCTATAGATAGGTTGTCTCAATGCTATTCCTATAAAATAAATTGTATCTATATAATATAATATAATGTTTAGATCTGTAATGTCGTCGAACTTTAGCCGTCCCTACGATTTTGTAGATGCGATTGAAGTAGAGAATAAAATTGTCCCTGAACCCGTTCGCATTGAAGCACCAGCACCAGTTCGTAAAGCACCAGCACCAGTTCGTAAAGCAGTACCCGTTCGCAAAGTCGCAATTAAATCCAATGTTTCTGTCGCTTTCGCAGGTATTCCTTCCAAAAATGTCGCATCGGCACCAACCACGTCTTTCGCAGGCATTCCTTCCAAAAATGTCGCATCGGCACCAACCACGTCTTTCGCAGGCATTCCTTCCAAAAATGTCGCATCAGCACCAACCACGTCTTTCGCAGGCATTCCTACCCAAAATAAAGTACACATGAGAGTACCTCAAATCGGCGGGGTTTCAGGAATTCCTTCCAATCATCGTCCATCTGCATCTGCATCTGCATCTGCATCTGCATCTGCATCTGCATCTGCATCTGCATCTGCATCTGCATCTTCGTCTAGTAGTTTCAGTGGTATTCCTCGTCGCAAGTAATTTCGCGATTACATATTCAATCCGAACGCGCAATACATCATTTCATAGTAAAATGGAGACAGATGTATTACCATCATAATAAAAGTATACCTATTTTTATTATGGAGACCCACAGATAAAGATGGCAATGGTAGCATAAAATTGAAGTTAACAAATATATAAAGAGATTTATAAAGAGATTTATAAAATATATTAGTATATAGAATGGATAGACCGCATTTTATTCAAAAATCAAAAGAGGTTCATGGTGATAAATATGATTATTCACAAGTTATTTATAAAAATAAGAACACAAACGTTAATATTATTTGTAACACTTGTGGTGATAATTTTCCACAAATACCATATAACCATATAAATAAAAAATCGGGATGTAATAAATGTATGCTTTCTGAACGAAGTCAAAATACTTTAAATATTAGACGTGATGAATTTATTCAAAAAGCAAAAGAAGTTCATGGTGATAAATATGATTATTCCAACGTTATTTATACAAATTCAAAAACTCCTGTAACCATAACTTGTAATGTATGTGATAATAAATTTGAACAACCAAGAAATACACATGTAATTGGTGATGGTGGTTGTACGGAATGTATCAAAATAAATCTTAAAAAACAAATGACTTTTACAAAAGAACAATTTATTCAAAAAGCAAAAAAAGTTCATATTGATAAATATAATTATTCCAAAGTTAATTATATTGATTCACAAACTCATGTAACCATAATTTGTAATACTTGTGGTAAGAATTTTCCACAAATTCCTAATAATCATCTACGAGGAAAAGGTTGTAGACTATGTGCTATTAAATTAAAAGGCAATAAAATGAGAAAAACTAAAGAACAATTTATTTTAGAAGCAAAAAATATACATACAGACGAAAATAACAATCCTATTTATGATTATTCTTTAGTAGACTATAACACAACAAACACTACGGTTATTATTATATGTAAAATACACGGACCTTCCGAACAATGTCCTGCCAGTCATTTAAACGGTAAAGGTTGTAGGCGCTGTGGTATAATTAAAAGTGCAAAAACCCAAACATTTTCAAAAGAATTCTTTATTCAAAACGCAAAAGAAGTTCATGGTGATGGATTTGATTATTCACACGTTAATTATATCAATTCGCAAACACACGTTAATATTATTTGTAACACTTGTGGTGTTAATTTTCCACAAGTTCCTAGTTCTCATTTACAAGGCTGTGGTTGTGATAAATGTGCTCGTAGAATTAATCATGAAAATCAAAAATTAAGTGAGGATGAACTTATTGAAAGAGCAAAGAAAGTTCATGGTGATAAGTTTGATTATTCAAATATAAATTATATTAATTGCAATACACCAATAAATATAAAATGTAATAAATGTGGTGATACTTTTCAACAATTATATCCAAATCATATAAAACAAAACAAGGGTTGTCCTTTGTGTGAAGGTAGAATAACAGCAAAAATATTACTTGATTACTTGAGGTCTATTTATCCAACTACAATTAGAGAGTTCAAACAAGAATGGTGTAGGAATATACACTGCTTACCATTTGACTTTTATATTCCAGAATTAAATCTAATAATTGAATTAGATGGAAATCAACATTTTACACAAGTAATGAACTGGAAATCTCCTGAAGACAATCAAGAAACTGATATATATAAAATGGACTGTGCTAATGAGCATAATTTGTCTGTAATACGAATCGTTCAAACTGATGTATTATATAATACATATGACTGGAAAGAAGAACTCTTTAACAATATTGAAAAAATAAAAACAGATAATATTATTCAAAATATTTATATGTGTAAAAATAATGAATATGCGAATTATATTCATTAACATCTAATTGTTTGATTATTATCTTTATCTATTTCGTTATTATACACATATCCAAACATTTCTATATTTTTTCTTCATTATCCATTACGATATTATATAATAAAAATATTTATATAATTTTTATTATAATTGTTTCAAAAACGGCGTTTTTAATCTTCAAGGGTGTAAATTACCAAGGTGTAATGTCAGAAGTTGTATTTGATTATACAGGAACAGCAACCTTCAGATCTTTTAATGCGTCTAATGCGTTATCGGTAAGGTTATGATGATGTTCGGCATCCTGAATATTAGTGTATGAAACTACGACACCATCCACAGCAGCCTGGTTGGCCTCGTTCAATGCGACAGTTGCCAATGCGGCAGCAGTCTGTACTGCGGCAGCAGCAGTGTCAGCAGGAGACACTGGGGGGACAGCATTATTCTTAATACCAGCAGCGTATTTTACCGGGTCTGCGTTAATTTCCGCAGCTAATAATAGAGCTTCGGCATAAAGGGCGTCAGCCTTGTCAGCCCAGACTTTCTGTGCTTCAGCCACAACCGATGGGTTCTCGTTAGGC
>Ga0233436_1003357_pt1 | contig 10526 bp, 8 predicted proteins | sample SI_122_August201_2_FD_182723 | JGI IMG/M metagenome (GOLD analysis project Ga0233436, IMG submission 182723) | Seawater microbial communities from Saanich Inlet, British Columbia, Canada - SI_122_August2016_150_MG | ecosystem: Environmental > Aquatic > Marine > Inlet | place: Canada: British... | reverse complement strand
ATCATCTTGACTCTAACCTTAAGTTTAAAAATAAAATTGATTTTTCCCAACATAAAAAAGACATAAAGGTTATAAGGTCTATATGTGCACTAGAAGCCTCTCTTATACTGTGCGTAAGAGGTAAGAACCAAGTATTGAAAGCAGTTTATAGTGGAGAAATTATATCCCCACTTGTGTTAAAAGATGTAGATTGGAGTAATCCAGTCAAGATTAGTAAATCAAGTGATAATACGCTTTATATATCCGATAAAGAAAATGACAGGATAGTAAAGATTGAGAATTTAAACATTAATTAGGTAATGTAATATGAGGAAAAATATAGCAGACTGGGTTGCAGTCTATTTGAGAAATAAGGGCGTTGACAGGGTCTTTGTATATCCAGGCGGCACTATCGCCCCTTTAGTTAACGCCTTCATTGGTAAAGGCATTTTAATAGATGTCTTTAAAAGCGAACAAGGTGCTGGTTATGCGGCATTAGCATATGCTCGAATCACAGGTCAAACCCAAGTTGTCATGGTTACTTCAGGACCTGGAGTTACAAATGTCATATCTCCATTGGCTGATGCTTATTATGATTCAACACCGTTATTATTAATTACAGGGCAAATTGGAACAGTAGATTTAACCACTAGAAAGGATGTTAGACAAAGAGGATTCCAAGAGACTCCAACTGTTGATATAGTTAAACCACTTTCTAAGTATGCAACTTGTTTATTGTCAATAGAGAGTGTATATACGGATATTCCAAAAGCTTTTAACTTTACAATGACAGGAAGAAAGGGGCCGAGTGTTATTGATTTTCCAATGGATATTCAGAGAACTGAAATTAATAAAATGATTGATACTCCTGATGAATCTTATGGCGACACATCAGTTTTGCAAGTAAATTTCGATAGTCTGAAAGAGATTGTTTATGCGGGCGAGCAAGCAAAAAAGCCTGTGATCTTATTGGGTCAAGGCGCGTTATCTTGTAGAGAGTTTGAGATATATGAGAGGATTGCAGACAAACTCAATGCTTTGGTAGTGACAAGTTTTTTAGGGATAGGAAGTTTTAACACCGACAGTGATAGATGTATGGGTTATATTGGACACACAGGAAACCAAGTGGCGAATCATGCAGTAAATGAGTGCGATTTTTTATTGGTTTTTGGGGCTCGTTTGGATCTTAGACAAACGGGCACTGTTGTTGATAAGTTTGCTCCAAATGCAGATATTGCGTGGGTGGATATTGATATCAATGAATTGGACAATCCTAGAGTAGGCGTGAAATGGAAAATGCATTTAGATGTCACTCAATTTTGTCATAATTTTATAGATGCCTTGAATGGTAATGATGAATATGACGCAACATGGCAAGATAAGTTATTAGATTTAAAACTGCAAAGGATTGAAGACAGGCCAGATGAGAATTCAAATTATATTCAGCCCCGTTTATTATTAGATCAAATTGCAAGTGTTATGAAAAAAGATGCTACAGTAGTAGTTACTGGTGTTGGTTGTCACCAACACTGGGCTGCTAGGCATCTCCCATATGACCCAATCTTACATGCACATATAACATCTGGTGGTCACGGAACAATGGGATACGATTTGCCGTCCTCTATTGGCGCTGCTATGGCTTGTCCAGAAAAGACAATATTATGTGTTGTGGGAGATGGATCTTTATTGATGAACATTCAAGAACTAGCTTCTTTATGTGATCGACAATTAAATGTCAAAATTCTAGTTCTAAATAATAGCCGGCTAGGTATTGTTTCACAATTCCAATTAATAACATGGGGCGATGATCCAACAACAGGTGATTTTGTATCGCCAAATTTTTCCGCTATTGCACAAGGTTTTGGAATTTCATCTGCAAGAGTAGATTCGATGGATGGCCTTCGTGAGCAAGTTGATTGGTTTTGGAAGAGGGCGGGTCCAGTATTACTTGAAGTCATGATCGACTCAGATTCAGATGTAACTCCAATGTTATTGGCTGGACAAAATATGGGTGAAATGTGGAAAGGGAGAGACTTGTGAAGAGTCTTACTGCATTAGTTACCGGTGGTAGTAGAGGGATTGGTAGAGGTATAGCCATAGAGTTGGCAAAAAAAGGTGTAAACGTTGTAATAACGTATGTGAAAAATAAAGTTGAGGCTGAACATGCTTGTCAGGAGATAAAATCAATGGGTGTTAATTCTATTGTTATTCAAATGAACTCTAATAATAGAAAATCAATTAAAAATGTAATTCATCTTTCTAAGATGGAGTTTGGTATGATAGATATTTTGGTCAACAATGCCGCGATTGCCCAAGAAAAATCGTTTAATAGTATTACAGACGATGATTGGAATCAAATGATGTCAATAAATTTGAGAGGCCCTTTTTGTTTGACGCAAGAGCTACTACCTGACATGATTCAAAGTCAATGGGGAAGAATTATAAATATATCTTCAATAGGTGGACAATGGGGTGGTTACAACCAGGTACATTATGCTGCCTCAAAAGCGGCATTAATAAACTTTACACAGTCAATTGCAAGAATTTATAGTGGGCATGGTATTACGTCAAATGCAATTGCACCAGGGTTAATAGATACAGATATGATATCTTCAGAATTAAATACTGACGCTGGAAAGGAAAAAGTTGCCAACATTCCTGTAAAAAGATTAGGCACTGTGAAAGAAGTTGGGTCGGCTGTGGCTTATCTAGTTAGCGATGAGGCGAGTTATATTACAGGGCAAACAATTAATATAAATGGCGGAATGTTGTTTTCAGGATAAAGAATTATGAAAAAGAAATTAGTTATTATAGGTGCGGGTGCTGAGCAAGCATACGCATACAAGTTAGCGCACGATTATGGTTATTTTGTAATCGCGACTGACGCTAACCCAAAGGCTCCATCAGTTATTTTATCTGATCACTTTTTGTTGGCATCAACTAGAGACGCTAATGAAACATTAAATGCAATCATTTCTTACTGTAAACATAATGGGAAAATTGATGGTGTAATGACAATTGCAAATGATGTTCCTCATACTGTTGCATGTGTAGCGGATTATTTTAATTTACCAGGGCATTCTGTAAGTAGTGCCATATTAGCTAATAATAAATTCTTAATGAAAGAAGCATTTAAAAAAAACAATATTCCGTGCCCTGATTTTTGGAAGGTCTCAAGTCTTGCCGAGTTAAAAGATTTGGTTAGCAATGAGAATCTTATTAGATTCGTAATAAAACCAGTGGATGGTTGTGGAGCAAGAGGCGTTCTGTTATTAAAGCATTCAGATGATCTAAAATGGGCATTTGATGAATCCTTGAGCTGGAGTAATGAAATTTTTTTGATTGTTGAACGGTTTATACCTGGAATGCAAATATCTTCAGAGTCGTATTTGGTCAAAGGTAAGGCTTATACTCCAGCACTTGCTGAAAGAAATTATTCTAGATTAGAAGAATTTTCACCGTACATTGTTGAAGACGGGGGCACTATACCCGCTCCTATTGATGACAATCTTTCAGTAAAAATTGATAGGTTGATAGAAAAAGGTGCTAAAGCAATAGGTGTTACAGAAGGCATTGTAAAGGGAGACATTGTTATTGATGACAATGGTGAGCCACAAATTATTGAACTTGCTCTTCGTCTATCAGGTGGTTGGTTTGCAAGTAATCAGATTATTACTGCAACAGGTGTTGATTTGGTTGATGCTGTAATAAAACAAGCACTTGGCATGAGCGTCACACAAGAGATGCTTAGCCCAAAATGTAATAAATCTACTTCTATTAGATACTGGTTTCCCAAAGCAGGAGAAATTAAATCTATAAAAGGGGAGGATAAAATTAAAAAATATCCAGGTTTTATTAAATATGGATTTTTTAGAAAAGTAGGTGATAAGCAGCCAGTTGTTAAGACGCATCCCGATAGATTTGGGTATGCCATGGCTGAAGGCAGGGACAGGGTTGAGTCTATTTCTAGAGTTAATAAAATGTTAGACATGCTGAATATAGAAATTAAAAAAGAAGGGGAAATATGAAATGTCCATGTTGTGATAACAATAACTTTGTTGAAAAATATAGTGATATAGTGGGTGAAGATGATAATAAATATTCAATTATAGAATGTAAATTCTGTAAATTTTCTACATTGTCTCCAATGCCAACATCTGAAGATTTGACTTTATTCTATACAACAAAGTACAACGGAAGAACAAAAACAAATATTTTTGAATTTAGCAATTCTTCAGATTTTATTAAAACAAATGAAAGTGTGTTTGAAGATATGAGCGCTAGGCTTATAGATATTGAAAGAATCGCTGACCTAGCACAAGGTCAAAAAATACCGGTAAGACTTCTTGATGTTGGTTGCGGTTATGGGCAAATGGTTTATTCTGCAGCTCTGGGTGGGGGGGTATTCCGCAAAAGGAATTGATTTGGATTCTGAAAGCATCACTTACGGAAAAGATAAGTTGGGATTAGATTTAGAAATTGGCACTGTTTATGATATCAAAGATAGATTTGATCTTGTTACACAGTGGATGGTTTTAGAGCATACTTTGGAGCCAGGCGATCAAGTTAAAGCAATCCGAGACTGTTTAAATAATTATGGAATTTATGCTGGAAGTGTTCCAAATATGGGTGGCTGGTATGCAAAATTAAGAGGTAAAAATTGGTATAATATTGTTCCACCTGAGCATATTAATTATTTTAATAATAACAATTTAAGAATGATGTTGGAACGCAATGGATTTAAAATTTTATTTTTAGGAACTATACCTAGATATGCAAGTCCGAGCATTAATTTTGGAATTAGAAAAAAATTGAATAACATAATATCTAGGGTGAGAAGTGAGCCTCTCAAGAGAGTTTTATTAAGATTTTATCGACTTTTAACTATTATCAAGCGTATCTTTGTGTACAAACTGTTGAATTTTATAATTATAAAATTTCACCTGGGCGGTAATGGAATTTTTTGGGTTGTTCAAAAAATAAAATAATTAATTTAATATGAGTTTTTTTATAGCAGAAGTATCAAGCAATCATTCTAGAGATATTAATAGAGCAATAGAATTTATTGATTCTGCATCAAAAGTGGGTTGTGATGCGGTTAAGTTTCAATTATTCAAGATTGAGAAGTTATTTGCGCCAGAGATCTTAGAAAACTCAAAACAACATAGAGATAGAAAGCAGTGGGAGTTGTCTTTAGAATTCTTACCCTTATTGTCTGATCGCTGTAAAGAAAAAAAAATTCAGTTTGGTTGTACACCGTTTTATCTTGATGCAGTTAAAGAATTAGAACCTTATGTTGATTTTTACAAAGTGGCTTCTTATGAATTACTATGGGATGATTTGCTTGTTGCTTGTGCCAATACTGGAAAGCCTGTTATTATCTCAACTGGAATGGCTAATTTAGATGAGATAGAACACGCTGTAGAGGTTCTAAGAAATAAAAATTGTGAGCCGACTGTATTGCATTGTACATCTGCTTACCCAACACCTTACAAAGAGGCAAATTTATCAGCTATAGAAGCTATTCGTAAGTCAATTAATTGTGAGGTTGGCTGGTCAGATCATACAGTTGATCCAGGAGTTATTCACCGTGCGATACATAAATGGGGTGCAAAAGTTATTGAATTTCATTTAGACTTAGAAGGCAAGGGGGAGGAGTTTAGTACAGGCCACTGCTGGCTACCAGATCAAATAGGATCAGTAATTAAACAAGTTCGACACGCTGAAGGTGCTGATGGCGATGGTGTTAAAAAACCAGTTCCTTCTGAAATGCCTGATCGTTTATGGCGTACAGATCCATCAGACGGCTTACGACCATTTAAAGCAATCCGAAATACCTTCTCATCTTAATAGAAATAAAGAATGTTTAACGCCTTACTTGTATGTCATGTGAGTTCTGAAATTGGGATCGGGCATTTATCTAGATTATTGGCATTGGCGGACACATTAAGAAAAGATAATAATGTTATTCCAGAGTTCTTGATATTTGGCGATTTTATTAAAAAAAAAGAGTTGGCTAATTTTAATGTCCATGCTTTTTCACTCACAGATGACTTAGTTTCTACGATTGAAAATATTTTAGAGATGAATAATTTTGGTGCATTAATATTTGATCTTTATCCAAAGCATAATATTGACAACCTTGATGAATTATTTATACAATTGAAGCGGCGTAATATTTGTCTAATTAGTATCGACTCTTTAATTGAGTATTGCAATATTTTAGATCTTGTTTGGATCCCATCATTTAATTTTGATTGTAATAAATATACTAACTGCACTAGTGTATTAAAGTCAGGATGGGATAGTTTCCTGATCCAGAAACGACTCCAGCATAATGACTGGACCCCTGGAGTGAAAGTATTAATCTTAACTGGTGGGAGTGATATTTCTAATTTAGGGAGAACCCTTCCTGCTCAATTAGATGAATTATTAGATAAGAATATTGAGTTGCATTGGGTTAAAGGACCGTTTTCTAGTGCACCAAATTTACCAAAGGAGTGCCGATTAAATTGGGTTGTTCACAATGCACCTGAGCAGTTAGATGAGTTAATAGTGCAAAGTGATTATGTAATGACAGTATTTGGCGTATCATTTTTTGAAGTATTGCAATATGGCATCCCTGCAGTTGTTTTTTCACCTTATAGTAATAAAGACAATAATGAGCTGGATGCTTTATCAGAAGAAGGTGTTGCTATGGCTGTAAACAATTCTAAACTTGCTATTAATGGCCTTATTGAACTTATGAATAATGACGAACTTTCAAAAGAATACTCTATGAATGCGTTAAAGAAAATGTCAGTTAATGGTGCAAAAAATCTTTCTAAAGAAATTTATTCTTTAATAGGGCTTAAATGAAACCAAAAGGATATTTAGTTTTTCATCTTAATCTAGCTTTTTCATCTATTGAGGAAGAGGCATGGGCAGATGTTATTCGAACTTGCTACCACCCATTGCTCGATCTGATTGAGGAAACTGGAGTGCCGATTGGGATTGAATTAACGGGCTGGACTTTAAGACAGATTGAACGGATTGATAATTCTTGGATTGAACGTTTTAAAACATTATTAAATTCTAATAGCTGTGAACTCATTGGCAGTGGTTATTGCCAAATAATTGGACCATTAGTTCCATATAAAGTAAACGAATGGAATCAGAAATTAGGTATAGATGCTTATAAAAAAATTCTTGATTGTAGACCGAAAATTGTTCTGGTAAATGAAATGGCATTCTCAAGTAGCCTGGTAGATTTGTATAGCCAATTTGGTTATAAAGGGTTTATTATGGATCGTGATAATATTAAATTGGCATTATACTCTAGCAATTCAACATCTAATAAAATGCCAACCCATGCGAAAGGGGTTGATGGCGCTGTAATTCCTGTTTTATGGTCTGATTCAATTCTATTTCAAAAAGTTCAACATTTTGCACATGGCGATATATCAATTAATGATTATTTGGGCTATCTTAAGAATCGTATTGATGATGGTGAACTGACTCTCCCTATTTATTGCAATGATGCTGAAGTTTTTGATTATCGTCCAGGTCGATTTAGCGAGGAACGACCAACACATCATGAAGGTGAGTGGAATAGGATTGAGAGGCTTCTCAAGTCTATTACCTCTAAAACAGAAATTGAGTTTGTTTCGCCAACGCAAGCGTTAGAAATTAGTAATAAAGAAAAAGATAAGTTTGTGTCAAAACTTGTCAATGCGGCTTACCCAATACCCGTAAAAAAACAGGGAAAATACAACATTGCAAGATGGGCGGTTACAGGAAGAGATGATCTCTGGCTTAATACGATGTGTCATCGTATTGAAAAACATCTGACCAAATCTAAAAATGATAATCATAATGATTGGCGAGAGTTGTGTGAATTATGGGCAAGTGATTTACGCACACACATTACTGATAAAAGATGGGATAAAGCAAAGAACAAGCTGAGTGTACTATTAAATCAACAAGGTATTGATAGTGTTTTTGGTAATGTCCCTGAGGTGGATGGGCAGTATGATTCCTTGAAAAGTGCTATTGGTCAGTATGGAGGTGCTACGATAGCTTTGGATGAAGAGGGTATTTTGCTATCTATATCTACTCAAAATATAAAACTGAAATTAAATTTAAGAAGAGGTTTATCGATACAGAATCTTGCTTTTGCTTCGCATGATATGGAGCCATGTATTGGTATAATGCCACATGGATATTTCCCATGTATCTCTTTAGGTGCAGATTATTACAGTGGGGGTGTAGTAATTGAATTGCCAGTGCAAAGAAGACGAATTACAGATCTTGAAAAAGTTACTCCATTTTTCTTTTTAAAAGATAATGGAGATATTGAAATTCATGCGGAAATTGTAACCTCTCTTGGAAGTATCAATAAAGTCATCAGAATTTCAGCGAACGATGAGAGAATTTCATTGAGCTACAGTTTTTCAAATTGGGACAAGGTTGTTGGCAGTGTTAGACTCGGAGTTATGACTTTATTGAATCAATTTAGCCATAAAAACACAAAACTATTGTGTTCTAATGGCGGAGAAAATAATGAAATCTTCAATTTTAGTGGTGAATTTAATCATACGAAACCAGCATCAACTCTTGTTTCTTCATCAAGGGGTTTGGGGGCAACCACCGGCAAAATCCAAATTAGAAACAATGGGAAGAGTGTTAATTTACAATGGGATCCAGGTGAATGCGCAGCAATGCCTATGTTGCAGAACATTCTATTTGATGATAGAGCACTTTCTAGAATATTTTTCTCTATTCAGGAAATGGATGATACTGTGAAAAAAACAATTCAAATTAAACCATTCAATTTTTCTATCTCGACTCTTTAAAAATGTTGCCCACTAATCATGAACTTGACATAATATCAGAAAAACTGCGCAGAGCTGTAGTAGCCACATTAGGTTTAAAAGAAACAGAACAAGTATTTGTTGGTAATGAAGAAAAACTGTTTATATTCGCATTATTTCAGAGTATGCCAGATTCGGACCACTCAACATCAGTAAAAATTAGTAATTATGAGGATCTAACCTATTCTAGAATGATAGATATTTGGAGTGGCGAGATTGCAAAAAGGTCTAAAATTAGACGAAGACAACCATTGTCAGAAAAAATTAGATACTTTTTAATTGCAATAAGGGCTTTATTGATAAAAATAAAACATTTGATTTTTCTTAGGCGTAAGATGCAGCATGCTAGTAATATAATTCACTATTGTGCACATTTGAGATATGCTAGTTTTACTATTCCAAACCTGACTAATTTATTCTTTAGTCATAAAGAGGGAAAAGATGAAGACTTAAGGAAAATATTCTCCAATAATCTGCGAAATATGGACCTAGATTCGAGATTAGTTAAGTATTTGACTCATTTATTTCCTACCAGTCATCTTGAAGCATATGCAAAATTCACAGCACACAAGATATCTAATATTAAAAAAATAGATACAGTGGTTACTAGTTTAGCAGGAATTATGGATGATCCATTAATGTCATTTTTGGTAAAGAATAATAACTGTAAGTTAATTTATGTTCAACATGGTGGTGGCTATGGTTTATATAAAAATCACCAAGCGTATCAAATAGAGGATGAAGGTGCAGATACTATGTATTATTGGGGTACTGGGGATAATAATGTATATCCAACTCGATATAGAAAAAAATATTTTTCAAAAGTGTGCAATCAAACAGCAATTGTACTAGGCGATAAGAAAGATGAAAAAACTATTAAACCTTATGTTCGTACAGCAGAAAAAATAGCTAATAAACTCCAAGCCACTTGTATTGTGGTAGCTCATCCAAACGGACCGAAATTTGACTATAAAAACATACAATATGGTATTGGATATCGGCAACATGAAAAGGCGCAATTGATTGTTTATGATAATGTAGGGCAGTCATTGATATATGCACGTATTTTATCTAAACGACCATTTTTAATAATAGAAGGGAGTAGTTCTAAATTAGCACCCCAAAGTGATAATGCGTTTAAATTTATTTCGTTGTTACAAGAATCCGGCATTCTTATTCCTCTTGAAGAACTTGAATATAAAATGAACTATTGGATGCAATTTTCACCAAAAGAAGCAGAACGTGAATTTGAAAAAAAAGCGCAGTTAATTTTTAACCATGTACTTAATCAACCAAAAATTCAAAATATTTTTGACATATAAAATAATTTTATGAATATTGAAATCAACAATAAATTGTCAATTGTTATCCCAACATATAATCGTGCATCATTTTTAGACTATTCCCTTGAGATACACATACCCTTGGCCAAGGAATACAATATTCCAATTTATGTTTCTGATAATGCATCATCTGATAACACCAATGAAATTGTAAACAAATGGATGGAGAAATATGAATTTTTATATTATTATAGAAATATAAAAAATCTGGGGGCAGATCTCAATTTTGAACTTATATTGAATAAACCTAATACTGACTACATATGGCTTCTAGGCGACACATCAAAAATAAATAAGGAGGTCTTGATTGGCGTATTGCAACAAAGTAAAAAATATTATGATCTAATTCTAT
>Ga0233436_1003335_pt1 | contig 10583 bp, 6 predicted proteins | sample SI_122_August201_2_FD_182723 | JGI IMG/M metagenome (GOLD analysis project Ga0233436, IMG submission 182723) | Seawater microbial communities from Saanich Inlet, British Columbia, Canada - SI_122_August2016_150_MG | ecosystem: Environmental > Aquatic > Marine > Inlet | place: Canada: British... | reverse complement strand
CGATCAATGGGTGCATCGTTGATGGTGCACATAATCGACCTGGTGCCAGGGCTCTTAAGCAGTCGCTAGGGAGTGGCAAAATCACCTATATCTTTGGCTGCTATAGCAACAAGGACCTCAAAGGGATCTTGCATGAGTTGCTTGATAAAAATACCAATCTCATTGCTCTTACCATTTCTGGACATAAAGCAAGCCGACAGGCTGCTACTGCCAGGGAGATCGTCGCTTGTGCCGAGTCGATAGCAAATGAGCGAGAGATTAGAGAAGAGATTATTATCTGCGAGGACCTAGATCTGGATCTGGGCAGAGCCCTCGACCTGGCTCGGCGCGACCAGCGATTTGCCGGTAGCAAGCTGGTCGTTTGCGGATCTTTTCAGCTCGTCAAGGCAATGCTAGAGAAATCGCAGACATAGTAGACTATGCCCATGAGCGATTTTTCCTACAAACTTTCCGGCCACGTCAGGCACCAGGGTTTGCCTCTTGCCAAGGTACTTGTACGAGTTAGCGACCTTTTTGATGATTCGCTGGATGGTAGTGGGGCTCAATCGTTTGAAATGCAATCAGGCACTAAGGGTGAGTATTGTTTCAACGTGAGGGCTGGCATCTATAGAGTCGAGGTCGTGCCACAGCCTCAATCTCGCTTTCTTGGGCAGATGATCCAGGAGGTCAGGGTAAACTCCAACACCATAGTCGATTGCAATGTCAGCACTGGCTATATTATTGCTGGTAAGCTCAGCTATTTTGACCGCAAAGTGGTCAATGGCGATGTCGACAGTTTGAGCGTAGTGGCACTCGGCATAGAACCTGTCGCTTATCGAGGCGAGGCAAAAGTGGATGCCGAGGGGCAGTTTTCGTTGGTGGTGCCTCGCGGCAAATACCATATAGCTGTCAGTCAGAATGAAAAGACGGGTGCTGATATTGCTGGTGGTGGCAGGGCAATATTGTCCAGCCAGACTGATGTCCTCGATCTTGATAAAGACACGCAGATCAATCTGACGATGCCTCCGCTGTTTAGATTTGTCGGAGCCTTGATCGGACCTGATAAAAACCCGGTTGCCGATGCTAGGGTAAGGGCTACTCCCTCAAGGGCTAAGACAAATCTGACTCTATCGGAGCTGGATCTTGCAGCTATTGCCCATTGCGACGAGCAAGGCGAGTTTGTCTTTTATCTTAGTTCTGGGCCTTATGATTTTGAGGTATTGCCTGGCGCTGGATCTCTCTTGTTCGAGCGTTCGGAAAGAAATATCGAAGTAGGGAGCAATAAGACCCTCGAGAAGCGCATTGTGCTGGAAGAGGGCCATAGAGTGCGGGGACAGGTGGTTTTTCCGGATCGCATGCTTTCTCAATGTCTGGTGCGCATAGAAGGTGGTGAACAGGTCGGTAGACAAGTCTATATGGCTCGTACCGATGACGAGGGCCAGTTTGCCATCACCGTGCCGGGCGGCACCTACAAATTGATAGTGACGGCTCATCCAAAAGATGCCCAGAGTGTGCTCATTGACGGGCAGGAACATACCAATCTCGCTCCCTGGACTAAATCGATAGTAGTGAGCAAGGACACCCACGTCTCTGTCCGGTTAGGCGAAGGGACCGCTCTCAAAGGCCGGATTTGCGACGATGCCGGTCAAGCCAGACCGAGCTTGCGAGTGGCAGTCTATCCTGATACAGGCCACAGGCCGGATGCGGATGTCTTGCCTTTGATCAATGGTATTACTGATGGTGAAGGACGCTTTTCTTTTTTTTTGACTCCTGGTAAATATCAAATAGTCGTGCACCGTGATTACAGCAGCGCTAAGTCTGTGATAGTGGACAATGAGCCGGTGTTTCAGGACATAGTCTGGCACGGCTGGTCCCAGGTGACCTTTGAAGTGACAGGACAAGATGGTCAAAAAGTTCCGCGCTGCCAGGTGCTCTATCAGCCATATGGTAGAGAAGTCGAAGACAAAGAAGCGCCGGGCGCCATGCCCTTGCCTCATGGCTATCTGCTTACTGGAGATGATGGACAGTGCCGGCTTACCTTGCCTGCGGGCATTTATACCTTTAGATTTGAGCCCCCCGAGGCGGGCAGCTATGTCGGTCGTTCGATCAGGCAATTGTCCATCAGCTCGGACATCCAGCGTAAAGTAATGCTCGAATCAAAAGGCCGGTGATCTGCTCATGCAAGATAAAAGTATCAAGACCTGCTTAATTGTGATGACCTGCGTCTTTTGTGCATTTTTTTGCCTGACTGGTTGCGGCCTAATTTCCATACCTATCAATGGAGTGCAGGTGGAGCGTGCCGATCCTCGAGTTGAGACCCTTTATTTTGAGGATCATCCGGAACTCCTGGCCGGTCCCAAAGAAGAGCGATATGAAGCATACACTACCTGGTTTTTTAGCTTGATACCAGCTTTTGATCTTGCAGAAGAAAATGTTGATACTACCCCTGGTGCTGCTTCGCTTGATCTCAAGGTGAGAGGTATACAGTTTAAATTGTCCTGTCCAATAACCGTCAACCTGTCAAAAAAGGCACCCAAGGAAACCATCGATCACGAAATGGGCCATGTAGAGCTCGCCAAACGTGCTTATGGCGAGGCAGAGAGCGCTGCGCGCAAGGCAGGTGATGCGGTGATGGGCAAAAGGTACTATGGTATGGGCAAGTCAGTAGAAGAAGCACACGCTCAGGCCCTGGAGCAAATCAAAAATGATCTACGTTTTGATTTTCAGAGGACGGCTCTGGAGTTTGCCGAAGAATTGTCAGAGACATTTGATCACCTGACACGCAAAAACTGGTACGAAAAAGATGTGACCGTGCAAAATCTTGTCGATCAAGCTTATGATAAGTGCAAAAATGCTGGTGTCAGGACCATTGCACCGGAGCAAAAGCTAGACAAGTAGTCGGACGCAGGCATCATCAGCGTTTCTTTTTTTTATCGTTCTTGTCATTGCTGGCTTTGACTGCACTCAAGCTGGATCGAGAAATTGATTCTTCCATGCGTTGGCAATCTCTCAAAAGACTCGAGGCCTCAGCCAGCGAGAGGCCACCGCCACTGGATTCGTAGAGTTCTTTTTGTCTGGCGATATTGCCGAGATCTGCCTGGGAACGTTTTTTTAGGTCGGACAGATTGGCAGGGAGACTGTCTATTTTAGACTCTATGGCTGCCAATTTGTCTTCGAGGGTTTTGTACTTGGTCGGCCTATCTTTGACGATAGCCTGTAGTTGATCTCTGAGGCCAACCAGCCTATTTGCCAGGACTGTGGTTTCCTGTGCAGCCGTAGCTGAATCTTTAAATTTGACCGATATCTTGTCGCGTGAAATGCGGTCTAAATCGTGGCTTAGCTGCTCGGCTTCTAATATATTGAGTCTGCCCTGGATTAAGGCTTGAGCCATGCTTTCTTCGAGTTCTCTCTGCAATTTGTCAACGTCTTGAGCAGTAGCATCATTGGCTATCTTTTTTTCGTCGATGCGGGCTTCTAGCTTTTCGAGGTCAATGATGAGAGTTGCAGTCTCGCCAAAACTCAGACCGCCTGTCGCTCTCGATTGGGTCTCCTTGTCGAGAATGCGATAGAAGTCCTTTTTTAGCAGATCGGCTTGATCTGGAGCGAGCATGCCCATCAAGACTGCCTCTGTTATCCTCTTATATACGTCTGATTCTTTTTTTTGCAAGTCTGGCAAGGCGCCCAGATTGTCTTCCTTATGCTCTGCAAGAGACCTTTTAACATTTTCCAACTCTTGGGCTGCAAGATAGGTCTTTTGAGCGTCGAGACCATTTGCATTATTGAGAGCGGCCATAGCTCTAGCTATTCTCTCTCTAGCATCTTGTATTTCTTTGGGCTTCAGTGCTCCGGATATGGTGCCTGCGCTAATGTATTCGTCTAAGGCTCTGGTCTTAGCCCGCAAACTATCGGATGATGCTTTGATATCGCTGGTGGAGCTTTTTGTTTGTGATTCTTTTAAGGCTTTTGCGAGCTGGTTGCTGAGCGATTCTTCCTGGACTGCCAAAAGATAAGCCTTGTTATCTTCTGTCATCGAATTATTATCGAGCAATCTTGCTTTTAAATCATAGATGCGGCTCAGTTGTTGCATCAAACTGGTAGCACTGCTCGCCGACAGCTTGCCCTCAAGGAGGCTCGTGCTGATGGATTGGTCTAATTTTTGCAATTTGACGTCTGCATCGGGAACCTTGATTTGGTCACGGCTTTTGAGTGAAAGCTGCAGAGCAAGATTGAGGTCTACCAATGATTGCCCGGCATCTTTAACAGCTTCGATGTTTTTTAGTCGACCTTGCTTGCGGGCCTCTTGCCAGTTATCTATACCAAGAGTCTTTTTGATATCGTCTAGTCTTGCCGTCAGATCATCTCCGACTTTTTTGTCGAGACGATGATTTTTTTCGGCATCTGCCAGTCTCACTGATAGATCTCTTATAAGCTCCAGAATGCCCTGCCAGCGAAAGTTGTTTTCGGCATTTATCTGTCTCAATTGCGAAAGCAAATGCTCGAGGTCTTGAGAGTCTTCTTTAGATATGGTCGTGTCATCGGCTTTGCCCTGGATCAATTTTTGTTCAAAGCCATCTAGCTGGTTTTGATAGTCCAGGACGTTTTTCAATTCTATGGTGCCTAGCAGAAGTCCCTGTACAATTTCTTGTCTGATCTGGTCAAGGCGATTTTTGATGATGCCTACAGTCAATTGCTGAGGTGTGACTGGAGCTATGAGATCGAGCTTGATCTCTAATTGCGAAAGTGGTCGGCTGAGGCCTAATTGCTCATCCGCTGACAATATAGCCTTGGTCTTGCGCAAGGCATCCTCGTCTTTGAGGCACTGGGCGAGGTCTCTCTTAAAGGCCGCTGCCTTGGATTTGGAGATCTTTTTGTCTTTGAGCAGAGCGTCCACGCGCTGATCGAGATCATTGACCGCCTCGGCAAAGACAGTGTGGCTAAATTGTCTGTCCTTGACTGTACTGGTCAAGAGTTTGCTAAAGGCATCGAGCTTTGTCTGTGCTGCCAAAAGCTCGCTTACAGTAAGGACTTTGATGTCTCCCGGACCGTTTTTTGTATCGGCACCATAAATCCCATCGAGGTCGTTTTGAAACTTGTCTCGCTCGCTCTGGGTGAGGCGATTGGCTCTGAAGGCAAAATCTACTCTACGTTTTAATTCTTGATATCTCCGTTCTATATCCAGCGAACCAGCTTCTCGAGGTTTGAGACTGGCTTCGAGAGTTTTAAATAATTCGTCCTGGCTGAAGAGAATTGTCTCGAGCTCATAGAGATTGAGGCGATCGTCAGCTTCTCTAGCTTGTACTTCTTTATTTTCTATATCGAGCAGAGATTTTTGAAACTGCTGAGCAGGTTCTGGATCGATCCTTTTGGCATCGATGGCTTCTTTTAGTCGCTTGGTCAGATTGGCATGTCTGTAGTTGAGCTCTTGCAATAGATCTTGGAGAGCACTATTGCTTTTGAGAGCAGGATCGGCCTTGACAGGCATTGCGCACGTTAGTGCAAGACTCGCCAGGCTGCAAGCAAGGGCGATGCCCCCACCGATCTTTTTGATTGTTGGCCTGGCGAGTCTGTGCTTCATTAGTGCCTTCCCATGCGACTTTGCATCTCTGTAAGTCTCTGCTGAAACTTGACTGCTTCTTGAGTTCTGCCATTTTGCTGGAGAGTGTCGACTACTAGTTTGAGAGCGTTAGCAAATCTTGGGGTCCTATCGGCGATGTCTTTGCCGCCGAAGGCGTCTTCCTGAGCTTTGATAGCCTTATCGGGATCTAGCAATATATCTCGAGGATCCATGATTGCTACGCCGGTAGCCCACCTATTTGGTTTTTTGCCAGATGGTTTGTCGGTCGAGGGATTTTCGACGACTGGAGCGGCAGCCTTGGTCGGTTTTGCTTCCTTAGCTGTCTTGGTGCGGTCTTCTTGCTCGGTCAGGCTGGCAGATAACTTCTGGGCAGTGGCCTTGGCTTGATCGTCGTTGCCCTGGGCTACCATGGCTTCGATGTCAAAAAATTGTTTGAGAAATGGGCCTATACCGACTCCATTTTTGTCGAGCGCCTTGAGTCTCTGCAAAAGGCTGTCGCGTTCATCCTTAAGAGCACCATCTTGAGCACTGAGTGATTGAACATCGACCTTATTGGTTACGGCCTGTACCTGCACTCCCATGAGTGCATTGCTGACAGAAGAGTCCAGGCTCTTTATCTGAGAGAGATCAAGAGTAATCTGTCTAAAATTGCCACGTGCAACTGGGTCGGCAAATGAAACCTTGACTTTTTTTGCTGCTGCACCTGCTGTATCGAGAGTCTTTTCAGCAATCTTTAGCGCTTCGTATTTCATGTCGCGCTCATTCATATCTTGGTCAAAATCAGCGATTACTTCGAGAGTGTCACCAGTCATGTAAGACTCGATTTTTTTACGGGTGCGGGCACCTTCTCTTTGTTGCAGATAAGCCGAAAGTCGGTTGGCTGGATCATTGACCTCTTCGTCTTTGATGCCCAGCGAGCTCAGAAGCTGGTCTTTGGATAGTTGTCCGGAACCAAAGGCTTTGACATCACCTGCGGTGACCGACACAATTTTGCGTTTGTTGAGATTAAAGGCCGAGTAAAAATAGACGTTGACACGGCCAAATTGGTCGGGTGCCAAGTCCATTGCTGTTTTGGCCATTAGTACTGCTTCGATTTTGCAGTCGTTGTCATTTGCTTTGGCATTTTTGTAGGTCGAGATAAAAACATCTGCCCCGTTGACTGCGGCAGAGACTCTAGTGCCCTGAGATAGGATCTTGCTTTTTTCGATGGCGGTTACGATCTCGCCACCGGATGCAGCAAACGCATCCATAATAGAAACACCAGACAAAACGAGGGCGCAGGCTAGCGTAATGAGACCCTTGCCGGTCCTGGATTTGATTGTATTGTGCATTTTGTTAGCTTAACTCCTGGCTGTAAGCTGATTGGCTTGGCAGTCTATTTTAACGTCTTGACTTGCGCTTCGCCGTACAAAAAAGAGCCCCTTGGGGCTCTTTTGCAATTATCCGCATGCAGGTTGTGCTGGGTCAGCCTCCTGTCGAACCCGCATCGCCTCCGGTAGAGCCAGAGTCGGCACCTGAGCCTGCCCCGGAGTCCGCCCCGGAACCTGCGCCTGAGTCGGCGCCCGAATCGGAACCTGTATCGCCTGTGTTTACGGGCACTGGATTCATGTCTACAGCAGGTACATTAGGGCCATACTTTTCGCCGACATAACCGATCTTGATGCCGAGTGATTTGCTAAAGGTACCTGGATTGACCTGTCTGCGGAATCTAATATCAACAGCCATACCATTGGTCTGATAGGTAGGACGAATGCCATTATTGCCCGGTCCTTGCGAATAAGTATTGTAGAAGGAGAGGGGAAATTTGGCGGATTCGGCAAAATCGGATTGGGTGGTGATGGCTGGTGGCAAACCTTGTCCTTTTGACGGAGGCTTGCCCTGTGGCGGTCTTGCACCAAGGCTCATGCCACCAAGTTGGTCAGTATTTGCAAAAGCCACCTTGTTAAAGTCCATAGGCTCGCCCGAGTGCTTGCCTCCAATCTCGTTGCCGGCTTGGAATACCTGGTCTCTAATGTAGATGTCCCATTTATCCAGAAGCCAGACCTCGTCAAATAAGACTCCGGTATTGGGAAATTCGAAGGGGCCGACTTTGAGCTGGCCGACTTTGCTGCCCTGGATGGCATTGATATTTTCGGAATACAATTGCCCTTCGGAAGCGACTGAATACTTTACCGGTTCTAACTCCTTGGTCTGATAGGTGATACCACCTGTGTTTGGATCGATGCGATAGATATGGATATTACCGTTGGGGATAGGCCCCAATTTGTAGATTGTCGTGTCGCCAACTTCGGCTGGAGACTTCCAGTCTACTGTCTCGGGCGAAGGTTTGTTGAAATTGTATTGACTATCGGTAAACATGGCCACTGCAGAAGCCATGTTTAGGTGCGTGCCTGCGCGCTTCCACCAGTCAAAGAGTGCCTTGCGGAAGACATTGCCAGTACTTTGATCCAGGCCTACATATGGGAAATAGAGATCGGTAAACATCGTTGTAGGAGCGCCGATCGGAAAATCTCCGTTGGTCGATGATTGATAGGACGTATTGTCTCCTTGATTGAGCGTCACACTGGTCAACATGGTGCCTGGACCAGGCACTTCGGGGCAAAGTCCATCAGGGAAGCTGAAAGTCAGTGCGCCGGGTGCCGATTTGGGATCGGCGATATTGGCGGGTTGAGCGCAAGCTGTTGCAGCGGCTGCCACGCCTTTGGTCTGATTAGCGACCATTTCGGTTGTGGCTTCTGCCTTGATGATGGTCTGAGCTTGATAAGGCAAGCCAGACACCGAATCGGTCCAGTTTTTTGGATCTACGAGTCTGATGGCATCTCCAATACCGGCAAAAACAAATGGTGTGTCATTGACCGGCACATTTACGTATGACTTGTAAAAACCTTTTTCGGAATTGGCGGAAGCAACCGATGCCCAGCTATTGGGTGAAGGTAGAGGGGTATTGGTGGCCGCGCCTCCTTGCAGGGAGCCCAGGGTCAGTTTGAGTGAGCCGGCCTTGTAGCTGGATGATCCAGTCTGTCTGATCTGATTTGACTTGTATGCTGCTTCGGCGTTTGCGTAGATGCTGACGTCTTTGTTGGAGATGTCTTTGACAGTCTTGCCTGGTAGGATGGCATTTTTTAGATGTGCGACAAGTGCTGCCTGAGCGGCTTTGGCCTTGGTCAAATCATAGGCGATGATCGTCTTGAGTTTGTCGTCATTTAGACGATTGGCAATGATCAAGTCTAATCGTATGGTGGCCATGATCGTGTTGATGCCTTTGACCGGCATCTTGTACAGATCACCAGCAACAGTGCCACTGCCAGTGGGGGCGGCATCTGATATAGCTACCCATCCGTATTCTGGTGTATTTACTCCGATCGTGCTCATGTCTCTGGCCGCAGACAGAGCGGCTGCTTCGATTGCTGTCTTTTGCTCGTTATTGGCTCCTAAAAGCCTTACATAGGAGAGTGCAAAATAAGCAATGATCGCGATCACTCCGACAGTCACAGCCGTAATGATTGCTAGCATATTGCCCGATCGAGACCGCAGTCTTGGATCTAGAAATCTGGACTTCATCTGCCAAACGCCCCCATAAACAAAGCCCCCCGGCTGCGGTTTGTTAAATCCCGCTCATATTTATTTTTTCATTATTCCACACTTGCAATTGCCTGTGTCTCTAAAAACCGGCTAAGAACACAATTTTAGGCAAAGTGATGATTAAATGGATTTAATAAATATGCGCAAGATTAACCGCACGTAAGGAGCGGATTGCCAAAAGGGGGACTTCTGAGATTAAACAGCTATGGGTGGTATCTGCAAGTTTTGCTGTATGTAAGCAACTGGTGAGACTGATTGGGTGACCTTTTGACCAAGACTTGCTGGATCGCTATTTTGCCATTGAGTAATTACGATGCCTTCTTTATATAGTTCTTGGTGTGTGGCAAAGAATGCCTTCTGATCCAATAGACCACCCTTGGCATGGATAGCCGCCTGCATTTTCTTTTGTGCAGACTCATCACGAGAGGCGATGAGTATTGAGTCCAGTCCATGGCTTATGCAAGATTTTTCGATGCGAGACAATGTCTGTGCATCATTGGAAGGATTGTTGACGAGTCCCACTTTGACGGTATCTTGTATGCAATAGGTCACGATGGCATCTAATTTAAGATCTTCGATCTGATCGGCTTTAATGGTCTGCCACGCAAAGTCACGAATTTGCCCGGCGTTTTTTGCAACCAGATAAAGCATCCTGAGATTGGCAACTTCGAGATGGTGCCTTTGAAACTCGCTGTCCATGAGATCGACATCGGTCTGGGGCATTGCAGCAACAGTCCTTGCCATCGGTGAAAGCATGTATACGAGTGGCTTTGTTGGGGTGGTCCACCAGGGCAATTTGCTCGCGTGGCGATGGCACAGTAAATAATCTAGGTAAAAGAGCTTGCGTAGCCTGTCGCGTATTAGCACCGGCTTGTCATCGCCGGATATAAACCAGGATATGTGCTTTTCGAGCAAGACTTGATGCTCTTCGATCAATTGAAATATTAGCTGATCCCGGTCATTTAATTGAATCGCCATGATGTGATCTCTTGCCTCTTTTGATTACTTGCCGGGGTTCTGGGGATTGTCGCCCGTGACGTATATGGTCAATGCATCGGTCTTTCTTGGAGCATGCACTCTATATTTGCGGCGCAGGTTGCGATCTGCAGAAAGAATTGTCTTTTTTTGATTGTCCAGCTGATCGGCACGATCTTGTACCGTTTTGAGCTTGCTATCTAGTTCTTCGATTGTGCGAGCTGCCCTGACTGGTTTAAACATATCCTCGTATACCATAGCTGCATCATCGAACCAATCGGCTCGACTATCGGCAAAGGTTTTGAGATCAGGAGCCGAAGCCGGAGTGGTCATCAAACGCAATTGCTTGGCAGTCATGTGATAGCGTTTGGAAACTGCCCTGGCTGCATCGACCCAACGTCTCACCCTCTCGGGATTTTGGTTGAAGGGAGTCTGGAGCGTTATCCTCTCTTGGACGGTGGGATGACCCTGG
>Ga0233436_1003330_pt1 | contig 10590 bp, 10 predicted proteins | sample SI_122_August201_2_FD_182723 | JGI IMG/M metagenome (GOLD analysis project Ga0233436, IMG submission 182723) | Seawater microbial communities from Saanich Inlet, British Columbia, Canada - SI_122_August2016_150_MG | ecosystem: Environmental > Aquatic > Marine > Inlet | place: Canada: British... | reverse complement strand
AAAAAGATTTAGGTGCTTTTTATACTCCAATACAATATGCTGAAAAAGCAACAGAATTAGTAAGAGAAGCAATTAAGAGAGTTCCAAAAGGAAATGATTATATTATATTAGATAGGTGTGCTGGAACTGGTAACTTAGAACAATTATTATCAGATGAAGAACTTTCTCATTGTATTGTATCAACTTATGAATATTATGAATATAAAGTTTTAATGGAATTGATAGGAGATAAAGTAAGACATATTGTTCCTCCTTTTGAAACTGCTGATATATTTAATGGTGGAACTGTTTTAGGTGCTGATGCTTTAAGTAAAGAATATGTAGATAATGAAATTATTAAACAGTATATAGATAATGAAAAATGCACTGTTATTATGTTGGAAAACCCTCCTTATGCTGAAACTAATGGACTAACAAGAGGAAAAGGTAGTAAAACTATTTGGAAAAAAAGTTATTTAGCAAATGAGATGAAATCAAAAGTAAAAGGAACTGCCAAAAATGACTTAGCAAACCTTTTTATATGGAGTGCTTTTGAATATTATTTAAGACAAGATACTGATAGTTATATTGTTTTTTCTCCAATTAAATATTGGAAATCACAACATTTAGCAAATAAAGAATTTTTAAATGGATTTGGTTTAAATAGAAAACATTTTCATACTAAAACTGATGCAATGATTTCTTGTATTTTATGGAGCAATGAAAATAGTGATATAGAATCAATTAATATAGAGGCATTTAATATAATTAATGAAAATATTATAAGTGAAAACAATATATTAATAAAAAAAGTTTATAACCCTTTAAAAGAAATGACAAATGACTATAAACCAAAATTAACAGATGATAATAATGGTATTGTTTGTGAATTTAATGGTTTAGAAAGTTTTAAAGCAGATACACAAATTAGAGAAAAAAAGATTAATGAAGATGAAATAATTGGTTATCTTGTTGCTTATGGTTTTAGTTTTGATAATCCAAGATTAAGTTCAGGATTAGTTAGATGTGGAAGATATGATGGTAATGGTGACTTTATAAATAAAGATAATTATCTAAGTGTTTTACCTGCTTTTGCAGCTGGAAAATATACAGATAATCACAATGATTGGAAAATAATGAGTCAATTAATGAAGACATCTGATGGTAAAGAAATATATATTGATGATGTCAAAAATGGTATATTAGATGAATGGTTATTAAAGGTTTTATTTTGGACTTCTTTAACATCTTATTCTCATATTAGAACTATAAATGGTTCAGATGATATATTATATAGAAATGAGTTATGTTTAGATGATACTCATGGTGAAACTATTGCTTCTCAAAAGTTAAAAGAATTAAAGATGAATAAAGAGGAGAAAAACATTTTAAGACAATGGGAAAATATTTTAAATCATGCAAAAAATACTAACAATTATAATATGTTTTTAACTTATGGTACATATCAAATAGCAGAAGAGTTAAATACAAAACATAAAGAAATAACATCAACTGGTAAAGAAAAAACTGTATATGATTATCCTGAATTAAATGGAGAGTTAAAAAGTTTAAAACCAATGTTGAAAGAATATTATTTACAAGAAATTGCTCCAAAACTATTTGAATATGAATTTTTAAAATAATCTATAAATCATAATTCTTAAAATCAGCCCTACTTTACCCTTGAAGATATAAAAACTTGATAAAAGAAATTTTCAAGGGCGAACCAAAAATAGAAAATTCTGAATTAGATTGAATAAGAATTTTAAAAATACAAAATCAAAATCAATACAATTTTAAAAATTATTTTACTAAAAAGGAAAATTAAAATGGCAAAAAAATTTAATACAGAGATGGAAGGTCAAATTAACTTTTATAATAAATATTTAAAAAGAATAGATAAGAACTTAACACAAGATGATGTTTTAGAAGAGAATACAGATGGTATATTAAAAGGTAATTTGATTGAGTTTAAATTAAATATCAATGATGTTAATAGTGTTTTGTTTCAATCAATTAAATATTTATCTTCAATGAGAGTAAAAGGAAAATCAATACCAGCAAACATAGTCTTAATTTCACTAAATACAGAAACAACTTATATTTATAAATCAAAAGATTATATAGAAGATATTGAAAAGATTTATATAGGTGGTGCTTCTAAAAACAACATAGGTTTTCAATCAAAATCAGAACCAATTAAATTAGAGAATTCAAAACCAATAGATATAGAAACTCTAATTACTACTCTAAAAGAAGATAATTATACAAAAATAAATATTGATGAAAATTGTATTATTGGATGGGCTTCAAGATATTATAAAGAAAATCCCACAGCAAAAAAATCAGATTTCATTGGAGATAATGAAAGTGAAATTAAAATTGTTGGAGAAATAAGAAGACCAACTTATTTTAAAGATTTTATCAATGAATACAGTTCTGATACAAATATTCAATTCAAATACTTAATGGATAAATTAAATGATAATTTATCTAAAAAAGATTTAGGTGCTTTTTATACTCCAATACAATATGCTGAAAAAGCAACAGAATTAGTAAGAGAAGCAATTAAGAGAGTTCCAAAAGGAAATGATTATATTATATTAGATAGGTGTGCTGGAACAGGTAATTTAGAATCAGTGTTATCTGATGAAGAGTTATCACATTGTATTGTATCAACTTATGAATATTATGAATATAAAGTTTTAATGGAATTGATAGGAGATAAAGTTAGACATATTGTTCCACCTTTTGAAACTGCTGATATATTTAATGGTGGAACTGTTTTAGGTGCTGATGCTTTAAGTAAAGAATATGTAGATAATGAAATTATTAAACAATATATAGATAATGATAAATGCACTGTTATTATGTTAGAAAATCCTCCTTATGCCGAAGGGACTGCAATATCAAGAGGGGCTACTGGTAGAAAATCAACTTTTAAAGAAAGCTTTTTAGCAAAAAAAATGGCTGAAAATGTCAAAGGGGTAGCAAATAATGATTTGGCAAATATATTTATATGGAGTGCTTTTGAATATTATTTAAGACAATCAACAGATAGTTATATTTTATTTTCTCCATTAAAATATTATAAACAGCAACACCTTATAAATAAAAAATTTTTAAATGGGTGTGCTATGAATAGAAAGCATTTTCATGCTACTGAAAATACTGTTTCTTGTATTCTTTGGTCAAATGAAAATGAAAATAAAAATAGTATTACTTTAAATACATTTGATATATTGGAAAATAAAATAATTGAAGAAGAACCTTTGGTTGTTAAAAAAGTATTTTATCCTTTGTTAAAAATGTTTGATAAATTGGGAGGTGTAAAAATAAAACCAAAGGTTGTTTCAGCAGATAATGGTTATGAAAAAACAGAAGGAAATATTAGGGTAAGAATTGTTGAAAATATGGAATATATAGCATATTTGAGAGCAGATGGTTTTGGAATAGATGATAATTTTAAATTTAATAGACTTTCAAGACTACCTAAATACAATGGAAATGGAAATTATTTGACAAAACAAAACTTTTTAGAAAAATTGCCTATGTTTGCTTCTTCTGTCTATTTAGTTTATGAAAAAAATTGGAAAATAATGGGTTCAATTTGTAAGACTTCTGATGGTAAAGAAGAATATCTTAAAGATGTTCAAAATGGTAATTTAGACAAATGGTTATTAAAAGTATTGCTATGGACTACTTTATCTAATGCCTATATGCTATCACTCACAGGCAGTGATGGTGTATTTTACAGGAATGAATTATGTTTAGACACTACTAATGGTGAAACATTATCAAGTGAAAAATTAAAATCTTTAAAATACACAGAAGAAGAAAAAAAGATATTAGAACAATGGAATAATATTTTAAAACAAGCAAAATTAACAAAAAATTATGATAGTTCTATAACTTATGGTGTTTATCAAATAGCAGAAGAATTAAATACTAAACATAAGGTTAAACTACCAAATGGAAAAGAAAAGAATGTTTATGATTATCCAGAATTAAATGGAAATCTAAACAGTTTAAAACCTATGTTAAAAGAATATTATTTACAAGAAATTGCTCCAAAACTATTTGAATATGAATTTTTAAAATAATCTATAAATCATAATTCTTAAAATCAGTAATAGCACTATTTTTTCTTTGGAAATAACCATTGAATTTAGTGTTATTACCACAATTCATACAATGTTGTAATAAATCAATTAAAACTTCTTTATTAGTATGTTCTCTCATATTTTCTCTATAAGTAATTTCATTAACATACAAACTTAAATATTTTGAAGATAATGAATGATGTTGTCCTATAACCATTCTTCTTAATCTAAAAAATTGAATAAAGAAAAATAGAATAAAGAAAAAGGTATAATAAAAGAAAAAGGTATAATAAAAGAAAATGGCAGTAATAGATATAGAGAATAGAAATCCAAAAGATGTATTAGATGATGTTGAAAGAAGTTTAAAAAAAGGGAACTATAAATGAGAAAAATGATTGATTTTTTTGTACAAAAAGAAAGGTTAAATTACTTTCTATTTGTAGTAATAATAATAGCAGGTATAATAGGATACCAAAAAGTAACCAAAGAAATATTTCCTCAAATTTCAATGGATAAAGTTCAAGTAATTGGGCAGTATCCAGGAGCCAATATAGATAATCTTAATAAGATGGCTGTAATAGAGTTAGAAGAAGCTTTAACAAGCATAGAAGGTATTTCAGAAATAAATACAGTAATAAAACCAGGTAAATTTACAATAACTGGAGATTTAACAACAGGTAAATTAGCTGAAGTTAAAGATGATGTAGAAACAGAAGTTAAAAAAATATTAATAAATTTACCTTCTGATATGGATGAGCCTGTGGTATCAATGGTTGATAGAAGTGTTCAATTAATGAATGTAATAGTTTCTTCAAAAACGAAAAATCAAAAAGAAATACTAAAAAAAGTAAAAAGCATAGAAGAAAGAATAAAAAGAATATCTGGTGTATCAAATGTAACTATTTTTGGTGATGCTGATAAACAAATGATGCTTAAACTAGAAGAAAATAAAATAATAGCAAATGGTTTTACAGTAGCAGAAGTTACAGCGGCATTATCAAATATTTCATATCTGTTTCCATTAGGAAAAATAGAAGAAAGAGGTGGAAAAAACTTCTATATTAATAGTTGGAATGGAAAAAAAGATGAGGAAAGTTTAAAAAGTACTTTATTGAAAATATCAGGAAAGAAAATATATCTATCTGAGTTAGTTAAGGTTGAGGAGACATTTGAGGAAGTAGTTACTATGTCTACTTTAAATGGAGCTGGAGCCTTAATGTTAAAAGTAGATAAGACAGAAGAAGGTGATTCAATAAAAATGTCAAATAAATTGAAAAATTTGACAAATAAATTAAATGAAGAAAATCCTGAGTATAAAATAGAGATTTTTAACGATACTTCAAAAATGATAAAAGAGAGAATAGATATAGTTTTATCAAATATATTTTTAGGAGTAATATTAGTAGTTTTATCATTGTTTATATTAATAAATAAAAGAATATCATTTGTAGTTGGTTTAGGAATTCCAACAGCATTTTTGTTAGGTTTATTAATATTTATGAATACAGGAAATACTATTAATTTAATATCATTACTTGGTGTTTTGATAGCTATTGGAGTTTTAGTAGATGATGCAATTATAGTTTCAGAGAATATTCAAAGGCATTTAGAAGAAGGTTTGAATAAATATGAAGCTACTATTCAAGGAACTAAAGAAGTAGCAGGTCCTGTTTTCATGGCTTCTATAACAACTATGTTTGCTTTTCTTCCAATGATGATGATGTCAGGGGAAATGGGTAATTTTATATTAATGATACCATTAGCGGTAATAATATTGATAATAGCATCTGTAATAGAATCATTTGTGTTTTTACCATTGCATGCTAAGCATATTTTAGATCCAAAAGATAAAGAGAGTGATTGGAGCAAAGTAAATAATTTTTATAAAACAAAATTGAAAATTTTAATAAGATGGAAAAAATCCTCTGTATTTGCTTTTGTTATATTAATTCCTTTATTAATAGGAGTTGGTTTAAGTCATTCGAAATTTCAGTTTTTTCCAAAATTTGATAGTAATAATTTATATGTAACAGCCAAGTTAAATGTAAATACAGAAATAGAAGAAACTTATAAAATATTAACTAAAATAGAAAAAGAAATATTAGAAAATAAAAAAGAATGGAGCATATTAAATACAACTGGAAAGGCAGGCTTTAGATTGAATTCTAGGCAGGAAGTGGAGCAAGGTTCAAATTTAATGTTTATAACATTAGAGCTAGAAGAATTAAAGCCAAAAACAGTAGTAGATAAGTATATAACTCCATATATATCTTTTTATTATGACCCTAGTAAAAAGAAAAGAGATATGGAATCAAGTCAAGTAGCAAAAGAGTTGAAAAAACAAATAGCAAAATATAAAACAAATAAATTAATTGAGGAAATTGAAGTAATAGAAGATAAGCCTGGGATAGTTAAAAGTGATATATATATAGCTATAAGTCAAACAGAAGAAAGTATAAAAAATAAAGTAGATATTAGAAAAGTTATAAGCAAAATAGAAAAAGAATTAAAGAAAGTAGATGGAATAGAAGAAATTAAAAATAATGCTGCAGATGGTATCTCAGAAATTAAAGTAAAAGTGAATCAATATGGAGAGAAATTAGGTCTTACAGAAAGATATGTTTCAAACATAATAAAAGATAATTTTTTAGGAAATAAAAAGAGTTCTTATTATGATTATGATGGGATGTTTGATATAGTTTATGAAAATAATTTAAAAGATAAAAGAAGTCAATTAGAAAATCTTCTAATTAACGTTCCTGGGACAAAGGAGAAGGTTATATTAAAAGATGTTGTTGAGTTTCATGAAATCAAAGAATTTGAAAAAATGGAAAAAGAAAAAGGTGTTGAAATAAAAGCTGTAAGTGCATCTGTAAATGTAAAAAAACTAACAGCGACAGAAGCAGTAGAAAAAGTAATGCCTAAGTTAAAACAAATAGCAGAAGATAATCAAGTCTTAATTGAGTTAAAAGGAGAGGCTGAAAAAAAAGAAGATTTAAAAAATGATATGACAAAAGCTTTCAGTATAGCTTTGGTATTAATTTTGGTTTCTTTATTGTTAATGTTTAATTCATTTAAAACAGCAGCAATAATTTTATCAGTTATACCTTTTTCATTCTTAGGAGTTCTAGTAGGTCATTTTATAATGGATATGAATCTAACTATGCCTTCAATAATTGGAGCTCTTGGGTTAGCTGGAGTAGTTATTAATGATGGGATAGTGATGTTGACATTTTTAGAGAAAGCTAAAAGTGGAGAGGATTTATTGAAGAGAGCCGTAATGAGATTAAGGCCAATAGCATTGACCTCTATAACAACTTTTATAGGTTTAGGGACATTAATGTTTTTTGCAACTGGACAAGCAGTTATAATGCAACCATTGGCTATTAGTTTAGGTTTTGGTTTGTTATGGGGAACAATTTTGAATCTATATTATGTTCCAGTGCTATATGCTATAGTTAAAAAGATTGAAATCAAGTAAAAGAAAAAAGGAAAGAAAAATGAAAATAATAATAATAGGGATATTAGTATCAAATATATTGTTAGCTAAAAGTATGTATTCAAAAGTAGAGCCATATAGAACATATTATATTCAAGCAGAAGTAGCTGGTAAAATAGAAGAAGTAAAGTTAAATAAAATTTTAACTCAGACTGAAAATAAAGAAGTAATAATATCAATAGATGATTATAAAGAGGAAATAGAGTTAGAAGGTATAAAAGAAAGAGCTCAAAATTTAAAAGATATTTTGAAAAATAAAAAAGAGATATTGAAATCAATTTATAAAGTAAAAAGTAAATCAAGAGTAGAAAAACTAATAGAAAAAAACAATGTATTGACAATGGAAAATAGTTTATCTGAAATAAATCAAAAGATAAGTATTTTAGAAGAAACAATCAAAAGAAAAAAAGTAAAAGTATCAAATAAATATATAAAAGAAATATTAGTAGATAAAGGAACTTTTGTTGGAGTAGGTTCTAAATTAATAAAAGTGTCTGATATAGAAACTAAAAAAATAGAATATTTTTTAACAGAAGAAGAAGTGAAGAAAGTAAAGTCAGGTGATTATAAATTAATAAAAGAAAATAATAAAGAAGTAAAAGTTAATTGGAAAGTTTTAATCTCAAAAATAAAAGATGAAGAATATATATCAGGTTATAAAGTAGAGTTTCAAACAAAATCTGATATAAAATTATCAAGTTTTGTTAAATTAGTTTTTTAACAGAGTGATTTTTTTATTTATGGATTGTTTATTCCACAATTAATTCACAATTTTTCATTACAATATGAAGAACTTATCTTAAAATGGGTAAATGTTCTTTATTGTAACCAAAAGGAAAAAAAATGAATATAAATAATAGTATGAACAGTCAAATGCAATTAAAAAAAATGGATGGGACTGGTCAGGGTCAGGGTCAGGGTCTAAAAGAAGTAAATCAAAAGTTAGAAACAGAAGATAGAGAAAAAGTGCAGGAATCAATGAGAGCTTTATCTCCAGAAGATAGAGTTATTGCTAAGGAAGCAATGTCAAAAATAGATACTTCTGTAGAATATGAAGATTTTTTAAAACAAGTTAATGCTGTTTTTGATTTAGAGATAGGTTTAAGTGAATCAGAAGATATTGTCTTTTCTGATTTAATAAATTAAAAAATATAATAAAATAAAAAGAAAAAGGAAAAAAATGAATATAAAAATGAAAATTAAAGCTATGTTTTTAACAGGTTTTTTGGTAACAAATGTTTTAGCAGTGGATTATAGTTCTTATAGTATTGAAGAATTAGTTAATAGTAGAGGAACAGTTGCTTCTGAAGATATATCTAGTTTTAGAGATGCAATGAAAGTAAAAATGCAATCTTTATCAACAGAAGAAAGAAGTATATATAAAGGAAGTGGAAGTAAAAAACAATTGAAAGATGGTTCTGGTGGAGGGAATCAATATAAAGGCTCAAGAGGTAGAAATAGATAAAGTTTATTTAAAAAATCAATATTATATTAAGGAGTTTGTTTATCAAATTCCTGTATTTTACTTACAACAATATCGTTTTTAGAGTCAAAATCAATATCAATAAAATCTTCATATGATGGTTTTTGAATAAATAGTTTTGATTCTAATTTAGATATAATCTAAACAAAGACCAGAAAAAATACTTTTTTTTGGGTTTAAATTTAAATAATCTCTTAATGTATGTTTATAACTACTCATAGCATTGTTTGTCCATTTTATAGAATCAAAAGCTTCAGACTTAATAGGTTCCCAAGTACCTAAAAATCCTGAATTATGTTCTACATAGAAATGAGGACATTCATTATCCCATAAAGTTTCAAAATTAATAATTTTGAATACTATTTGATAATTCTCTTTATATTCATCAGGTATAGAGTCATTTGCTAAATCAAGTTCTTTATTAATACTATCAAGAGTTCTATCTTCAAATCCATTCATATTTTTATATAATTTATTTAAGTTCCATCTCATCTTTTAGATCCTATTTTTAAATAATTAGTTAGATGGGCCATAGATTACATTACATGTTTCTATGTATCTTGGTTCATCAACTTCTCTTCCCTTTTTTTTCAAAAGGTTCTTGGATAGCAAAAGCTACAATATTTCCAATTTAATTTTTCAATAATTTCCCAAAACTTTTTTATTTTCAGTATATTTGGTTCTTAATTCATTAATAGAGATTTTTTTGTCTTTTTCTTTTGTAGATAAATATATTTCTCTCTTTAAAACATTTTGAATATGAGTAAATGTTCTGAGAAACTCTTCAAAATCATTGTATATATGAATAATATTATCTAAACCATATTTTTGAATAGGGTCTATCGTTTGTTCATCCATATCAGTTGCAAAAATATTATAACCATCAGTTATAAAAACATAAGGACAATCTTGGTGTCTAAATATATATTTAGTTGGGTCTTCATTAAAAATATCATAAATGATATCTTTAGAAAGTTCTTTTCCTGTCTCAAGATTTTTTAAATAAATTTGTTCTCTATCTTGTTTCATAGTTAGTTCCTTTGTTTTTTATTAGTATAATTATACCTAGGAATTACTTAAATTGAAGTTAAAAAGTATTAATATATTATAATATTTTTTGATGTTTGGTTTTCTTCTTTCTCTGTATCTAATTTGTATAGTGCATCTAATATAGGAATTATACTTTGATTGATATCTGTAGTAAAACAACTTTCTATTTTATTTAACACTACCTAAATCTGTGTTTTTTTTACCCATTGCTTTTATTTCTTTATAACATAAATTTTCAATCTTAATTTCAATCCCTTTTTTATCTAAGATAGGTAGTAAATCCCATAAATTAATCTATGGGGATTTCAAATATTAAACCTATGTTTAATAAAAGAAGCCTTGTTCCTCGCAATTTTCACTAGCAGGTAGTTCTTCATAAACTGCATTTTCATTAAAGCTAAATTTTAAAGGTTTATATTCTTTTAAGTTAAATATTTCAACAAAAGGAATAGCTTTCCAAACTTTATCTTTTATTA
>Ga0233436_1003322_pt1 | contig 10612 bp, 10 predicted proteins | sample SI_122_August201_2_FD_182723 | JGI IMG/M metagenome (GOLD analysis project Ga0233436, IMG submission 182723) | Seawater microbial communities from Saanich Inlet, British Columbia, Canada - SI_122_August2016_150_MG | ecosystem: Environmental > Aquatic > Marine > Inlet | place: Canada: British... | reverse complement strand
CGAATCTCCAGTTAGAGGAGAGACCTTCGTAACCCGAAAAATAACCAGAGCACTAGCCCGAATCTCACTAGACCTGCAAGACACAGTCTACCTAGGCAACATGGATGCCAAACGTGACTGGGGTCATGCTAAAGATTATGTTGAGATGCAATGGTTAATGCTTCAACAAGATGAGCCAGATGATTTTTGTATTGCCACCGGCGTGCAGTATTCAGTACGTGACTTTGTCAATTTCGCTTGGGGTCATCTAGGTAAAACTATCCGTTGGGAAGGTGAAGGCATGGATGAAAAAGGCTACGATACTGAAACAGGCAATTTGATCGTTGCAGTCGACAAACGCTACTTCCGTCCAACAGAGGTAGAAACTTTATTAGGCGATCCATCTAAAGCCAAAGAAAAACTAGGCTGGGAGCCAAAAATCACCTTAGAAGAAATGGTGCATGAAATGATGGAAAATGACATCAACATTGCTAAGCGTGATTCTTTGGTCAAAGAGCATGGCTTTAAAGCACCAGACTATAACGAGTAAAGGGGTTGAAGTATGATTTTTTATAAATTTTTAATATTTTTGGAAAGATTTTCTCAGTATTTTCAAGGTAAGGGATATGGTACTTCCTCCATTATTTCTGAGGTTGGGTCAATAAAAAAACTATTACAATTAGACAAAGATGTTAAGACTGTAATTGATATTGGCGGAAATATTGGGGACTATACAGAAGCTCTTATTGAGAATTTTCCTAAGGCTGAAGTGCACATATTTGAGCCATCAAAATTGAATGTAGAAAAGCTTAAAAAAAGGTTTTTAAATCAAACAAATGTTAAAATTTTGCAATTAGGGGTTTCAAATAAAAACGATACTACAACACTATATTCCGATAAAGAAGGGTCTGGATTAGCAAGTCTATCAAAAAGAAAGCTTGACCATTTTGGGATTGATTTTAATCTAGAGGAAAAAGTAAGAATTATAAGATTTGAAGATTATTGGATTAATAGTTTAGAAAAAAAAGAAATCGACATTCTTAAAATGGATATTGAGGGACATGAGTTGTCTGCCCTCGAGGGTTTAGGTCATGTAATTAAACATATAAATGCAATTCAAATAGAGTTTGGGGGGGGCGAATATAGATACAAGAACATTCTTCCAGGATTTTTGGTATTTTTTCGCGAAGCATAATTATGATTTGTTTCGTATTACCCCATTTGGAGTTCAAAAAATAGATGAGTATAAAGAGCGAGATGAGTTTTTCTCCACAACTAATTTTATTGCTATTAGAAGAGCATGACCTAGATAAAGACGGATATGAATAAAATTAATAAAATTTACATTTCTGGGCACTCTGGTTTAGTTGGCTCTGCCATTGTTAGGCAATTGGAAGGGCGGGGCTTTACCAACCTTTTGATGCGTACACATAAAGAGCTAGACCTCACTAATCAAGCGGCAGTGCAAAACTTCTTCAAACAAGAAAAGCCTGATTATGTTATTTTGGCAGCCGCCAAAGTGGGCGGTATTCATGCTAACAATACGTATCCTGCAGATTTCATCTATACAAACATGATGATAGAGGCGAATGTTATTAACGCAGCCTATGAGAACAAAGTTAAACGTTTACTGTTTTTAGGCAGTACCTGCATTTATCCCAAAGCAGTCGAGCAACCAATGCGTGAAGATGCACTGTTAACCGGTGTGCTTGAGCCGACCAATGAGCCATACGCATTAGCTAAAATTGCAGGCATTAAGTTGTGTGAATCTTACAACCGTCAATATGGAACTGATTTTAGATCGGTAATGCCAACCAATCTATACGGCATTAATGATAACTTCCATCCAGAGAACTCACATGTTATCCCTGCACTTATACGACGTTTTCATGAAGCGAAGGTTAGTAATGATGCCGAAGTGATAGTATGGGGAACGGGTAATGCTATGCGTGAGTTTTTATATGTCGATGACATGGCTGTAGCATCAATTTTTGTGCTGGAGCTAGATGAAGAAACGTACCAGTCTAATACAAAACCAATGCTTTCACACATTAATGTGGGTACGGGTATAGATGTAACCATTCGAGAGATGGCAGAAACCATGAAACAGGTGGTTGGATTTAAGGGTGAGCTAGTCTTTGACGCTACAAAGTCAGACGGCGCTCCAAGAAAATTGATCGATGTGTCTAGGTTAAAAAATATGGGCTGGACATACGATACAGACCTTAAGGATGGCCTTAAAAAATTGTACCAGTGGTATGTAAATAAAATATAAGGAAAAAAAATATGAAAATAGCAATAGCTGGAACAGGCTACGTTGGCCTTTCCAATGCAATGCTTCTATCTCAAAACCATGAGGTAGTTGCTCTTGACATTATTTCTGAGAAGATTAAGCAGCTTAATAATAAAATCTCACCCATTGTAGATGCTGAGATTGAAGACTTCTTAGCTAATAAAGAGCTTAACTTTACAGCTACACTAGATAAAGAATTAGCTTATAAGAATGCTGATTTTGTCATCATTGCTACACCAACTGATTACGATGCACAAAACAACTACTTTAATACTACTTCGGTAGAGGCAGTTATTCAAGATGTTATTGATATCAATCCTGACGCAGTCATGATTATTAAATCAACCGTACCAGTTGGCTACACTCAAAGTATTAAAGACAAGTTTAATATTGATAATATCATCTTCTCACCGGAGTTTTTAAGAGAGGGTTCAGCACTGCATGATAATCTACATCCTTCACGCATTATTGTAGGAGAGAAGTCTGATAGGGCTGAAGTGTTTGCTAACCTCCTGCAAGAGGGTGCTATAAAAGAAGATATAGACGTTCTGTTTACCGGCTCTACTGAAGCAGAAGCAGTAAAGCTTTTTAGTAACACTTACCTTGCTATGAGGGTTGCATATTTCAATGAGCTTGATTCGTACGCAGAAGTATATAATCTAGATTCCAAACAAATTGTTGAAGGTGTAGGGCTTGATCCAAGAATTGGATCACACTACAACAACCCATCATTTGGCTATGGAGGGTATTGCTTTCCTAAAGACACAAAACAACTAAAAGTAAATTTTAAAAATGTCCCTAATAATCTGATTGGTGCAATTGTTAACGCTAACGATACTCGTAAAATTTTTATTGCCAATCAGATAATTGATAAGAATCCAAAGGTTGTTGGCGTGTATAGATTAATTATGAAAATGGACTCTGATAACTTTAGATCGTCAGCCATCCAGGATGTTATGGAGCGTATTAAATCTAGAGGTATTGAGGTAATTGTATATGAGCCAGAGTTGAAAGAGGGTGAATTTCTCAATTCAAAGGTAGTTCAAAATTTAAATGATTTTAAGAGGGTTAGTGATATTATTATCACTAACAGGATGGCAAGCGATCTTAAAGATGTCCAAGACAAGGTCTATACTAGGGACTTATTTAACTCAGATTAATAAAATAGGATTTATATGAAAGTATTAGTAACAGGTGGTGCAGGGTTTATTGGTAGCCACCTTTGTGAGAAATTATCTCAAGATGGTCATGAGGTGTTTTCATTAGACGATTATTCTACTGGAACGAAAAAAAACCATGTTGATAATGTAACTTACATCACAGGAGAAACAAAAAATATTGAAAAATTAGTAAGCATAACTCCTGATATTATTTATCATCTTGGAGAGTATTCTAGAGTTGAGCAAAGTTTTGATGATATTGAAAAAGTTTGGAATTCTAATAAAAATGGAATTTTTTCAGTTTTGCAATTCTGTAGAAAAACTAAAGCAAAAATAGTATATGCTGGCAGTAGCACTAAATTTGGTGACGGCGGCCTTAACCGTAGCCAAAGTCCTTATGCTTGGACCAAGTCCTCCAATACCGAATTGGTCGAACGATATGGTGAGTGGTTTAATATTTCTTATGCGATAGTTTATTTTTACAATGTTTATGGTGATCGCGAAATTTCAACTGGAAAATATGCTACCTTAATTGCCTTGTTTAAAACAAAAATGCAGAATGGTGAGCCGCTAACGGTGGTTAGCCCAGGAACTCAAAAACGTAATTTTACTCACATTGACGACATCATTGATGGCTTGGTTTTAGTGGGGGAAAAGGGTTATGGTGATGAGTTTGGTATAGGGTGCCCTGAATCGTACACCGTACTGGAAATTGCTCGAATGTTTGGGGGTGAAATTCAAATACTACCTGAACGTAAGGGCAATCGAATGACAGCAGATATGGTAATCAGTAAAACAGAGGTGTTAGGATGGTCGGCAAAGCGGTCAATTAGAGATTATATTGAAGCACTTATGGTGAAGTGACATCTCTGCTGGTAAGGCAGATATAGACTTTTTGAAAAATAATTCTATATTTTTGCGGCACTTCAAGATTGTTACAAAATTAAATGTCTTAATTACTCTGGCCAATTAAAATTACAGAATTTATGATTGTAAATATTAATGCTACCATTTTATTAACCTTTAAATATGTTAAATAATACATTATGGTTATTTGCCGATCGTATCATGCGTATGATTCTTGGGCTGCTTGTTGGTGCCTGGATGGCAAGGTATCTAGGGCCTGAACAATTCGGCTTTATAGCATACTATATAGCATTATTAGCAGTATTAGGTGCATTTGCAAACTACGGAATAGATTACCTCGTCATAAGAGATTGTTCAAAGGATGAGAGTTTATCAAATAGTATAATTTCCGGTGTGTTTCTATTTAGGATACTTTTAGGAGCGGTAGTTTATTTATTTTACTATATATATATCTTATCTTTAGAGGGGGAGTTGTCTTATTATTTGGCTGCTATCGGAGCAATTCTATTATTGTCAGCTTTTAATACAATAGACTTATGGTTTCAGGCGAATAAGAGAAACAAAGAAACAGCTATATTAAATCTGATATCTTTTATTCTGATTAGTATTGTGAGGGTCTACGCGATTGTTGAGCAATTGAGTATAGAATACTTCCTTTTACTCCTAGTGTTTGAATCATTACTATCTGCGTGCCTTATGTTTTGGTGGTATATATATAACAACCAAAGAATAACAATTTCTTTTACCTCTATCAGTAAAGTTAAAAGTTATGTATCGGAAGGGTTTCCGTACATGATAAGTACGTTATCAATACTATTGTATATGAGAATTGATCAGTTGATGATTGGTGATATGCTAGGTAAGCATGAGCTTGGAATCTATTCTGTGGGTATAGTGTTTTCGCAGGTCTGGTATTTCATTCCTGTTGTTGCGGTGAATATATTAATGCCATATATTTCTAAATATAAACAGCAGGGTGGAGCAAAATATTTAGATTCTATTGGTAAATTAATAAGGTATTCAATAGTATTAAGCGTGGTTATTATATTATCAACAGCTCTATTATCTGAGGTAATTATAGAGCTAATCTATGGTGAATTATATATTGACTCGGCTTCCGTTCTTTTGATACATGTGATATCCGTTCTCCCTGTTTTTGTCGGTACGATATTAAACATATGGATTGTGAATGAGAATAATGGAAAGTCTCAGTTGGTGCGAACATTGTCAGGGCTTGTTGTAAATATTGTATTAAATATTTTACTCATTCCGGATTATGGGATTGTCGGAGCAGCGTTCTCGACAGTAGTGTCTCAAATGACAACTATGATAGTAATGTTTGTTATACATAAAGAGCTGTATAGAATAGCTTTTCCGAAATAACAGAATGCTAACTCTAATTCTAGCTATTTGCTTATTGATATCCATTGCACAAATAATAATAATAAATCATTTAGTTAAGCCAATTTATTTTTATTTAAGTGTTCTACACTTATTTCTGATATATCCAATTATCTTTAATCAAATAATACCATTACTCTTAAAGTATTTCAGTCCAAATTCAGGTCAAGATGTGGGGATTGAATTACTTCAAGCGTATGTTATAAATTTTATTTATATTATTCTGTGTATAATCCTGTGGCGCATATTTACAACCTGCTATAAGTTGAAATATGTTAGAAGTAACAGTATTATGCCAATAAAAACGATATTTATTATTGCATCTTTATCCATTGCTTATAATACTGTTCGAATAATGGCTTATTTGTATATTATAGATGTTGATTTAGATAATATTTTATTCCCATTTAATACAGTTTTTGATAATGTATTTTCAGTGGCTCCATTTATTCTTTTGTATATCTGTACTCGGCATCATGATATAAATCGTATGATAAAGGTGTTTGTTTATATTTCTGTAGTTGTATATTTTGCATCAATAATACCAACTGGCCATAGGTCAAGCCTTATACTTCCTATGATTTTTTCGATGTTTTATATATATAATGGAAGGGTGCTAAGAAAAATTGGATTTTTCTTAATTTTTATGCTTTTGTTTTCACAGGTTTCAGATCTGTATAAATCATTTAGATACATACTTAACCCTGTAGAAGCTATCAGTAGTCAAGAGTATGTGCCAACTTCATTTATTGATGAGGTGTATTTTAGACTGAGTATTAATAATGAAGTTTCAGCAGGGGTTGCTGAAATGATAAATTCGAGTTCTAGCCCAGTAGGGCTTCAACCATTGGTGTCATCAATGCTATCTATAGTGCCAGCTTCATTATTTGAAGGGGGGAAGCCATGGCCAGGATCAGTAGATGGGACGTCGCTCGGAATATTGTCTCGACTAGCTCATGAGCATGTGTATCAAGCAGAATGGAATATGTCAGAGTATATGTATCCATTACTTCCTGTTTGGGAGTTAGGATATATCTATTATTTTACTAATATAATATTTTCTGTTCTCATTGTTTTGGTAATCGAAAGATTATCATTTATTATCGGTGATCGAAAATTACTACTTCCAATTGCAACCATGTTACCATTTACATATTCATATACATTTGCACCTCTTGTGATCATATTCCAACAATTGTCATATGTTTTTATACCCGGACTAATTTTATTAATCTGTGTAAAATTTCTTAAACATATTATTAAAATATTTTTCTCAAGGAAAATTGTTTTGAGAAAGTCAGATCTGTCCGATATTAAATAACTAATAAACGTATGAGCCAAAATATGCCTAAGATTCTAATTCCGGTAGTAATTATTGTATTCAACCGAGCTGATTTAACAAAGATCTTGTTAGAAAAATTGTCTCAGTTTAAATTGAGTAAGTTGTACGTCATTATGGATGGAGCAAGAAATGATAATGTCAATGATACGATAGAAAGAGATAAGATATTAAACATGCTTGAAAATATTTCTTTTTCCGATAAGATTGAAATGGATATTTCTGATAATAATCTAGGGTGTAGAGATAGAGTAGTAAGCGGCTTGGATTGGGTATTTAAAAAAGAGGAATCGGCAATTATTTTGGAGGATGATTGCATTCCAAGTGATACATTTTTGGAGTTCTGTCAGAATATGATAAATGAGTATAAAGATGATGAACGTATTGGAGTTATTTCTGGCACAAATTTAATTGAATGTGGACATGAAAATGACACATATCATTTCTCAAAGTATTGTAATATTTGGGGTTGGGCTACATGGCGTCGGGTGTGGTGTAATTATGATGTCGAGATGAATGCTCTTAACGATCAACTCTTACAGAAGTTACAAGGTAGGTTTAATTATAAGTATGAACACAAGTTTTGGCGTGCAGTATTTAATCAAACTAAGAATAAAAGTATAAATACATGGGATTATCAATTGTGGCTAAGCGTTTGGTCAAATGGGCAAATATCTATTGTGCCAAGTGTAAATCAAATAGATAATCTAGGCTTTCAGCATGTAAATGCAACACATACTGGCGGTCTTCATCCAGCAAAAGATATAAAGGCGAGAAATTTAAAATTCCCATTAATTAGGCCTAATTCCATGCTTCCTGATACTGAATTAGATAAAAAAATATTTAATTTACTATATAAGTTTCCTCCAATTTATGCACGAGTTAAAAATAAATTAATCAGAATATTTTCAATAAAATAAATGTCTAAGTAAATTGTATGAAAGTTATTGTAAGAATTAAAGGCGGCCTAGGTAATCAATTGTATTGTTATGCTGCAGCAAAAAGGTTAGCTATTAAAAATAATGCTGAATTAATAATAGACGATGTATCAGGTTTTAAAAGGGATTATTTGTATCAAAGAAGGTATATGTTAGATCGTTTTAAAATACCACACAGAAAAGCAACGTCAATTGAAAGGCTTAACCCGTTTGAAAGAGTGAGAAGAGGTCTAAGAAAAAAAATTCAACAACAAAAAAGTTTTGAAAATCGTAACTATGTAGAGCAAGAATTTAATGAATTTGATAGTAGACTATTAGATTTAAGAATTTCACAAGATGTTTATATAGATGGATTATGGCAAAGTGAAAAATATTTTTCAGATGTTGAAAAAGAGATAAGAAGTGATCTGGAAATGAAGTTGCCGTTAGATCAAAAAAATCTTTCAATTATAAAAAAAATAAAAGAGAAGAATTCTGTTGCATTGCATATTAGATGGTTTGAGAAAAATACAACCAACTCTAATGCAAATGTACAGTTAAAGTATTATCAGATAGCTTTAGATAAAATGGAAACTCTTTTAACTGAGCCATATTATTTTATTTTTTCTGATAATCCAGAGAAGGCAAGAACAAGTATAAAGTTACCAGATGGAAGATTTGAATTTATCACTCACAATAATGAAGAAGAAAACACTATTTGGGATTTTTGGCTAATGCAGCAATGTGATAATTTTATTATTGCAAACAGTACGTTTAGCTGGTGGGCAGCGTGGCTTTCGAAAAATGATAAAAAAGTTGTATTTTTTCCTAGATTACAACACGATAAGAAAAATCAATGGTGTTGGGATTATGAGGGGCAGATGCCTAATAGTTGGCATTCAATTATATTATAAGGGGTTATGCAGGTCTTTCAAATGAATATCTACATTGCACAGTTCATCAACGTGTTTTATCTGGCACATCTTTCATATTTTATTTTCAACAAGCTTGTGTTTGTGCGGCCGGCCGATCTGGAGTTTTCGGCATGAGCGAATCTTAGCTTTTTTTCGCACTCCAGGGGTGATAAACTCATCAGCATTGGGTGAAATAGTTTTAAATATTTTCCAGTTAAGCAATTTTATAAATTAAAAAACCAGGTTTTATGAAGAGTGTAGTGATTGTGCCAAATTACAATGGAGAAAGTTTTATCATTAATATAATTAATGATCTAATTAATGGTTTCGATCATGTCCTTATAATTGTAGTTGATGATTTTTCTAGTGATGGGTCTGTAAAGCTTCTCAAGTCTTACGGCAAGAGCCAAGTTAAGCTAATAGAAAGGGGTGTCAACGGTGGATTTGCGGCGGCTGTTAATACAGGGCTTAAATACTGCATTAAAAATAAAATTGATTTTGTGTTAGTTTCAAATAGTGATGTAAGAATGTCACGACACAATTGCAAAGATATTGCCATGCAATTTAAAAAATTTAAAAATCCTAAGATTGGAGTGTTAGGTTTTTTACAGGCTGATTTGACCATTTATAGAGATAATGAAAATACATCAGGATTTCTTTTCGCATTGCGTACGCGAATGATAGATACAGTTGGATATCTAGATGAAACTTTTTTTATGTATGGAGAGGAATATGATTTTTTCAGAAGAGTTATGGAGTCTGGGTTTCTAATAGAGCAAACCGGGTTAAAAATACAGCATGAAGCTGAGATGTCAAGTCGAAGCAGTGATGGAAGTAGGAATGCCTGGCTTTCAATAAGAAATTCTGTATATCTTGAGGTTAAAAAAGGTAATTTTGCTTTGATTCTCAGAAAGATTATTGTATTATTTTTGATTATAAATAAAATACATCAACCAAAAGATAAGCACGATCCATCTCTTGTCAGGGTAACTAGAGTTGGAATTTTGAAGGGAAATTGGTATTTAATAAGGTCAATATTGTGGAATATTGACAATAAATATAGGAGTAAAAATGCTTAATAATCCAAACTTAATTAAAAAAGGTAATACTGATTACTATTCTAGGGTAAGAAATTGGCCGTCATTATTTGATATTAAATCAAATGCTAAAGTTCTTGATATAGGTTGTGGAGCCGGGTCATTAGGGAAGTACTTAATTGATAGATATGAATCCAATGTTACTGGCTTGGATATTGTGCAAGATAACTACCAAGAGTCTTCCAAAGTTTTAAATCGTGCAATTATTGGGGATATGGAAACAATGGATATTAAAGAGCTAGGTGGAGATTTTGATTATATTATTTTCTCTGATAGTTTGGAACATATGATTGATTCCAATAAAGTTATTGAAATAGTAAAAACTCTACTGGCTTCAGATGGGATTCTGCTAATTTCGATGCCTAATGTTAGAAATTTTAGAGTTACATTTCCATTGTTACTGAGTGACTCCTGGGAATATAAAGATGAAGGACTGCTTGATTGGACGCATATGAGGTTTTTTACATACTCATCGTTACTAGATCTTCTTGATCTTCATGATTTTAAAATTTGCAGAGTGAAAGTTGATTTGCCAATGTCGAGTAAAGTTGGGATTATAAATTTATTAACTTTTGGTTTGTTAAAAAAACACCTTACAAGTCATTATTTTGTTGAGTCATGTTTAAAAAAATAGGAATATACGGC
>Ga0233436_1003318_pt1 | contig 10630 bp, 9 predicted proteins | sample SI_122_August201_2_FD_182723 | JGI IMG/M metagenome (GOLD analysis project Ga0233436, IMG submission 182723) | Seawater microbial communities from Saanich Inlet, British Columbia, Canada - SI_122_August2016_150_MG | ecosystem: Environmental > Aquatic > Marine > Inlet | place: Canada: British... | reverse complement strand
TCACATGAATTGGGATTATCAATATCATAGTATTTTTTCAAATACCCTTTTCTTTCAGATTGCATTTTATGAGGATCTTTTAGTGAGCGCACTATATCATTTTTTAAATCAGACATATTTTTAGACTCCAACCCAGGAAGATTACTCCTCATATCTTCAAGCAAACCAAAACTATACAAATAATCATCGTAATCCGGCATCACATAAATAACGGGTCTATCCATAAGCATGTAATCAGTTGCAATAGATGAGTAATCAGTAATCAGTAAATCCATTTCTGGAAGTAATTGATTAATATCTACTAAAGGATTGTAACTTATATATTGAATATTCGCACAATCTGAAAAATCCTCAAGATTTTCCATATGTGGATGCACTGAAATTAAAAACAACATATTATTTTCTTTCAGCCATTGATCAAAGTTATAAACATTAAAATCACTTATTTCAGATAATGGAAATGAAATAGAATTTACATCCGATCTCCAAGTTGGGGAATACAATATACATTTTGTACTTTCATCAATCAAATAATTTAACTCTCTTAATTGATTTTTATTTATTCTTGATTCTTCAACTTTGTCTTCACTAAATAAGTGGTCACACCTTGGAAGTCCAAAAATAACTCTTTTGTTTTCCGGTAAAAGAAATTGAAGCCTTCCTACAATGGTATTTGTGTATTTAGATGTAAAATTAAAGTAGTCAAATTTATGATACTTTTTTAAAACATCGATCGGGCTGCTTGTGGTGGTACCGTACACTGAATTAGTAGACCTAGGCCCCATTCCGTGATACAGACAAATTTTAATTGTACTTTTACCGACAAACTTAAATAAATTTGGGTACGAAGTTCCAGTGAATACAACTATGCCAGACCGAATATAATGCCACAAACCATTAAGACTTCTGTGTAAAACAACTGGACGACCCATGTTGGTCAAATGACTGTATACAACTTTAGAATTTGTTACCCATACAATAGATACTTTTTTATTTTTCAACAAATACTCATATAAATACCTTGTGCTTTCATTGTAAGTTGAAAGTGATGTACCAGTAAATAATATTAAATTCTTCCTGACTGGAATCAGAGTAGTAGTAATAAAAGAGACATAATTCAAAAGCAACCTAATTAATTTATTAAATATCATCACAAGACTAATAACGGGCGTATCTTCAATTTAAAGTACGCTACGCCCTCCATCCATAAAAATATTCTGTCCATTTATATATTATTAAGGATATGAAATTTGCAAAAAACGCTATTCTATTTAACACAATTCATTAAATTACGCATATTAATTAATAAAGTCATTAATAAATTCAGAAATAATGTTATGCGTTTTATTTTTTCCATATTTCATATAATACTCTCTAGCCTCTTTGGTTTTTTCCAAATACTCACTTTCGCTCATACTTATTAATGCATTAATTTTGCTATTGAACTCTGCAATATCCAAACTATCCAATAAAATAAAATTAGGTAGTTTATGAAAAAAAAACCTTACGGCTTCATCCTCTATGAAGTTGCCGTTTGTAGCCATACCACAAAATAGCACTTTTTTTCCAAAACCGAATAGTTCAAACCCCAATGTTGAAAACATGGTAATACTAACCGATGACTCAAAACCAGCTCTATAAGATGAAAAATTGGACCGCTCTATTATGTCAACTTTTTCTTTATTATAAAAGTTTAATTCATCATAATAATACATATCGTGTACACGATTTCTCATGGCAACTTTAACTTTTGTTTGCTTGTGACTAACATTCCACAAAGCTAAATTTATAAATACCTTTCTAAATATTTTGTGGCAATGTTGTTTATGTGGACTAGATAAATCTAGAGGCCAATATTGGGAAATAAAGCACACAGCATTAATATTAGTTGGGTGTTTTTTATACTCATCTACAAACAAACTAAACTTTAAAGATCCCGCACTATAAATATTCTCATACTCTATGCCGTGTCTATTAACAAAGTCTTTTTCATAGTCACCAAATGAAAAGTAATGTGGTAAAGATATAATGGTATTACAATTAAAAAAACCATTGGAATCCACTCTAACCCCATTCTGAACAGAAATGACTAATTTACGTGGAAAAATAGAGTTTAACCCCCCCATTATTGAACTATTGTCTATAAAAGAAATAATCACCTTTGGCCTAACAACATCAACAATTGCTGACATTAATGCTTTATTTCTAAATCCAAATTGAAAAATTCTCTTTAATAAAAATAAAAAAAATACAGGTTTGGCAAAATAAGGTGTGCCGTTTCTTATAGGCACAATAATTGTTGATAGATTGCCTGGAATACACTTGCAAATGAATTCACTGCCTTCTTCATCTAGAATTAAAACATTTAAGGCACCTTTATATTCAATTTTATTAAATTTTTTTACCATCTAATATAAAATCCGTAATTAGCGCTCTTTTGCTATTAAGCTCAAAATCCATTATTAAATTACATCCTATACTTAAAAAACATCTCTGCTACTATCCAATCCACTTCTGTATTTATATCAACATCTATTCGTTCGTCAGAAGCGGTAAATCAAATTTTTTGTTTTTCTTATGTTGATATATCTTGAGGAAATATAATTTGCACCATAAAAATTTGTAATTGATATAGGATTATATACTCTACTTTTTGGAAGTTTAATATCCATATTTATAATAAGTAATTGGGATATCTTTCTACAAACATTCTCATGAGCTCCAGGTCTTCATGTGTATTGATATCTAAAAACCTATTGTTGTCATTTAAAATTTTCAATTTACAATTATCAGCAAAGAAGGACTTATTTTTTTGGAAAGAATCAACCCTTGCTGCAAGAACTAAACCATGACAGGCATATACAGGTCTTAATTCTTGCCTCCTAAATTCTCCTGGATTATTGATACCAAATTTGGCCATTCCATTGTCGGATGCCTCTATAACATAATCTGGATGTTCGGTTGTCTCTACTCGCTTGCAAGTAATAGCTGACTGTATGTCTTTATCTTCAAAAACATTAACACAATCTGAAATAACTTCACTACCCCTAAGGCAATATGTTGGCTGTAATTCCAACACAACATCAAACAAAAGTCTAGTTTTACCAAGTTCTTCTATACTATGGAGTATTGTGGGAACTGTTCCCACATCATCTCCAGAAATATCGTCTGGCCGTAAGAAATCACAATTAGCACCAGCTTTTATTGCAATACTGGCTATTTTTGCACTATCAGTAGAGACGTGAATGTAATCAACGCTACCAGATTTCTGTGCTTGCAGAATGGTCCATTCAATTAACGGTTTACCATTAATATCAATTATATTTTTATTTGGGATACTCTTTGAACCACCCCTAGCAGGGATAACCACAAGACTTTTATTTTTTCTCATTTATGGTAAAAATCCACCAAAATTCTATAAATTACGACTTAATTATCATTGCTTGAGTATCAGCAATATCAACAACTAAATGGAGACCATTTTCAAAAAACTCATGGACAGCCTTCTTTACTCCAGGACAATCAACATTGTTATAATCATGAACAATTATTCTACCGCCCGGAGACATCCTGTCCCAAAAAAAGTCTAAACTATCATATGTTCCATGGTAAATATCTGTATCTAGATGTACCAATGAGAAAGCACTTTCATCAATAATATTCTTTGCAGTTTCTGGAAACATTCCTTGGTAATAATACACATCTTTATATTCTTTTAGATATTCCTGCACAGATTCAAGACTGGTATCAGATAACCAGCCTTTTTTAACCAAATCCTCTTCAATTACATTTTCTGGTAAACCAGAAAATGTATCAAACAATAAAACTTTTTTTTCTTTCTTGTATTCACATAATATCTTTGCAGAACCCCCTTTATAAACACCTACTTCGGCTATATTTCCAGGGATTTTTGATGTGTTTATTAATGATGAATATAGAGTAAATTTCTCATCATTATCCATATTGCACTTGTTTCCAATATTTTTAACTAACTCTTTGAACTCTGGACTAAATTTTAAAAATTCTCTATCTGAAAACAATAATTCACTCAAATAATATATATTTTGGAAACCTAGCGATTTTAATTGTTCATATATTTCAGAGTAAACGGAACTTGTAATAATAATTTGTTCTTTTGACTTAATAGAATCAACACCTATAACTTCAACGCCTAATATCTTAGACCCGTGTTTTTTTGTATTGTTGTCACAGAATGTTATATTGCCTTTATTAACCCCTTTTTCAACCAAACTAAGCAATGCTCTTTTTCCACCACTAGCAGCACCAAATAAAACAATGTCCACACCATTTATATTGTTAATAAATTTTGGATAATAAAAATCACTATTATTCTTAATTAGAGACATCCACTCTTCCTGTACAACTTTTTACAAAGAATTTTAAAGACCGCCAGATAGCCATCCGCCATCTACCACTACATCACTACCAGTAATATACGATGATGCGTTTGACAATAAAAATACAGTGGGGCCCACAAGGTCTTCAGGCTCTCCCCATCTTTTTATCAACATTCTATCTAGTCTATCTTTATTCAAAACCTCATCATTAAAACTTTTTTCCGTCATCTTTGTTTTTATATAACCTGGACAAATATTGTTTATTCTTATGCCCTTGGGGCCCCAATCGTACGCAATAGCCTTTGTTAATTGTTGCAATGCAGATTTTGTCATTTGATATGACGGATTATTAGGAAATCCTAACTTTGCACCCAAACTGGTAATATTAACGATAGACCCACATCCACTTCTAGCCATAACTTTACACACCTCTGCACATAATTTAAATGGCGCATGTAAGTTAATATTAAAAGTCGTATTATATGCCTCATTGTCATCATATGGATCTTGTGCGGGTACACTTACACCAGCATTATTCACAAGTCCATCTATCGAACCATATCTGTCAACAATACCATCTACCAGAATTTTGATTTTGCTTATTTCCTTTAAATCAAATACGATGTCATTAGAACCTATGGTTTTATCAAATTTCTTGTCGACCCTAATAACTTTGGCGCCCAATTCAACCAAACCTTCAGAAATAGCAAGTCCATTTCCTCTATTTGCGCCCGTGACAATTACAACTTTACCATTAACATCAAACAAGTTATTATTGCTACTCATGTTTTATAAAATATGTTGACGTAAATTATTAGCGATAGGAACTTCTTGTTCTAAAATTCTCTTATTGCCATCACCCATTGCTGTTTCTATCTCCCTAACTTTATTGACTAAAATTTTAAAGCCGTACGGTTCTACCGAGGCAGATTGATCAGACCCATACATTGTTCGATCTAAAGTAATATGCCTTTCTAATGAAGTAATACCCAAAGCAGTGGCGGCATATGAAACTGTCAGTCCGACTTCATGACCACTATAACCCACATTACAATTAAATTTTTCACGCAATGTGTTAATCACATTAAGATTAGCATTCTCAACTTTCATTGGATAAGTAGAAACAGTGTGCATTAGTTCAAACGAACAATCTTCTGCTCTAAAAATATCAACTGCTTTTTGTATATCGTCATAGATACACATACCAGTAGAGATAAAAGTATGTTTACCTTCTTTAGCAATCATTCTTAATAATTGTGGATAGACAATCATTGCAGATGCAACTTTATTATATTTGCAATCAAACTGTTGTAAAAACTTCTGGCTATTCAAATCCCATGAAGAAGCAAACCACTCAATCCCTTTTTCTTTGCAATATTGATCAATTTCTTTATACTCATCAATGCCGAATTCTAATCCGGACTTTTGTTCTCGCTGTGTTACTCCCCATGGACTTTCTCTTGGTGAATCTAAGAATTCTTGAGTATAGACCTTGTTAATATCTCTCTTCTGGAGCTTAACAGCATTACAACCCGACTCACTAGCTATATCAATTAACTCTTTACAAATTGACATATCCCCATTGTGATTAATGCCTATTTCAGCAACAATAAAAATTGACATATATTTCCCTTTATTTTTTATATAGAATTTCAATAAAATCTAAACTCAGTACATCTTCCAGCAGCTCTCTAACAACGCCTTTGCCGCCATTTGTCTTTAATACAAAATTTGATATTTTCTTAATTTTAGGATGGCTATCTGCTGAACATGCAGAATATCCGCAAATTGTCATAGAATTATAATCATTGACATCATTGCCAACATACAATACTTTTGATAATTTATAACCCTTATCCTTAACAAAATTTCTTAAAGACTCACCCTTGTTCCCAATTCCTTGAAGAACAGGAATCCCTAACTTATTAGCCCTTGCAGAAACAACAGCATTTTTCTCGGTTGATAAAATACAAGATGGTTTGTTAAGTTTTCGCAGAACATCGAATGCTAAACCATCAGCACGACTGCAACTCACCCATTCAGTACCATTTTGGTCTAAGTGAACTAAATTATCTGTCAGCACCCCATCAAAATCAAAAACAAATAAATCTATATCGTCGATTGTAATCACTTTATCTTTCATAAACTAATGCAGTTAATTAAAATTATTTTCATACTTTTGACAAATTTAAATAAGATTTATTTGCACAAATCATTATAACTACCTATGCGAATAATTTTACTATCTCCTAACTCAACCACCTGATCGCAATCTTTTAATGTGGTAACCCTGTGGGCAATTATAAGTACAGTTATATTTTTACCAAGATCTTTTATAGAATCCATTACAAGTTTTTCAGTTTTACTATCCAGTGCACTAGTTGCTTCATCGAAAACAAGTATACTTGCTTGCCTGTATAATGCTCGAGCAATACCAATCCTCTGTATCTGACCACCTGATAAACGCACTCCTCGCTCCCCAATAACAGTTTTATATTGCTCTGGCCAGCTTTCAATCAGCTCAGCGATGCAAGCCCTCTTTGCAGACTGCTTTACTAGGTTGAAATCAATATTATTTTTATGTTGACCAAAAGCAATGTTTTCTTCAATAGTACTATCAGACAAGTAGACCTCTTGTGACACATGCGCAATATTAGCCTGCCAGTTTCTAATATTATTCATTGTTAGAACAACTCCATCTACTGTTAATACCCCTTCAGTAGGTGAAAGTAATCCCATAATAATATCTAATAAGGTGCTTTTTCCACTACCTGTTACTCCAATAAAACCAATACTTTTTCCTTTTGTTAAAGTAAGATTTATTCTATTTAATACCATGGGAATATTCTCCCCATATCGAAAACTAAGATTATTTAACCTAATTTCTTTTTTAAATGACATAGGTATAGCTGGAGGTTGTTCTGCATAGTTAGGCAATGTCTGACTCAACAAGTCCAAAACTTCTTGAAGTGAATGGCGTGAACCATCAATATTACTTACAGAACTATAAATTGCCTGTAATACTGGCAACAGACGTTGCGCACCCATTGCTATTGCTCCTAAAATTGGAACAATATCTTCTGCCTCATTAGCACTCTGGCTCATGTAATAAGCCAATATAGCCACTAATGTCATTCCCAGTGCTTCTATGGCAAAACGAGGGCTCAAGGCAATAAAATCATTATCAGCTATAGCACGACGCAAATGAACGTCTGAATTACGAAATAACGAACAATAAAATTGTTGGCTAGCATTAATTAAGATATCTCGAATACCACCCATGCCCTCTTGTAGTACTTTAATCATCTTAGTATGTTCATTGGCAATGCGTTGACTATTAATAGCACGCCGTTTACGTGTGTATCGCGTAATACCCCAATATATTAAACCAAAACCACCAAGTGCGCCAAGTGCAACTTCAACGTTTATCATAATTAGGACTGACACAATTCCAATTAATATAAGAACTGAACTAACTAACGTTAATGCTGCCCTAAAAATACCTCTTATAACTACATCTGTTTTTTTAGTAATTAGACTGACGATATAACTACTATTACGGTCTATATGATCACTATAGCTCTGATAAAGGGTATTGCGATAGACATCTATGTTAAGGTCAGTGCCAACTACCCGCTCAAAATGATTTATAGCATTAAGTAAAGTGATACGCATAACCCCAGCAATTAAAGCAGCTACGATAAATCCGATAGTTAGTGGGAGTATTAATTGATTCGCTGAGTTCAACTCTAATGTTTGAATTATTGGCTGCATAAATGCATTCTGATACACTAATTCAGGAGAAGTAAGCACACCAAGAAATGGTAGAATTGCACCGATACTAATCACTTCCGCAAAAGAGACAATAATCATCAGGATAAATATTAGCCAAGAACGCCTTTTATGGCGTTTGTCTAAATATTTCCAAAAAGAAATTAGGAGTGAGGTGTTAGACGCTTTCATTATTAATTAAAGTAATGCACAATTCCTGCAATTAAAATAGCACCAATAAAGGTGATTGTTAATGGAAATTCAAGTTGCTCAATAAAAGGAAATCCTAACATTTGTTTGATATCTAGAACTAATTAAATAAGATACAAATCATCATGATAGCTTAGTTCCGCGTACAACAGCTGCTTTGGAGTTTTTTCCATAATGCACATAATCTGAAAATTCTACTAAAACGCCATTCTTTTCAAACATTTGTTTTACTGAGGAAATTTTCTGTGGATTGTCAAATTCTGGAGAAAACATATCAAAAGTATCTAAAATTGCCCACTCTCTGACTTGTTTAACATTTAACCCCTCTGGCAGGACGCTTCCCAGATCAACTATTGGTAAAAATCTATTTAAAAACCCAAGTTTAGACCTACTGAAAAATAAACTCAGCTTAATGAGCCAATCGATATTTTTCTCAATAATAGAAATCAACCGATTGTGTGACATTCTTTTGGTCACAAATCTTAAAATATACTTAGCATTAACTTTTGTCCACCAGCCATTAATGGGATAGAAATCTACAACAATCTCCCCTCCCATTTTGGCCTTATTTATTAAAGATTTTACAGACTGCTCAAAATCAGGTGTATGCTGGAGAACGCCCAAACAAAATACCTTATCAAAAGAATCGTCTAAAAACGGTAGCTCGTAAATACTTGCCTGAAATAGTTGTAAGCGTTCAGGAGCAATGTTTCCATTATTCTTTAAATTGGCACTAACGGCATCAGAGTAATCTACACTATAAAGATTGGCTTGTGTATGTGTAAGAACTACCTCGCTAAATCGTCCAGCTCCAGACCCAACTTCTAAAATATTTTTTTCAGATAAATCCTCTTTATCCCAATTCGTTTCAGCAAAAAAACGTTGCTTAGAGATCTGTGAATTATCGTTTTTATTATCTAGCTGAGTTTTGGAAAATTTATTCCATTGGAAGCCAAAATTACTACAGTAATTATCAGCCTCTACAAATCTCGGAATTTTATTAATTATTGGAAATATTCCACCCTTATTGTCAACTAAATTATCTCCTTTCTGAAAAAGACTATCCTTTGTTTTTGGGTTAATTAACTTCATTATTAAGTGATGTGTGTATTAGAATTGAATCAATAACCTATATGCATTAGAAGATTGTCGTATGGAATCCATGCATGTAGTGTTCGAGCAAAGTTAAACCAAACAAACAGAACAGCGGCATATGATAATACAACTCCTAATACTAATACTTGCTTTAAGTATGGTTTTATTGTTAATAATGATAATCTACTGAACACCAATAGCTGCACTGGTGTTAAAAATATATGAATACGATCTATTGGTGTAGACCTCCAAAACACAAGAGGTGCACTTACCAATATAATTATCGACATTATAATAAAAAAAAATTTTATACTTTCTTTAATCTGAAGATTTTTTAAATATAACAATAATATAGTTGCAGGGATAACATTCATTAATACCCTTGGAATTGCTCCCGCACTTACCATAAATTGTTCACCAGTTTCCGATAAAGCTATATAGGAATTATAAAAATTCCCAAGCTTAGTTTGCAGTATTATAAAAAGAATAACAGAAGATAACAATAAAATAACGATTTTTACACCTTTGCCTATGCTCTTGGATTGCAAAATTCCCAATAAAATAAATACAGCAGCTATCTTATAAAAAATAGCCGCTAGAAATATTTGAATCCAAAACCACAAATTTTTCTGCTGCTGTAAATTTGCTATAGCCGCAAATATAAAACCAACTGCAACTGCTTGTCTGGTATATCCCATCGCTACAATATGAGTTAAAAATGGAATGCTGATTATCAAAACAAGCCAAGGGTTAGGTTGTAAAAATGCAAATCTCCAGACTCCATAGACAAATATTAGAGCGCATATCAAATTTACCAAGTAAATATCACCTCCAAGTTTATTTACATAGTAGTTCAATACTACATACCCAAAATCATTGTTGATTGCTGCAATAAGTAATTTATCAAAGCTAGCTACTCGTACGACTTCATTGAATATTTCAATATATGGAACCCAATCACCTCCAACTTCGTGTCTTAATCCAATCAATATTACGAATAGTAAACCAAAAAATAGAAACATTATCCTGCGAAACGCTTCATCAACCCTAATTGGGCTATATAAGGCAAAAACAGGTATTAGAAACATTAGCCAATATACAATCATCTGTTATTTCTCAACCATGCATTAAACATTAATATTGACCATAAAAAATTTGTCCACATGCAGCGACCGGATATATGTTCATCCCATCTC
>Ga0233436_1003309_pt1 | contig 10643 bp, 13 predicted proteins | sample SI_122_August201_2_FD_182723 | JGI IMG/M metagenome (GOLD analysis project Ga0233436, IMG submission 182723) | Seawater microbial communities from Saanich Inlet, British Columbia, Canada - SI_122_August2016_150_MG | ecosystem: Environmental > Aquatic > Marine > Inlet | place: Canada: British... | reverse complement strand
TTAGCACTATATCTCCTTCTGATTATTTTAGAAGCAATTTATATAATATGATGAGAGGAGCTATTGGGATGTTGTTTTTTGCTTTTCTATTTACTCTGGCAGTAGAACATATAAACTCGGTATTTTTTTCTAACCTTGTATTAATAATATTTATATTGATAGCTATTGTCTATTATTCGATAACTCAACTACAAGAAAAATTCTTAAGCAATAAGATAGCATTGAAATATTTTATTAAAAAGCTGATTCCAGCAATTACTAGTATTCAAAAAATAAATAAAACTAATACACTTAATAAGTTAAAAGAAGACGGTATAGAGTACAAAGAAAAATCCATAAAATATGCCAAAGAAAATGCCAAAGAAATGGCTAATAAATTGCAAAAAAAAGTAGAGAGAGGTCTTGTGAAATATGTCCAAAATGGAAAAGTTTCGATTGATTTGACCAATGAATTCTATGGTGTTGATACTCATAACGTATATGCTTTAAGGGTCAAAGCTAAAGAAAAAAATGATATTACAATTATTGCATTTGTTCATATGTACACACAAGCGTTAAGTCCATCTAACTGTAGGTGTGTATTTGATGAGTCTTATTATAGCAAAATATTAAGAAAACTAGGATTTTTCAAATATTTGTCAATAAATTTCTCATTGAGAAAAGATATAAAGTCAGTATCGGAAAATATAAAAAACATCTGTGTACAAATACTTCAAGCATAAGCATTCACTATGAGTGCAGAATATATCACAGAATACTACCCTAACGGAAATAAGCACGTACAAGGGTATTCTGATGGCAGCTTTCCTATGGGTGACTTTACATTATGGTATGAAAATGGCAATAAATGTTGAGAGCTCTTTGATGTCAACTGTGATGCCTCTCTTTTTATGTCTACAAGTTGGTATGAAAATGGTCAAATTAAACAGACTGGTGATGCATATAGCTTGTTTTTAAATACTGGATTATGGACTAATTGGCACGAGAACGGTAACAAGAAGTCAGAAGGGTATTACTTAGGTAAACATAAATCAATGCTTGACTTTAATGAATCAATCTTAGAGAAAGATACATTTGATTGTTGCGATAACTTTACAGGTGGGTATTATAATCCACGCACAGGTAAATGGGAATATTGGCACAGTAACGGTCAACTAGCTTGTACTGGTGTGCACCAAGAAGATGGTTTATGGGTGTTCTGGGACGAGAAAGGCAATAAAGTTCACGAGCGTGGATATAATTATAAAAATGATGAGATACTAACGCTATGGGGAAAATTAAAGAATGACGGGTGTCCTGATAAACTTATAAGTAAGTTCAAAATTTTGATTAGAGAATAAGTTTAAAGGTATAGATTTATAGCTCCCATTCATAGCAACTAATCTTCTACTGATTACTTAAAACAAACGTTCCAGTTTCCATTCCCGTACCAGTAAGGAAATCTAGGCTTATATTCAACCCCAAATGTATACACTTGTATAGCTAATTCTTTGGGTGATAATGTGCTATATATGTTTTTATAGTAATGTGTAACGGATGGAAAAGTGTTTGATATTACAATGTAATCACGATTATCCTTGTACACCCAAATCATTGTATTGTTAAACTTGATAGCTTCAACCATTTCTAATAATTCTGATGAATATTTTTTTCCTTCAAATGATTTTATATAATCAATGACTAAGTTAAATGTGGTTGATTCTGGTGGCTTAATCTCTTTAATTTTATTTTCAAATAAACCACCTTGTTTTGGATAATTGCTGTTATCAACTTCCATCTCTTTAGGTTTCTTTGTTAGATGAGATTTTAAGTATTCTTCAATGCTTTCCTGAGGGTTTGGCATTGGAATAAAGTCATCCCATTGAGAGTATTCTTTCCAATCATCTTTTTCAACAATAAATGAATCGAGGTTTGTATCAAATGCCAATGATAGCTCATTAAGCGTGTCATTCCATTTCTGACTTGTTTCCAAGAAGCAAGAAAACTTTCTAACATCTGCAACACCAATCTCTAATGCATTAATTATTCTTGGGCTTAACTCTTTACAGATCAAATGGTAGTTGTGCAACAATGCGTAAAGAATATCTAGATTGTTCTGTGTCTCGCCACCGCCGCCATTAAGGACTATTAAAATGTATTCCAATCTAGTACTTGGCGTTAGACCTTCAATAATATTATCTTCATAGTTTGGGTAAATAGGGTGTTCATCAATATGAATCTTGCCCTTTAAATGCCTTTCTCTATCCTCATCAGAGGTTATAAAAAACTCCTCAGTTCTTTCTTTTAGAAATTTTTTAAATACATTTTTGTCTTCGCCAGTTTTGAGCGAACTAATCCACTCTCTATCTAGCCAGAGTCTATTTGCAAATGGGTGAAATGTATACATAAAATTCATTTTAACTCATACAGAATTCTGTTTAATCTAGTTAGGTACAATCTTAAATATACAAAACTTTTATTATCAGATAATGATTGATTCAGACTTCCAGGCAACCACCTATCCAAACGGTAAATTTAAGTCACAGACTATGTGCAACGGGGGCAAAGCAGATGAATTCAGAGTTTGTTGGTATGAGGATGGCCAAATGAAATCATCGGGTAGGTATGTCAATAATAACACCGAGGGTGTTCATACACATTGGCACAAGAATGGAAACAAGAAGTCTGAATCTGAATATAAAAATAACAAAATCAATGGTCTTCATTGCCTATGGCATTTAAACGGACAAATAAGTGAGAAATTGAATTACAAGGAAGGTGTTATGTCTGGTCTTCAAGAGGGTTGGTATGATAATGGCTGTAAGCAATTTGAATATGTGTGCAATAAAACATCCTTGTTATCATTCAAACACTGGTATTTCAATGGGCAATTAAGCTCTATGGGTTCGAAATTTAACAACCCTAACAAGGGTGAGTTTAAAAGTTGGCACGAAGATGGTAAGAGGTGGACATCAGGACAATACAGATATCATACTCCATCTGGTAGGTGGACTTATTGGGATACTAATGGAGAATTATTTATTATTACCAACTACTCTAAAAAGATAAAGAAAAAATTTTTGAACGGTATAAAAATAAAAGAGTTAAAACTAGACTTTATGGATTATCAATTAGGTTCTGCTAGAAATGCTTTTCCGTCATACTTCTGGTGTTTTTGATCAAATTTATATTTTTTTGATTATCACCTTCTTTTTTTAATGTTTATCATATCAATGGGAAGTCAAACTGGTTTACATTTGTGGGGTTTTTAATAAAATTTTAATGCCTATTTATTTTTCCTTGCAATTTAAATGTCGCTTTAACTAGACGAACAGTCAGCCAAAACACGAATAACGCTAAAATAATATTTTTACCGCCGTAACCGCCTCCAAATCTATTGGAAAATGTTGTTATTAAAGCATCGAAAGTCATAATAGATAGTAATACGGCTGCGATTCTCGACTTCCATTTTAATAGTACCCCTGCTAGTATCGCATAGACAACCGAAATCATCATATAAACAACACCTGTTTCATAATATTTATTAGAAATAAAATACCCTACTACAAGGGCTATTCCAGCAATAACAAAAAAAAATATTGAACCTTCTCTTATTAACTTTGTAGCAAGCTTCTTTGATTTTATTTTTGAGAACCAGTACTCCTTCACGGTGAAGTCTGATTTTCCCATTTTTTTATTAAGTGCTTTTTTTAAAAATGCCATTCTTTTTAATTCCCTTAGTGATTATTTACAGATTTTTTTTCTTTATTCTTCCTCTTATAGTAAGGTTTATTCTTTTTGATTTAAGTACGTACAGAAGCCAAAAAATACTCCCCATTAAGAATTGTATATCACCATAAAATAGACGCATAAATGTATGTCCAGTAAATGAATAGTACTGGTTTTGAAAATTTATCGCATATAAAATAACTGGAAACTTTATAAATAAGCGAAACACTGTCCACATTAAAAAATATAAAGCATAATATTTTTGAAAATCACTATTATGTTTCTTTAGCAAATAAAACAACACAAAATTAACCCCTGAGTAGGTCCACATTACAAAACCTTGATTAAATTTAAACGTTTTAAAAAAAGTATAAATAAACGAGTCTATTTCGAAAAAACTTAGTGGAGTTATAAAAATTATAATATTTAAGATTAGTGGTAAAAGCAAAGAAACTGCCAATAGTTTAGCCCAGCCCTTTATGCCATAATATTTATGATTTATTGCATCGGACTCATCAAGATAAACCCAGTCTGAATTTTTAGTTTTGTTTAGCATTGATGTTTTTGATTAATACCTTCTTTTCTTTAATTCTTTTTCTATTTTCTGGCTTTCAATAATTAGTTTTATTTTATTTAACTCAAGCTCTTTTTTAGTAGGCTTACTGCCTTTTTTTATTTTCTTTAATTTCTTTTCTATTTTTTGTCTTTCAGTAAACAGCTCCTCTATTTTTGATTTAAGCTCTGATTTGGTGAGTTTCTTTTTTGGTGCTAGTAACCTCTGCTGTATTTGATTCAACTGTAATTTTTCAGTATATTCTAGATAACTTTCTCCATCCAAAGAATCCTGGACAGAGCGAACTCTGTATTTCATATATAGAGACCTTGCTTTATCTTCATCTCCCGAACTATTTGCCAATGCTTTGGCGAATAAACCATCTCTAATGATGCCTGCATCCATCTCTTCTAGTACGTGCTTATAAAGCAACTCTTCTTCAAGTCTGGACTCCGATAAGGTTGTTTCTATTTTTCTTTTTAGTTTATCTAGTAATCCCATTATTTACACCAACTCAATTTCATAGTTCAATTGTAGCCTTTTTTTAAGTATTTGAAACATTAAGGTATATTAGTTTTTATTTTTGAACGCTTGGTAACCAACTAATTCCCAACAGCCAATTCTTTGCATATCTATTACTTTGTGGACACATCTAAAATAACCAATATTACTATAAATTATAGTAATAATATATTCCATATCTTCTCCTGCAATTAGCGTCTCAACTTTTCCAGAGTCAATCATATCGAACATATACATATTAGTAGGAAGCATATCGTAATTCTTTTCTTCTGCTTTAAGAGGTAACAACACAATAAGAGATAGAAAGAGAATTAAGAGTGTTCTAATTACAATATTTATATACATTCGGCTCTCCAATATATTACTCATCTTGTACTTGGATAGTAGTAATTAAAATCTTCAATTGAATGTCCTGCATAAGAACGCATAGTTCCCATAGGCTTGTCTGTGCCACCCATAAAGAATGTAGTCTTTAAATTCAAATCTTCTGGGTCGTTATATTCATCCCATTCCCATATACCAACTTCTATTTTTGCACTACCTGTCCAATCAATCATTTCAATCTCTGCACCTTGTTTAAAGTCGTTTCTAACTCGCCAAGGAATATCTTGTTCAGCGTAATGAATTTCTTTATCAATATCAATCCTGCCATAGCGTGGATTTATTCTCGCATCATCAACAATAGTGTTATGACCGTATGCTGCAATAATCCTATTTAGATAAAGCATAGTCTCTAAGTTTTTATGACCATTATCGGACAGTGTAATAACTTCTAGTACGCTATCAAAATCACCAACAACCTCTTTAGTAATTATTATATCTCCATTAAGGAGCATACGAGTTATCGGTCCATCGGACACAATCTGAATGTTTTTATCATCGAAACTATTATTTTTAAAAAATGCCTCGTAAGCCTTAAGCCAGGGGTAATAATGGATATTACTATGAACTTGGTCCATAATGCCAGAGCCTTGATAGGCTTCTCGATACGAATCAATTTCAGTACCATCAGGTACGAAACAGCCAGACCAAGCTAACGGCATTATCTGCTGAATCAAATCAATATCTCTTCGGAATTTTAGTTCTTGCTCTGAGTACTCAAAACTTGTTTCAATTGGTAATTCTAGGTTATCAAACCAAGGGTCGAAATGCTTGTGAAAAATATCAGATGCCTGTTTTTGCCTAGCTTCTTTGTCTTCTACTATGTGTTTTTTATCTTTCATATTTACACCAACTCAACTTCTTACCTCCACTGTACTCGTAAGCCAATTCATTATCAAGCAGCTCCTGTTCCAAGCTAACACCATCAACAACCACATTAGCAACCACTCTAAAGTACTTACCTCTTTGTAAATTAGTTAACTTAATCTCTTTAGCATTAGCTAGTTTATTCCTAACAAAATCCCTAGCCTCAAGAGCCAAATCCTTCTCATACTGGCACTTTCCTCGTATCTCTGGAGTGTCTACTCCATTCACTCTAATAGCTATGTTCTTGCCTACTATAGGAGGTAGTGAGTCTATGTTGACTCTGAAGGTATCACCATCATAGACACTGATTACTTTTGATACTGTCACTGTGCCGTATTGGGGTGCTGCTTGTACTTGAAAGGCAATTAATAAGGTTGTAATAATTAATAGCTTCATACATCCAAACCCAATACATCTTTATTGAATAACTCTGTATTTCCACTCTTTAGCAGGTAGTCTCCAGTATATTTAAATTCAAAATAATCTGATAATATTTTCTGCTCTTTAATATAAGCATCTTCTCCAACCTTGTACTCCCATATCTTAACGACATCTATATATTGCATATCACTCCCAAATCTTTCAGCTAAGGAGTTTCCAGTTATTCCAATCTTATAAGCTATCCCTTTGTTAATCTTTAAATAGTAAAGTATGGCTGGCTTCTCAAGGTCGAACCCATAATGCGCTCGTTTAGGATGACCAGAGCCTCTAAGATGTACTTCTGGTCTTTGGGAGAACTCGCCATATGTAGGGTCAATAATAGTTACAGGTGTATCTACATTAATGTAAGAAACCTTGGAATAATTGTACAAATCACCGTGAATATCAATAGCCCTATCTATAAAACTCTCCGTGTTGAGTTTAACAGTCCCGCCTCTCTCTGGATTGCCAGAACCCTGAAGATGCACATTAGCTTCTTGCCAAAACTCACCATATTCAGGGTCAATAATCAATACCTTGTCAAATGCACCTGTGTATTTAACCTTTAAGTAACTGTACAAATCACCGTGGACAGTCTTCGCTCTTTTGATAAACTCATCCGTAGTTATTTTGACCCCGCCTTTTCTAATTGGACTACCAACCCCACTAAGATGAGAGGCAGCTTCCTGCCAGAACTCTCCAAATTCTGGGTCAATTATAAGAAGCTTCTTATGAGTTCCAATATATTCAACTTTGGAGTAATCGTACAAATCACCGTGCACCTTTCTTGCTTGTGCAATAAATTCATCAGTCGTTTTATTTTTACCTACACACTTCGGGCACCCACTTCCTCTACGATGTGAGTCTGGTGTCTGCTTAAACTCTCCGTGCTTAGAGCAAATTATCGTTATTTTATTAAATGCACCAGTGTATTTTGCCTTTGAATAATCATACAAATCACCGTGAATTAATCTTGTCTCGTGCAGGAATTCTTCTTGAGTTTTGGTCTGAGCTTTCTGCATCCTCACAACGCCTCTTTTAGGATTCCCAGTTCCACGAAGGTGGCTATTTGGAGATTGCCAGAACTCACCATATTCAGGGTCAATAATCAGAACTTTAGTGTTTGTATTTACATAATCAACTTTGGAGTAATCGTACAAATCACCGTGAATTAATCTTGCTTTATTTACAAATTCTTCAAGAGTATTTCTTTGTTTCTCAATAGTGCTATCTCTCCCCCTTAAAGGATGACCTTGACCATTAAGATGATGACTAGGAGATTGCCAAAACTCACCATATTTAGAGTCTATGATTAGAACTTTATTGTGCGTAGTAATGTATTTAGTCTTTGAGTAATCATATAAGTTACCGTGGACAGATTTAGCTTGTTGGATAAATTTAGATGTTGTTTTTCTCCTACTCAATCCAGCTTTAGTTTTTCCCCTTATCGGATGACCAGAGCCTTTTAAGTGCGCTGCTGGAGTCTGCCAGAACTCACCATATTCAGGGTCTATTATTAGCACCTTTGTACTGGTTTTTATATATTCAACTTTAGAGTAGCTATACAAATCACCGTGAACCTCTCTCGACCTTTTAATAAATTCGCTGGTCGTCATCGAAAAAGCCTCTCGTAATAGTTCTATTTTTCTTTTTGGGCTTCCTTGACCAGATAAATGATTATCAGGAGTTTGATAAAACTCGCCATATTCAGGGTCTATTATTAGAACTTTAGTGTGTGTATCTTTGTATTCTACTTTTGAGTAGTCATACAAGTTATTGTGGACTGTTTGTGCCTCATTAACAAACTGTTCAATGGTCTTTCTTCTAGAGTTTTCAGACTTCTTCTTTCCTCTTTTTGGGTTACCTTGTCCCATTAGGTGGTTTTCAGCTCTTTGCCAGAACTCACCATATTCAGGGTCAATAATTAATACCTTTGCTTTTCCTCCAGTGTACTCAGCTTTGGAATAATTGTACAAATCTCCGTGTACGGCTTGAGCTTCTTTAATAAATTCAGATGTGGTTTTACGTCTAGACATAAATCAACCTAAACAACACGGTTGCTTAATATCCGATTCATAACACAAAGACTCATAACCGCCAGGCTTAGGCCAGGCACTTCTCTTGCCACATCCGCTAACATTACTCACCTTCCAATCAGACTGCAATTCTTATTTTGAAACATTAGTGAAGCGCTAAAACCCTTATCTTTATATGAATTAGGGTTTTCTTTACTTGTTTCCGATGAAGACCATTCATAAAGTCTGCCAAGCATAAAATCAAAACTCTGCCCTCCTTGTATTATCCAAAGAAAAATCATAGGAGTGTACTTCCTAAACTCATCTGGCTTATTTTTATCAGATTCAACCGCCTTAAGAAATTCTTTTCCAGTTTTATATCCATATAAAAATAGTCTAGTCGCTTCTTTTTTGTTGTTATTTAAACTATCCTGTGACAGTGTTGCCAAATGTGAACACTGAAAAGCACTTAACGCCTGTTTTCCCATATGTGAATAATCTACAGCAGTTGCAGTGCTTACGGTTGAAAATAAAAAACCAATTACTAATGACATCTTCTTAATCATTCAACAACCCTCTTTATTTGTAACAGTTCAACTTCTAATAGGTAGATTTACCGAGGTCTAGAACGTGTAATCATCGTATGATTCTTGCTGTGTTCTCTTCGTATTGGTTGGTTTAGTGTCTTTACCCTTGTCCTTCTCTTTGGCTTTGCAATTATTACCAAACCATCTAATATTAGCTACTACTTTATTTTTAATCTCATAAGTGGTTTTACAACTATATGTGTTTCCTCCAATCGGATAAGAATAGCCACTACCACCATAACTGTCAAAATCATAACTTGAATAATAACTTTTACTGCTGGTGTACGATTGGTTGTATTCCAAAAATTTACTACCGCCAGATGTATACGTTGAGTTGGGAGCTCCTCTTGATCTTATAAGAGCTACTTCTGTGCTACCTATCCACGTCTTCATAACTTGCTTGTATCCTGCAGTAGTTGCACAACCATTTAATAGCAACAACAAGGTGATGGTAAATAATAGTCTTTTCATAATTTAATTATCCTTTTAATTAATATTTCCATAATTCGAATTTATCCCACACCTTCTTTGCTCTATTACTAATGTCAATATCATCATTTGCATATAATTTCTCTATTAACTCTTTTGCTTTGGACATATCTTTTTCTACTGAAATTCCGTGAATGTACATTCCAGCCAATTTACCTTGTGCCTCACTATGCCCTTGGTCAGATGCTAATGTCCAAAATTTAAATGCCTTCAAGTGATCTCTATCTACAGCATAACCGCTATTATAAAGATTACCCATCATAAATTGTGCTTCAGCATCACCTTGCTCAGCTGCCTTGCGATACCACCTAACCGCCTCCTTGTCATCTTGAAGTACGCCATCGCCTTTGCCGTACATCGTAGCTAAATTGAATTGTGCATTAGCAGCACCCTGGTCAGCAGCTTTTTGGTACCACTTTACTGCTTGCTTATAATCCTTAAGAACACCTTCACCATTGTCATACATAAAGCCTAAGAAGTATTGGGCATCAACATCACCCTGGTCAGCAGCTTTTTGGTACCACTTCACTGCTTGTTTAGCATCCTTTGGTACACCTTCGCCATTGGCATACCTTAAACCTAAGCTGAATTGGGCTAAAGCATTACCCTGGTCAGCCGCTTTACGGTACCACTTCACTGCTTGCTTATAATCCTTAAGAACACCTTCACCATTGTCATACATCAAACCTAAGAAGAGTTGGGCATCAGCATTCCCTTGATCAGCTGCCTTGCGATACCACTTCAGTGCTTCTTTATCATCCTTAAGTACACCTCTGCCATTCTCATACATAAAGCCTAAGTTGAATTGGGCTAAAGCATTACCCTGGTCAGCCGCTTTACGGTACCACTTTACTGCTTGCTTATCATCCTTAAGAACACCTCTGCCATTGGCATACATCAAACCTAAGTTGTATTGGGCTGAAGCATCACCCTGGTCAGCTAATGGCTGCCATTCCTTCAAAGCAGTCTTGTAATCGCCTTCAATAGCCGCATCCCAGCCGTCACTAAAATCAGCATAAGCAGTACTACCAAATGTAGTTAAAAACACAGTTGCAATTAATATCGTTATTTTCTTTATCATCCAACAATCCTCTCAATAAT
>Ga0233436_1003308_pt1 | contig 10643 bp, 7 predicted proteins | sample SI_122_August201_2_FD_182723 | JGI IMG/M metagenome (GOLD analysis project Ga0233436, IMG submission 182723) | Seawater microbial communities from Saanich Inlet, British Columbia, Canada - SI_122_August2016_150_MG | ecosystem: Environmental > Aquatic > Marine > Inlet | place: Canada: British... | reverse complement strand
CACAAACATGGAATAATGGTTGGCCAACAACAGCAGCCTGTGAATGGACTTGTGATGCATGAACACAAGCTGATAATGGATGATGTAGTAGTTTTGAATGAAAATCATTAAGATTCAATGATGATGATAATGCATATTTAAGTAGAACACCAACACAAGCATGAGATAGAAAGACTTGGACTTGGAGTTGATGGGTAAAGAGAACAACTTTATGAACACAAGATAGGTTTTTTTGTAGACTTGAATCATCAGGTTCAGCATGTTTACAATTTTTACCAACAGATCAATTATCTATATTTGATTATTCTTGAGGTTATAATATTAGTTTAAAAACAGAACAGCTTTTTAATAATCCATCTAATTGGTATCATTTAATTGTATCAGTAGATAGTACAAATCCTACATTATGAGAAAGAGTAATAGTTTATTTAAATTGAAATAGAATTACAACTTTTGAAACTGAAACTTATCCAGCAAAAGATATTGAAATGAATTTTAATGATACTGTTTCACATACATTTGGTACTCAAGGATGAAGCCATCCATTTGACGGTTACCTATCAGATGTTAATTTCATAGACTGACAAGCATTGACACCAACAAGTTTTGGTGAAACTGTATGATGAGAATGGATACCAAAGGATTATACTTGAACATATTGAACAAACTGATTTAATCTAGATTTTGGTAATGAAAATGCACTATGAGCAGATACTTCAGGGAATGGAAATGATTGGACAGTTAATAATATAGATGCAACTGATCAAATGCTTGATATGCCGGAGAATAACTTTGCAGTGTTGAATTTGTTAGATTCTGTATGAGCAACTTTATCAGAATGAAATTTATCATATCTTTCTTGAAATAATAGATGAGTTCGTGGTTCAATGTTACTTAATTTGTGAAAATGGTATTGGGAAATAGAAACAAATTGAACTAATGCATGATGTTCATGAGTGTGAGTTAAAGAAGTGTCTTTATGATTAGATAATTGTAGCAATCAATTAGCAACAGAAAAATCTTGGAATTATGTTTATTATAATTGAACAAAATCTAATATGTCAACTTGGGATTCATATGGTGAATCAGCTACAAATGGAGGTATCGTTTGAGTAGCTTTAGATATGGATAATGGTACAATAGAATTTTTTAATAATTGAATTTCTCAATGAATAGCTTTTTCAAATCTTTTATGAGAAGAAGTTTACCCAATAGTTTCAACTATTGAATCGTGGAATAATTATCAACAAGTATTCAACTTCGGTCAATGAGGTCAAACAGGACTTACATACTACCCAGAAGCAGGATGAAAATTTAAATACCAACCACCAACAGGATTTAAAGCCTTAAGTTCAGCAAATATTCCAGAAAATAAGACAGTAAATTGTACAGAAACATGAGCTCCAGGTAATGCTACATATACTGTAGTAAGTGAAACAATAGCATATGAAGCAACTCCAAGTGAGTGTGCATGGACTTGTAATACAAACTATACATTATCTAATGGAGCTTGTACATGGAATATGGTAACAACATGATTAGTAGCAGAATATTTATTTGAAGATAGTAGTGATTTAGGGAAGGATACAACAGGGAGTTATAATGGAGTTAATAATTGAGCAACGCAAGTTGAGTGAGTTAATTGAGGGAATGCAAGTAGTTTTGATTGAGTTGATGATAAGATTGTAAGATCTAATTTTATTGATACAACTAATGATTTTACTATTTCTCTATATTTAAAACAATCTGTTATTACATCAGATGATGTATTGTTTTCTACTAATAACTGGTGAAGTAGTTCATGAAAATGAATTAATTTATCTATCAATAATTGAATTTTAAGAACTACATTGATAAATTGAGAAGGGGTGTTGGATATATATTGAGAATCAGAAATAACTATAAATGAATGGAATCATGTTGTGATCAGTTTAGATAAAATAAACTCAGTATTTTCTTTATCTATTAATTGAACTATAATTAAAAGAAGTATAGATAATACAAAATTATTAGTTTCTACACATGATTTTATAATATGATCTAGGTGATTAAATGATTATAATTATAAATGAATAATAGATAACCTACGTATCTACGACCGTGCAATTTCCCAATCAGAAATAACACAACTATATGCAGAATGATTATGAACAACACCAACTAATGACTTACCATGTAACACAGAAGAGTGAACGTGAACACAATCATGGGATTGAATAAGTTTGAGTGCATGTGTAGTAAGTGCTTGTAATGCATGATATATACTTGATGGAACAACTTGTGTAATAGCACCAATGGCTTCAGCAAGATTTAATGATGATGATAGTGCTTATTTAAGTAGAACACCGAGTAGTGCAGGGAATAGAAAGACTTGGACTTGGAGTTGATGGGTTAAGAGGGGGGATTTAGGAATTGATACTGATTTCATGATTTCATCAAATCCATGAAATTGATATAATCGTACATATGCTTATTTTTCAGCAGCGGATGAATTAGTATTTATGGATTATGGTTCAAGTTCAGCAATAACTAAATTGAAAACATTACAAAAATTTAGAGATAATTCTTCATGGTATCACATTGTATTAATATATAATACAACTGAAGCTATTGATTCAAATCGTATAAAATTATATATCAATTGAACTCAGATTATAGATTTTTCTGAAAAAAAATATCCTTCTTTGAATTATGAATGATATACAAATAATGTTAATGATCATACTATTGGGTATTTAGGATATGCTAATCAGAGATATGCAGATGGTTACCTATCAGACGTAAATTTCATTGACTGACAAGCATTAACACCAACTAATTTTGGTTATACAAATTCTACAACTGGTCAATGGTTGCCTAAAGATTATACTGGAACATATTGAACAAACTGATTTAATTTAGATTTTGGAGATGGTAGTAATTTAGGGAAGGATAGTTCAAGTAATGGGAATGATTGGGTGGTTAATAATATGGATGCAAGTGATCAGGTGTGGGATAGTCCAGAGAATAATTTTGCTACGTGGAATCCATTAAATAATGAAGTTTGAAATTTATCTGAAGGTAATTTAAAAATAATATGAACTAATTTTGATAGTTCTGTATTTTCATCTCATGGAATGAGTTCTTGAAAATGGTATTGGGAGATTTGAGTTTTATCAAATTGAGATAGAAATTACCCTGGTATAGCAAATACAAATTTTGATAATCCAAGGTGATTATGAAAAGAATATGCAATTGTTCAAGGTTTTAATGGTGTTATTTCAACATCTGCAACAAAGAATAGTGATAGTAATACAGCTCAACCAGGTAGTGTTTATTCATTTGCTTATGATGCTGATACTTGATCTCTTTGGGTTAGTTATAATTCATCCCCTTTAATTAGTACAACTGCTCAAGTAATAAATTTACCAACTGGAACATATTTTCCATTTTATGAAGAAACGTCTTGAAGTTCTAAAGCAATAAATGTAGCAAACTTCGGTCAATGATGACAATTAGGTCTTGCATACTACCCATTAGCCTGAGGTTCATTCAAATACGAACCACCAGCAGGGTTTAAGGCATTGAGTACGAATAATTTACCAGAACCAAGTATAGTTGATCCAAGTGAACATTTTGATGTGTTGACTTATACAGGGAATTGAGGGACTCAAAGTATAAGTGGTTTAGGATTTCAACCAGATTTTGTTTGGCTGAAAAATAGAAATATGACAGGTGGTTATCCACATATACTTAATGATTCAATAAGGGGGGCAGGAAACTTATTAATGAGTAATAGTGCTGATTCAGAAGTAGATCGTACTGCGTATTTTACTAATTTCACATCAGATGGTTTTAGTTTTAGTGGTGGTAATACTTGGGAAAATGATAGTGCAGGATCATATGTAGCATGGAACTGGAAAGCAGGGGGGGCTGCTGTTACAAATACTGATTGAAGTATAACAAGTCAGGTTAGTGCTAATATTGATGCTGGGTTTAGTATAATTGGTTATACAGGGAATAATATTAATTCAACAATTTGACATGGATTAGATAAAGAACCTGAAATGATAATTATAAAAAATAGAAGTACTAATGAAGCATGATGAAATACTCAAAATTGGTTTACTTATTTAAAACCAATTACAGCAAATGAAACTTTATTATTAGATCATACAGTAGATGCTTCATGGATGTGAAATGATCCATGGCAATGAACTAATCCTGATTCTTCTAAGTTTTATATAGATAATGCTAATTATGTAAATTATACATGATCTGATTATATAGCCTACGCATTCCATTCAGTACCATGATATTCAAAAGTATGAAGTTATTCCGCAGTTAGTTGAATAGCTTCTTCATTTATTTATACTGGGTTTAAACCTAAATTTATTTTAATGAAAACAACTTCTTCATCTAATTGGTTCATAATTGATTGAAAAAGAAATACTTATAATTGAGTAAATAATTACTTAATGGCAAATTCATCATCAGTTGAGTGAGAAGAAACATCATTAACCTTTGATTTTTTGTCTAATTGATTTAAAGATAGATGATTTCGTTGACAAAATTTTTGAGGACAAGACGTTATCTACATAGCAATTGCAGAAGCACCGTTTAAGTACGCTAATGCAAGATAAAAAATAAAAACACAATTTTGTGTTTTTATTTTTTGTAGTTTTAATGAGGATAAATAATTAACCCATCCTCATCTTGGGACCTTCACTTAAGCCTAAGTGAAGGATAGTTGATTAATATATTTGTTAAATTTTAGAAAAAATGAGTATATTAAATAAAAAATACTAAAACATAAATAGAAAGAGTATTCATCCCCTTTATTAAAAGGGGATTATAGGGGAATTTGTATTTTTTTGTAGAAGCATAATTCAAGCATGCAAATGCAAGGTAGAAAAACATAACTCACCCAAAATTCCCTCTCTTACTTAATAGAGGGAGGTTACAATATAGTGATATTGAAAAAACAAACTAATAATAGTTTGTTTTTTTATGTTAAAAAACTCAATAATAAAATTGCTTTATTTTAAAAATGATTAATATATATGCACTTTAAAAATTAATTTTAATAAATGAATATACTAGTCTCATGATCTACCGCATATGATCATATAATGGATTTTAATGACCATTTTAAAAATCATATACAAGCTGATAAAGTACATGAATTAAGTGTTTCTTTTTTGATAGATAATCTTAGAAAAGAAATCTGAGGTACAGGATTAAATATAGCATACAATTTAGCTATATTGTGAGAAAAACCAATTTTACTAACAAGTGTTTGAAAGGATTTTGTTTTCAATGAACAAGCATTAGAAAATATAAATTTAGAATACATAAACAAAAGCAAAGAATTATTTACAGCAAGTTGATATATTACAAATGACGCAGGAGAAAATCAAATAACAGCATTTTATCCAGGAGCTATGAATGAAGCAGATAAATCTTTATTAAAAGAAATAAAAGAAGAACTAAAATATGCTATAATTTCTCCAAATAAAAAAGAAGCAATGTTGAAACATTTATGACAAATGAAGGATAAATGAGTTGAAACATTTTTTGACCCAGGGCAAGCCTTGTTTGTATTCAATAAAGATGATTTGGAAAAAGCAAGTAGCTTAGCTAATTATCTAATAGTAAATGATTATGAATATTGAAAATTTAAAGAAACAATACAATGGAATGACGAAAAAATACTTGAAAGTTTTGATAAAATTATTATAACATACTGACACAAATGATCTAAGATATTATCAAAAGATAATAAAACTATAGAAATAACGCCAGTAACAAATAATAATCCTATTGATCCAACATGAGCATGAGATTCTTATAGGGCATGATTACTAAGATGATTACAAATAGGTTACAATTGGGAAAAATCTTGAAAAATATGATCTTTGATATCATCAATATCTGTATGATACTATTGATGACAAAATCATAGTATAGATAAAAAAGATTTCGAAGAACTGTTTAAAAAAGAGTTTTGAGAAGGGATTAATTTATAAAAATAAACTTATATTAATATTTAATAAAAAAAAATGGATTACAAAGAAAACGAATATAAAGTAGCTGACTTAAGTTTAGCTGATTTTGGTAGAAAAGAATTAGATATAGCTGAGCAAGAAATGCCAGGACTTATGGCTGCAAGAGAAAAATATGGTACTGAAAAACCATTAACATGAGCAAAAATAGTTGGTAGTCTTCATATGACAATACAAACAGCTGTATTAATGGAAACATTAGTAGAATTATGAGCTGAGCTTAGATGGGCAAGTTGTAATATATTCTCAACACAAGATCATGCAGCAGCAGCTATGGTTGAAGCAGGAATACCAACATTTGCTTGGAAATGAGAAACATTAGAAGAATACTGGTGGACACTTAGGCAAACATTTAATTTTGAATGAGGATGTAATATGATACTAGATGATTGATGAGATGCAACATTAATGGTACATAGATGAGTAGAAGTAGAAGCTGATCCAAGTTTATTAGAAAAAGAATATGAATGAGAAGAAAAATATTTAATGGCAGTATTAAAAGAAGATTATTCAAAAGATAATACTCAGTGGACTAAATTATCTAAACAAATTAAATGAGTAAGTGAAGAAACAACTACATGAGTACATAGATTGTATCAAATAATGGAAGCATGAAAATTGTTATTCCCAGCTATAAATGTTAACGATAGTGTAACTAAATCAAAATTTGATAACCTATATGGTTGTAGAGAATCATTAATAGATGGTATAAAAAGAGCAACAGATGTTATGATAGCAGGTAAAATGGCAGTTGTATGTGGATATTGAGATGTGGGTAAATGATGTGCACAAGCATTAAAAAACTTTGGTGCAAGAGTTGTAGTTACAGAAGTAGATCCAATATGTGCTTTGCAAGCAGCTATGGAATGATTTGAAGTGAAAGTTATAGAAGATTGTTTGGATGATGCTCTTATTTATGTTACAACAACATGAAACAAAGATATAATCACTCTTGAACATATGAAAGGAATGAAGGATCAAGCAATTGTTTCGAATATCGGTCACTTCGATAATGAAATAGAAATGGCAAAGCTAGATGATTTTGAATGAGTAAAAAGATTGAATATAAAACCTCAAGTAGATAAATATATATTTGATGATGGACATGAAATATTTGTACTTGCTGAATGAAGACTTGTAAATCTAGGTTGTGCTACAGGACATTCTAGTTTTGTAATGAGTAATAGTTTTACAAATCAAGTATTAGCTCAAATAGAATTATTTACAAATGATTTAGATTTAGGAGTACATATATTACCAAAAAAATTAGATGAAGAAGTAGCAAGACTACATTTAGATAAATTGTGAGTAAAATTAACGAAGTTATCACAAAATCAAGCTGATTATTTATGAATTCCAATTGAAGGACCATATAAACCAGATCATTATAGATATTAGAAGACTTCAATATGAAGTCTTTTTTTCTTTACAAAAAAAGAAAATTACATATTATGGAATTAATAAAATTAATAAAATTAATAAAAAAACATGAAAAAAATATTTTTAATAGATTGAAATAGTTTTATATATAGGATGTTTTTTGCTCTACCAGAGTTTGCTACAAAAGAAGGTAAGGTAGTGAATGCAATTTTTTGAATGGCAAATTTTTTTGTTAATAGTTTGGTTAAACAAGATCCTGATTACTTAATTTTTATAAAAGATGCTAAGTGAAAAAATTTTCGTCATGAGATATATAGTGATTATAAAGCTACAAGAGATAAAATGCCAGACAATCTAAGAACTCAAATGGCTGATATTGAAAAAATGATATGATTAATGCAGATAGATATAATAGAAGTAGAATGATATGAAGCTGATGATGTCATATGAACTCTATCAAAACAATTGGGGCAAAATAAATATAATGATATCTATATATTATCATGAGATAAGGATTTGTATAGTCTAATAACTAATAATGTATCAGTTTATGATACAATGAAAAGAAGGACATTTAATCCAGAATTAGCAAAAGAAAAATTTTGAGTAGAACCAAAAATGATAATTGATTATTTAGCTATAGTTTGAGATAAAGCTGATAATATTCCATGAATAGATTGATTTTGACCAAAAAAAGCAGTAGAATTAATAAATCATATAGGATCAGTAGAAAAAATATATAAAGAAGTAGAAAAAGTAGAATCATGAGAAAAAAAGTTTAGTGAATATGAAAAATCTATACAATCTTGTTTTAAATGAAAAACATTTGAAAAATTAGTTAATTCAAAAGAAGATGCTTTCATGAGTAAACGTCTTGCAACAATAGATTTAAATATAAATTTAGATGAACATTTACTTACTGATGAAGTAGCTTGAGATTGAGTTGTAAATAAAAAATTTGAACTAGAGGATTTTAAATTTAAGCCAAAAGAATTATTAAATGATCAAGTAAAGGAATATTTCAGAAGTCTTGAATTTAATAGTCTGATATGAGAAGTAGAAGAGCTGAAAACAAAAACATGGAAAGATTTATGATTAAAGGTGAAAATAATAAAAAATAAATTATTATTAGATGAATTATTTAATCTAGTACAAAAATATAAAGAAATAAGTTTTGATACGGAAACAACATCTATTAATATAATAGATGCTGAGCTTGTGTGAGTAAGTATTTATTTAGATGATAAGAATATATTTTATATAAACAGATTACATGATTGAGATAATGTAGCAGATAATGATTTAAAAGATTTCTTAAATAAATTATTTGATTTAGAAATTACTATAGTCTGACATAATATAAAATATGATTTAGAAATAGTCGAATTGTTCTTAAATAATACAAAAGAACAAAAAGAAGAAGAAAATCATTGACAAATCAGTATGTCTTTATAGAATAGTAATGTTTAATATTTAATAAAATAAAAAAATGAATACTGCAACATTAGAAAAAATACCTAATAGTATTGTAGAAAAATTATGAAAAAATATTGATTTTAAAACTTTAAAATCATATTTACAAGAAGAAAATATTGAAAATCTTGAAAAAACATATTATGACAAAGTACATGATAATTATTGACCATTTGACTGATCATTACAAGCTATTAACTTTTTGACTAGAAAAAGATGAAAATAATATTTTGAAAAAAGTTTGATAAATCTTATAATAAATTATCAGAAAAATTTCAAGATAAATTTAATGAAAGACTAATATTGTTTGAATTTGAAAAGTTTTCAAAAATATTGAATAACCATTCTCTTAAATGAAAATATAATTGATATAGATCAATAAATATTACCTGAGATTATAGAGCTATTTTTAAAGAGTTTCCAAATTGAACTTATGAGTTTGTAGAATTTATTGATATTTGAACTCATAGTAGATTATATAAATAATATTTTAATATTTAATAAAATAAAAAATGATTAAAAGAGTATTGTTATTTTTAGCTATGAATATAGCTATAATTATTGTTATTACAGTTGTGTTTGCTATTTTGGAACACTTTTTTGGTATACAGCTTGATTTGTATTGACAAAACTATGTGTCTATTTGAATATATTCAGCAATAATATGATTTACTGGAGCATTTATATCTCTAGCTATATCAAAATGGATGGCAAAAAGAGCATATAAAATTGAACCAATTACTTTAGAACAAGCATCAAATTTGAATTGAAAGGAAAAAATAGTTTGGGATACTGTAGTTGAATTATCAGAAAGACATAGAATAAAAATGCCAGAAGTTGGTATTTATAATGATTCAGAAGCAAATGCATTTGCTACATGAATGAGTAAAAATAATAGTTTGGTAGCTGTGTCAACATGATTACTTGATACTATGGATAATTGAGCTATAGAATGAGTAGTTGCTCATGAAATGGCTCATATATTGAATTGAGATATGGTGACAATGACTTTATTGCAATGAGTATTAAATACATTTGTTGTATTTTTTGCTAGAATTGTTTCAAATATTATAGCTGATAGATTAGATGAATGATTATCTCCAATGGTTTATATGTTAGTAAATATAGCATTACAAATATTATTTGGTATACTGGCATCAATTATTGCAATGGCTTATTCAAGACATAGAGAGTTTAGAGCTGATGCAGGTAGTGCTAAATATGTTGGTAAAGAAAAAATGATAGCATGATTGCAAGCACTTAAAAAAATGCAACAATTTGCATCTAATGATGGTGCAGATCTAGCTACAATGAAAATTTCAACAAAAGGTAGATGATGATTTATGTCAATGTTTTCATCACATCCAGATTTAGATGACAGAATTAAAGCTTTAGAAGATTTAAGAATATAGTTGACTTTTTATATTTAATAGTATAATCTTTTCACGTTTTAAAAAATGTAAAAAGAATTGGAGGACTATATGTCAAGAGCTAGTAAAAGAAAAAAAAGAAGAATTCAACAAGGAATAAAAAAAGAAAAAATAGTTGTTATTCCTAAATATATAGGTTATTTTACTTATGATGACTCAGTTGCTTTTAAAAAAGATATACGTGATTTGCGGCATAAGATTAAAATCAGTGGAGTAAATTAACATTATCAGAAAATTTTAATGATTCTATAAATCATATAATCACTATTTTTAAATCATCTAGAATTAGAAATAACTCTCTGAATTCTAGAATTTA
>Ga0233436_1003307_pt1 | contig 10646 bp, 7 predicted proteins | sample SI_122_August201_2_FD_182723 | JGI IMG/M metagenome (GOLD analysis project Ga0233436, IMG submission 182723) | Seawater microbial communities from Saanich Inlet, British Columbia, Canada - SI_122_August2016_150_MG | ecosystem: Environmental > Aquatic > Marine > Inlet | place: Canada: British... | reverse complement strand
GTTGATCTTCGTCTCGGAAACATCGAGCGAGCTGGAAATATTTGTCGTAACCAGCAACCATAAGAAGCTGCTTGAGCTGCTGTGGTGACTGAGGAAGTACGTAGAAATTATCAGGATACAACCGAGAAGGAACAATGTATTCACGACTTCCTTCTGGCGTCCCTTTGATCATTATCGGAGTCTCAATCTCAAGGAAATCCTCCTTGTCCATAAAGTCCCGAATGTATTTAAAAATCTTTGAACGAGCAATCATGTTTGCTTTCACTCTTTCTCGACGCAGATCGATGTATCTGTATTTCAATCTCAATTCCTCAGAAATATCCTTGTCCTGATCCACCTCAAATGGGGGAGTCTGCGACGCGGTCAAAATCTCGACCTTTTCCGCCATGACTTCGATTTCACCTGAGTCCATATTGGGATTGATCATGTCGTCAGGTCTAGCCATCACAGTCCCTTCGACTTTGATGACGAATTCTGATCGGCATTGATCCAATGTAGCGTGAGCTTCCTTGAATTTTTGTGGGTCAGAATGGATCTGAACGACCCCATATCTATCTCGCAAATCCACAAAGATAATACCTCCGTGATCTCTTCTGCGATTTACCCAACCTGAAATAGTAACTGTTTTGCCAGAGTCTTTTTTTGTAACTTCATTTAGTAGTTTTGTCCTAAACATAGAAAGAATTTTAAATATAAAAACATGATGAATTAAATCACAGTTAATCTGGAAAAACAATGCCATGCAGAGCCTTTTTGAAGGCCTCGTCAGTTTTTACTCCAAAAGGAACTTTTATCCTTTTTAGAGAACCATTGGCTCGAATATGCATCACAACTGTAGTGTCTCCCTTGTGAGTCGTAAGAAGATTTTTGATCTCAGCAAGAGTTTCTTTATTAACATTTTGAGGCAAATCAATCACATATGGATCTGACGCAGAACCCGCGCCCCCGGAACCCGCCGCTCCAGCCTTCGCCTCAACCACATCCACACCCTCAACACCTTTCCCAACAACCTCTCCGCCGTCAGGCTTCCCCACAACTTCTCCGTCAGTCACTGCAACATCCCCAAAAGCAAAGTCAGATATCTCCAGTTCTCCTTCCTCTCTCAAAAGATCCCCAACAAAAGGAATATAGCTGTTTTTTGGTTCATCGGGGTCATAAGCCTTGAGCTCCTTCGCCTTCTGAATCATCATCTCCAAAGAAACGGGTTTAATATTGCTACACATCACTTGAGCTCCGCCCCGTCGCAGATCAAACTTCCCCTCCATTATGACAACAGCATCATCAATAACAAAATTAGCCAAACTACTATAAGACTTCGGGAAAATCACCACATCAACCTTCGCACTCGGATCCTCAATAACAAACATCGCCATATATCCACCAGCTTTTGTCGTAATTTTTTTCACTGAACTAATCAATCCGCAGACTTTGATTTGCTTGCCCACAGATTTTTTGTCGAGCTCTCCTATTAGACTCGCCTTTTTTCTCAAATACCTCTTGAGCCCATGCAAAGGATGCTGCGAAATATAAAGTCCCATATAAGCCTTCTCGTATTTAAGCTGTTCGAGCTCAGTCGCTTTTGGAACTTTTCGTAAACGGAATTCTTGCTTTACCTCGACTCCTTGTTCAACTAACGCCCCAAATATATCTGTCTGCCCATCATTCCCAGACTCCTGAATGAATTTTGCGTATTTAGAAATCTCATCAAAACTTTCCGCAACTTGATTCCTTTCTCCAAAATCCTCAAGAGCTCCACTGTATGCTAATGCCTGAATTACTTTTTTATTTAAAACCTGAGCCGGAACACGTCTGGCAAAATCCTCAATGTCCTTAAATGGTCCACCTTCATCACGCACACGAATAATCTCTGTCACAGGACCTTCACCCAATCCCTTGATCGCCATCAATCCAAATCGAATAATCTTACTTTCCGTCACAGTAAAGTTCGCAAACGATTCGTTAATAGAAGGCGGAAGAACACTGATCCCCATTTCTTCACATTTGTTTATTTCCAAAACCACTCGGTCAGTATCTCCACAATCAGAACACAACAGAGCCGTCATGAACTCAGTAGGGTAGTGGGCCTTGAGATAAGCCGTATGATAAGAAATCATTCCATAACAAGCCGCATGAGCCTTATTGAAACCATATCCAGCAAAAGGCTCAATCACTTTCTCAAAAACCTCATCAGCAAACGTTTCCTTGTGGCCCTCTTTCACAGCACCTTCCACAAACTTTTGTCTCTGCTCAGCAAGTAGCTTTGGAATTTTCTTTCCCACAGCCTTTCGCAAAATATCAGCCTCTCCCAAAGAAAATCCAGCAAAATCTCTAGCAATCTGCAAAATCTGCTCCTGATAAACCGCAACTCCATAAGTCTCAGACAAAATGCTCTTAAAAGAAGAGTGCAAATAATGAACCTTCTTCGGATTATGCTTCCCTCTAATATAATTCGGGATCCACTCCATCGGCCCTGGCCGATATAGCGCTCCCATCGCCACAATATCTTCAAACTTCGTAGGCTTCAGCTCCTTGAGATACCTCCTCATCCCATCCGATTCCAATTGGAACACACCCATAGTTTCCCCAGCCTTAAGCAATTTGAATGCCTTTTTGTCGGTCATGTCCAAGTCATCCATATTAATATCAACATCCTTCGTCCGTTTCACAATTTTGATAGTTTTTTCGATCATCGTCAGATTCTTGAGCCCCAAGAAATCCATCTTGAGAAGCCCAATGTCTTCAATAGGCTTCATTGAGTACTGAGTCACAACATCATTTTCTCTTCCCCCAGTTGCACGTTGCAACGGAGCATAATTGATCAGAGGTTTCTCAGAAATCACAACCGCACAAGCATGCGTTCCCGCGTGCCGCACAGTCCCTTCCAATTGAATAGCAAAGTCCAAAAGCTTCGTCGATCTTGGATTGCTTTCGTAGTCATGCTTCAGATCGGGATCGTCTTTTATAGAGTCCTTCAGATGAGCATGTTTTCCCAGAATCGGAGCCGGAATCAGTTTTGAAAGTCTATCAACTTCCGCATAAGGAAAACCCAACGCTCGTCCCACATCACGCACAGCCGCCTTTGGAGCCATAGTTCCAAAAGTAATAATCTGCGCCACATTCTCACGCCCATATTTTTCAATTACATAATCCAAAACCTCCTGCCGTCTAGTATCAGCAAAATCGATATCGATATCAGGCATCGAGACACGTTCTGGATTCAAAAATCTTTCAAAAAGCAACCCGTGAGCAATAGGGTCAAGCTCAGTAATACCCAAAGACCAAGCCACAATAGCCCCAGCCGCAGACCCACGCCCCGGCCCAACAGTAATCTTCTCTGCTTTTGCAAAATTTATAAAATCCTGAACAATCAAAAAGTAAGCCGAAAACCCCATACTCTCGATCACAGACAGCTCATAATCAAGCCGGTCCATATATTCTTTTGGAACCTCCTTTCCCTCAAAACGCGTCACTAACCCTTCTTCACAATACACTTTTGGATGCTCATTTTGAGGAGTCGCATACGCCGGGATCAAATTCTCACCAAATTCAAAATCCAAATCAACCATCTCCGCAACCTTCAAAGTATTCTCAAGCGCATCAGGAATATCGGCAAATGCCTTTTGGAGATCCTCAGGATCTCTGATCGAGAAATCTCCGGTATATTTCATTCTATTGTCGTCCGTAACAATGCTCCCAGTTTGTATACATAAAAGAACATCGTGAGCCTCAGCATCATCACGACGAGGATAATGAGAATCAGTTGTCGCAACAATCGGAAGATCAAATTTCTTTGACAACGCTTTAATTCCTTCATTCACCACAGCCTGATCCTCGACAAAAGGATGGTCTTGAACCTCTAAGAAATAGTTCTCTTTTCCAAACATTTCAATCTGATCTTTTACCAGCTGTTCCGCATCATCCATTTGGCCAGAAAGAATGATCCTCGGCAGGTTTCCCTGCAAACAACCACTCAAAGCAATCAATCCCTCAGCATGAGCCTTGATCAGCCCATAGTCTGCTCGAGGTTTATAATAAAAACCCTCAAGATTTGCCTTCGTAACAATCTCTACCAAATTCTTGTATCCAACCATATTCTTTGCCAGCAGGACCTGGTGAAAAGGCCGCACATCAACATGAGGCGTCTTATCAAAACGTGTGCGCGGCGCAATATAGATTTCACATCCTATAATAGGCTTGATGCCCTCTTTTTTCGCAACCTGATAAAGCTCAATAGCACCATACATATTTCCGTGCTCGGTTAGCGCAATCGCAGGCATTCCTAATTCTTTTGCACGCTTAACATGAGCCGCGGGCGATCCAAGCCCGTCCAGCAAACTGTAATGCGAGTGTCCGTGAAGATTTACGTATGTCATAAAAAGCCCTATAATGCCGCCGAATCAAAAGAAATATATCACGTACCCATGAGCGAAACAATCTTAATAAAACTAGGAACAAACGTCCTGACTAAACCTGATGGAGCCCTTGATTTGGCTCAAATCAAGTCTCTTTCAGAGCAGATTTACGAATTGAAAAAAAAGAAGAACCGTGTTGTGTTAGTCTCTTCTGGGGCAGTAGGAGCAGGCCTCCAAATCAACAAATTCAACTCCGTTAAGGACAAATTAATCAGACGCCAGATGCTCGCATCTGTAGGCCAAAGTAAACTCATAGGCCTTTATTCAAAATACCTCGAAAAACACAATATCAATGTAGCCCAAGCCCTCCTCACAAGCGCAGACTTCTCAAACAAAGAAAGCTCTAGCAACATGAAAGAGGTCCTACTAAAACTCCTCGACGCTGGCATCGTCCCAATTATCAACGAAAACGACGTCATATCAACAGAAGAACTAACATTCGGAGACAACGACATCCTAGGAGCATACACAGCAATCCTCATCAAGGCGGACCGATACATCATCCTCACCACCGTCGACGGACTCTGCGACAAAGATCCATCAAGCAAAGACGCAAAACTAATCACAAAAGTAGAAAAAATAAACGGCCAGACAATGCAACTCTGCGGAAGCACAAAATCGTCACTAGGCGCAGGAGGAATGCAGTCAAAATTAAAAGCTGCAAAAATGGCAACAGACGCAGGAATAGAAACAGTAATGGCAAACGGCAAGACCGAAAAAGTCCAAAACATAATCAAAGGAAAATTCACAGGAACAACCTTTAAAACAAAGAAAAAATGAAAATAACAATCATCGGCGCAGGCACAATGGGCAAGATATTTAAAAAATCTCTCCCAAAAGGAAAAGTCACAATAATCGACAAAGCAGACAAAACTCCAGACTCAGACGTTTATATTTTTGCCGTCAAACCCCAAGACTTCAAAAAAGCCGCAGAAAGACTAAAAGGAGTAAAAGGCAAAATCCTAATCTCAATAATGGCCGGAGTCCCAATCAGCACAATCACAAAAGAACTTCCAGGAAACAAAATCATCCGAAGCATGCCAAACCTAGGCTCTCGCACAGGAGACGGAATGACCGTTTGGAAATCAAAAGGCAAATTCACTCCCGCACAATCAAAACTCATCAAAAATATCTTCTCAAGTATAGGAGCGGAATTAGAAGTGAAAAAAGAAGACCTGCTAGATGTAGCAGTAGCTGTCGCAGGCTCAGGACCAGGTTATATCTACCACATCGCAGCAAGTATGACCAAGACAGCGAACCAGCTTGGATTTAGCAAAAAAGACGCAGAACTCCTCGTGAAACAAACTCTCAAAGGATCATCAGAAGTTTGGCTAGCTGCAAAAGAAACTTCAGCCGAAGAACTCGAGAAACAAGTAACGTCGAAAAAAGGAACAACAGACGCCGCAATCAAAACATTCAAAAAACACAAACTCAGCCAAACGATTTCAAAAGGAATAAAAGCCGCATACGCGCGCGCCAAAGAACTCTCAAAACTCTAAAACCATGATCGAAGACTTCAAAGCCTCACAAAAAGCATCAAGAAACACCCTTTCTCTAGAAAAGAGGAACGAAGTGCTGAAAAAACTCATAGAAAATCTCAAACAAGAAAAGGAGCAAATTCTCACAGCAAACGAAAAAGATCTAGCAAAAATGGATAAAGAGGACTCGCTATACGACAGACTATTACTCACAGAAGACCGAATCGACGCAATCTGCGGAGATATCGAAACCGTGATCGGGCTCCCAGACCCAACAAACCAAACAATCGAAGAACGCACCCTCGAAGCCGGTCTTAAACTCTCAAGGATAAAAGTCCCACTAGGAGTCGTCGGCGTAATATACGAAGCCAGACCAAACGTCACAATCGACGTATTCACACTCTGCTTCAAATCAGGAAACGCATGTGTCCTCAAAGGAGGCAGCGACGCAGAATTCTCAAACGAAGCTCTCGTCCAAATAATCAAAAAATCACTAAAAGACTCAGAAGTATCGGAAGATTACGTATTCCTAATGCCAAAAGAACGCGAACACGTACAAACTCTCCTCAAAGCAGACAAATACATAGACCTGATCATCCCACGAGGTAGCCAAGGCTTAATCAAATTCGTAAAAGAAAACTCACTTGTCCCAATCATCGAAACAGGGGCGGGGATTGTTCACACTTATATAGATGAAGAATGCGATGTCGAAAAAGCCGCAGAAATAGTCTTCAACGCAAAAACCCAACGCCCAAGCGTTTGCAATGCGCTAGATTGCCTCGTAATACACGAAAAACAACTAGAAAATCTCCCAAAATTAACCGAGAAACTCACAGAAAAAGAGGTCGAAATCTTTGCAGACGAAGACAGCCATGAATCAATCAGCCAAACATACCCACAAAACCTTCTTCAAAAAGCCACCCAAGAAGACTACGGCCGAGAATTCCTCTCACTAAAAATGTCGATAAAGACGGTCAAGAGCCTCGACGAAGCGATCGAACACATCAACACATACTCATCTCGCCACTCAGAAGCAATCCTTTCAAACAACCAAGAAAACCAAGAAGAATTCATCAACCGAATAGACGCCGGTGCGATCTACACAAACGCCTCCACTAGATTCACAGACGGTGCAATATTCGGACTTGGAGCAGAGATCGGCATCTCAACCCAAAAACTCCACGCCCGCGGCCCATTTGCCCTAGACGCCCTCACCACATATAAGTGGGTGTTGAGAGGGGATGGGGAGGTAAGGAAGTAAAGGTAGAAGTCGTATACATTCGCAACACCCTATGATAATATTAGGAAAATCACATAACCTCACCCCCATATGAAAAGGAAAATGGTAATGATTATTTCTGCAATTCTTCTAATCGCGCTTGTGGCTCTCGCAGCAGTCTTTTTGACTGGAGAGGGAGGTCTCCTTGAAGGGCGATTTAGTAGAGCCAGCAGGATAAAAAGAAAACCACCAATCTCTAAACAAATACTACCTGCTTACAACGAAAATGCTGTCCATCAGTGCTCAGACGGTATCGATAACGACAATGATGGTTACACAGACTATCCTGATGACAAAAAATGTACGAGCAAATACGAAACTGAATTAAAAGAAGTCCCAACAGGATGCGCAAACTCAAAAACAATTATGTGGGGAATGGCTTTTAACCAACTAACTGCTCAACAATACTACTCACCAGAAGAAACTTTTAATTATTTAAAAGCCGCAAAAAACAATTCTGACGGAGAATGTTACCTTCATATTAGAGACAACGATGGCCCTATAAACAATAACGAGAACTCTAAAGGGAATGAGTTTGTATTTATAACAGGCATGGATCGGATTGACGTGGGAGAGGATTACTTATCTATAAACCAGGTAGTAAACATGGTCGAGGGATCCAACGATGCCAAGAATAGAATAATGATTCGTAACGATAATTACCAATATCCGCTTTATAATAATGACCATGGCTACACGACCTATAACAACTCATGGTTTACTAGCAATCAAAATACAAAAGCCACTTTTATAATAACCACTCCAGTTTACGGAATTTACAGGATCTCTTCAACGAATGTAGACTGGGAAGACTTGAAATCCGAATTGGAATACACACCTACTCCAGCGCCAGAAGGAGGAAGTTCTTTTGAAAACATGTTCCACGGTACAGACTTGCTGACATCAGAATGTCCGTATTATTTTGAGCAAATTTACCCAAACACAATGAACGATATCTCTTGGGAAGAAGTCTCAGAATATGTAGCAACATCTGCCGATGACGACTGTCGGTTAGCTGTAGTTGCTACCTATCCATATGCCGGTCTATCCGCTGGATTAGACTTAGCTTTACCAATAGAAGATTTGATAATCAATAGCTCTACAAAGACCATATCTTACCAATTTGAAACCGGAGAGTCTTTCTCGATAGACTTATCGAAGCCACAACCAGAATTTACAGCGAGCATTCTTTCTCATAATCAAGAAGGTGAGGGTGGAGTGATGTACATCAAATCAAAGTATTTCAGAATAGACAAGAGCAACTCTTTGTCATACTAGGTTCTCAAGCTAAAGATAATAAGAAAAGACCCCCGTCATGAGGGGGTCTTTTTTACTAGGATTTAGCTAGCACGTCGATAGATTCGTCGCTAGTATTATACCACGAAAAGCAATAAGTAAAAATATTTCACAAACCTTTTTGGAAAGTTTTTATTTATATTTTGTCACGGGATCGCTTCGCTTCCTGTGACTATGGTGCCCAGGGAGAGACTCGAACTCTCACGGGTTGCCCCACTGGTTCCTAAGACCAGCGCGTCTACCAGTTCCGCCACCTGGGCAGGTTTCTAGAACGCAAGAAATCTACCAAAACTGCCCAAAATAGTCAATTTTAAATAAAACATAGAAAAACTATTTGACAAGTAGCTCGAGAAGTAATAAACTTAGCTCCATTTACGGAAGTAACGTGCAGAAACAATTTTGCGCAAAAAGCAATTTTCTTGCTTGACACTACTTGCCATTACGAATATGATTCAGCAGCCTTAAGCCATATAATCTAACTAAGCATGACTACAAGCACAAAAATAAACCTCACTGAAATCCTAGACGAAATATTTTTGGTACTAACAGAAAAGGAAAAAGAAGTCATTTCAAAGCGATTTAGCTTGGATAACAAGCCAAAACAAACACTCGAACAAATCGGGCGTCACTTCTCAGTAACTAGAGAAAGAATCCGACAAATCGAAAAAATCGCAATTGGAAAACTAAGAAGAACCGTAAAGAACACAAGATTGAATATCATTAGAGAACTCTCTTCTGAGATTCTTAAAGCTAGTGGAGGAGTTATGCTTGAATCAAAGCTTGTCGCATCAATTATTAACAAATTAGGCACTTCTGAAGACGTAGACAAATACATCATCAGATTGGCACTTAATATCAATACAGACCTAGAAAAAATCGAGAAAAATAACGAACTAAGACCGTTCTGGAAAGAAAAAGACATCTCACTAACAGACATCACAGCAGTTCTAAAACAAGGAGTTAAGCTTCTAAAGAAATCAAAAGAAGTATTAGAAGAACAAAAGCTAGCAGCAGCAATCAAACAAGAGCTAAAAGGAAAAGTGGATCATCCAGATGTAATGATCGTATCAGCACTAGAGACTGACAACAGAATAAAGAGAGTACCAGAAGGATTTGGATTGATGGAATGGAGACATATCAACCCAAAGAGTATCCGTGACAAAGCTTACATCGTACTCAAAAAAGCCGAAAAACCACTTCACTTTGTAGAGATCGCAAACCAAATCACCGCAGCAGGATTCGACAAAAAAGTTGTCACAGTCCAGGCTGTACACAACGAATTGATCAGATATGAGCAGTTCGTTTTAGTAGGTAGAGGTCTTTATGCGCTCAAAGAATGGGGTTACAGCAAAGGAACAGTTGCAGACGTAATCGAAGGCCTTCTCAAAAAGAAGAGCCCAATGAGCAAACAAGAAATCATCCAAGGTGTTCTAAAACAAAGACAAGTTAAGAAAGGTACAATCTCTCTTAACCTTCAAAAGAACCCTCAGTTTGTACGTGTCGGTCGTGCCGTCTACAAATTGGCGAAATAGTAGCTGCACACGCAGCCTCATGTTAGAATCTGTCTAGATTAAGACTCTAACCTTTTTACTATGTCTGATTGTATCTTTTGCAAAATCTTCAACAAAGAAGTTCCAACAGAAATTCTATACGAGGACGATATTTGTATGATTTTTCCGGATATCAATCCAGTAGCAAAGACTCATCTCCTAGTAATCCCCAAAAAACACATCCCAACAATAGCCGATCTAGAAGAAGGTGATGAAAAAATCGTAGGCCACATGGTCAAACAAGCAAAAGACATCGCCGCCTCAAAAGGCCTCACTGGCTACAAATTGCAATTCAATGTTGGAAAAGATGGGGGACAGGAAGTATTCCACATCCACCTGCACTTACTCTCAAATGTGTAGAGAATAACTAAGAGAAGGCGCCGCAGTAGTCAGCCGCCCCATAGAAATGATATCGACTCCGGTACCAGCGTATTTCTCCAAATTCTCTTCATTAATTCCTCCAGAAGCCTCCAACAAAACATCCTCGTAAGTACCAGCTTCCTTCAAAGCAGAAACCACATCCTTTATTTCATCAGGAGACATATTATCCAAAAGCAAACAAACAGGAACATCGATCTTCTTTTGCTCAACAAAAGAAGTCAAAACTTCCGCAGCTTTCAAAGCCTGGCCC
>Ga0233436_1003302_pt1 | contig 10653 bp, 12 predicted proteins | sample SI_122_August201_2_FD_182723 | JGI IMG/M metagenome (GOLD analysis project Ga0233436, IMG submission 182723) | Seawater microbial communities from Saanich Inlet, British Columbia, Canada - SI_122_August2016_150_MG | ecosystem: Environmental > Aquatic > Marine > Inlet | place: Canada: British... | reverse complement strand
TTCTAGTAATTGTTCTATTTCTTCTAAGTTATTTACTATAAGTCAATCTAACAATCATTTCACAAACTTCTTTATATCTGGATTTTGTTCTAATTCAAGATTTATTCATAATTTTTCATATAAACTTGTTTGCATCTCCTTTATTTGTAACTCTTTATCTTTTCAATTATCTAAATTTTCTTCTAACTGTACTGTAATAGTTTTTAACAAAAACTATCTTTTTTTATTGCATAAACAAGCAAAAATAGTAGAATAAAAAAAATTATATAATTAAAAATAAATTATGTGTTGAATATTTGCTTATAACTGAAAGAAAAATAGTATTCCCTATTTGGTTGAATGATTAAGAAAACTAGAATATAGATGATATGATAGTGCTTGAGTTTTTTGAGTAACTCAGTATGGTGAAACTTTCTTGGAAAAATCTATTTGAAAAGTATCAAACCTAGCATCAAAAGTTGAAAGAAATGATAAAAAAAATTTAATATTTACTAATTGAATAGCTCATACTAGATGGGCTACCCATGGGAAAGTAACACTAGAAAATACACATCCTCATAGTTCTAGTGACTCTAGATTTTTTGTTGTACATAATTGAATAATTGAAAACTATCAATTTCTGAAAAAAGAATTAGAAAATAAATATGATTTTTACTGAGATACTGATACTGAAGTAATAGCAAAACTAATAGAAGATATTTTTGATTGAAATATCATCACGACTCTTGAAAAAGTTACAAAAAAAATTATATGAGCTTACTCTATAGCAGTAATTGATAAACAAAATCCTGATGTACTAGTATGAGCAAAACTTGGTAGTCCAATGATCATATGAGTTTGAAATAAAGCTATTTTCCTATCTAGTGATATAAATGCTCTTTGAAAAGTAGCTACAGAATTTACAAGTCTAGAAGATAGAGAAACTGTAGTAATAAAAAATTGAAAATTTAATGTATATTCTCTGTGAGAAGAAATAAATAAAAAAACAGAAGAAATAACTGAAGAAATGTGATTAGCAGAAAAATGAAAATATAACACTTTCACTGAAAAGGAAATTCATGAAATACCAAGCGTAATAAGAAATGCATTAAAATGAAGAATTAACTTTGAAACAAAAACTATAAATAATGAAACTTTAGATGAATTAAATAAACATGATATACAAAACATAGAAATAATAGCTTCTGGATCAAGTTATTTTGCTTGATTAGTTTGAAAATCATGGTTTGAACAACTAGCATGAATAAAAACTGAAGTAAGAGTCAGTAGTGAATTTTTATATGAAACATTCTTACCTAACAAAAAAACTCTGTATATTTTTATGTCACAATCATGAGAAACAGCAGATGTTAGAGAATCTGTTAGAATAGTAAAAGAAAAATGATGCTTAAGTTTTTGAATAATAAATGTTGTTGGTAGTACTATAGCTAGAATGTGTGACATGTGATTATATACACATTCATGAATTGAAATATGAGTAGCTTCAACAAAAAATATTATAGCTCAACTTGCTGTTTTACTAACAATGTCTATTTCTATGTGAATTAAAAGAAATTTACAGTTAAGTGAAGCTAAAAATATAATAGATAAACTATGAGAATTAGATAGAAAATTAGAATGACTTTTAGAAAAACAAAATCATTATAAATCTCTGGCAGATAAATACTCTAGATATTCAAATTTCTTTTTCTTATGAAGAAATTTAGTTTATGGTACAGCATGTGAATGTAGTCTAAAACTAAAAGAATTAAGTTATATACATGCAGAAAGCTACCCTACTTGAGAATTAAAACATGGGCCCCTAGCTTTAATCTGACCAAATTTTCCAGTTATAGTAATAAATCCAAAATCTATAATGAGAGAAAAAACTATTTCTAATATAGAAGAAGTAAAAGCTAGAAATTGAACTGTTTTATGAGTCATAACAGCTTGAGATAGCACAAAAAATATTTATGATGATATAATAGAAATCCCAAAATCACATCCTGTACTTACACCATTCCTTCCCCTAATCCCATTATGGATGTTTTCTGTAGAAGTAGCTAAAAATCTTAATAGAGACATTGATAAACCTCAAAATTTAGCTAAAAGTGTTACAGTTGAATAAAAAAAGAACTTTCACAAGAAAGTTCTTTTTTTATATAAAGAATAAAGCTACAGCAATAATTATACCTAATATACTTCAAGCAAATGCCTCACTAGGCAAATGTCCCAAAGACTCTTTAAACTTTTTCTCTCATAATGATTCATTTATAGCAACTGCATGTTGTCATGCCTCAAATCTAACATTTATAGCATCATATATAATGATAACTGTAAATGCCATAGATATAGCAAATAAATCATGATGAATTCAATGCTTTATTGCAACAGCTGTAGCTAAAGAAACTACAACAGAAGAATGAACTGAAGGCATTCATCAACTTCATAAAGCTCATGCTATATCTAATTTACCGGTTTTTAATTTTATGAATAATCATTTTAAAAAAACAGTAACAACAAAACTAACAGCAGGAACCAGTATTAAATTATTATAATAAATATTTAAATCCATAAATAAAAGTTAATAATAAATTATTTTATAGAAACTATTTTATATTCCATAACATTTCCATGTGATTCTATTTTTACTTTTTCTGATTTTTTCTTTCAAAGTAAAGTTTTTCAAACTAAACTCTCATTTGAAATAGTAGGTAATTCAGCTAAAATATCTGATTCAGTAGAACCAACTATTTTGTATTTTGCCTTATCTTTTGTTTCTATATCTTGTATCTCAACAACTGATCACATACTAACCTTTTCTCATTTTGTACCAGTTTCTTTTATTATCTCAACTACCTTAAGTTGTCATTGTAAATCTGAAATTCTTAACTCAACTTGAGCTTGTTCATTTCTTGCATCTTCATATTCTGAATTTTCCGACAAATCTCAAAAAGATATTGCTTCTTTTAATTTAGCAGCTATTTCAACTCTTTTAACACTTTTTAAGTGTTCTAACTCATTTTGTAATTTAACTAATCACTCTTGAGTTAAATAAATAGTATTATTAGACATATATTTTATATGGTTATATTATAATTTTTATTCTTTTGGTATACTAGTTTCTATATTATTATCATTAACATTTTCATTATTATTAATAATTTTTACTTTTGTTTTTGGTTTTAGTAATAATAATTTAGCTTTCACTAAATCATAATCAGTTTTTTTAACCTTAATTCAAAAAGCAACTCATTCATAAGAAATTACTAATCTAATAAATCTATCTTGAATATCTTTATCTAGATTTACATAAAATGAAGCTTCTCCAAAATTATCTACTTCTTTTACAATAAAAGGTAATTCATATTCCAATACTTTAAAAATATCTACCAAATCACTATATTTTTTTGTTGGAAAAAAATATAATGTTAGATTTTCTCAATAATATTCTAAATAATTATCTGGGTACTCATCTGTTAAATCAAATAAATTAGTATTTACTTCTAATTTTTTTAAATCATATGTAGCAAATTTACTTAAAATTTTCTTATAACTTTTTCATAATTCTACTTCATCTTTTAATTCTACTTCATCTTCTTCATTTATACTAAAAATCTCTTCATTTTTTTTATTTACCTCAATTATTTGAATATCTTTTAATGCATTTTCTTCTTTTTTGTCAATTTCAGTTTTTACTTTTGTTTGATCTAAATAAACAATACCTCATGAATCCTTAATTTTTTTTAAAAAAAATCTATAATCTTCAGAAACTACATAAAAAACATAGTTTATAATAAATATAGAAACTAGGAATACCAAAAATATTATTAATTTTCTCATACGTTTTTAGGAATTTTTTAAACTTTTATATCAGCAAATTCTAATTCAACAGGAGTATCTCTTCATAAAAGATTTATTTTCATTTTAATAAATCATTTTTTATCATTAACTTCAGTTATTATTCACTCATTTCATTCAAATGCTCATTTTATTATTGTAGCCATATCTCAAACTTTGTACTTAGTTTCAAAAGTCTCAGATTGCTCATTTATTTTACCTTTTAATTTATCTAATTCTTCACCTGAAACAGGTACAGGAATATTTCATGCTCATAAAAAACCTGTAACATTTGGTGTATTTCTAACAATATACCAACTCTCATTTGTAACTCTCATTTGCACAAGAATATATCATGGAAGAATATTTTTCTTTTTAACTACTTTTTTTCCTCAACTTCTAACTGACACTACATCATGAGTAGGAACAAAAACATCTATTATATAGTCTTCTAATCAAAAACTTTCTCTTCTTTGAAAAAGTGATGAAGCTACATTTTCTTCAGTTCAAGAAACAACTTGAATAACATACCATTCTGGGTTACCTAACATTTTTTACTTAAAAATTAAAAAATAAAACCTAAGAAACTAAATTTTTTAAGAATAACATTCATTCTGAAAATACAGTATTTGCAATAAATAAATATAATCAAAATAATATTAAAATAACTAAAACTACAATAAAATGAGCTTTAGTTTCAGCTCTAGTTGGCCAAACTACATGTTTTAATTCTCTAACAGAATCTTTAAAAAATTGTATCATATATAAATAATAAATAATAAAAAAATGTTACAATATAAATCTTGTAACAATTGTCAATGACCATTATATAAGATAATACTTTTAAGTCAAATTTATTTTTATATTGACTTTTTATAAAAAATCACTATAAATATACTATATTCTTTAAATAATGCTATGATTTATTATATATTAATAATTTTTATTATATTCGCAATATCTTTTTTAATTTTAATTAATATTTACAAACTAATGTTAATTAAAATAGAAAAACAAATAAAAAATGAAATAAGTTATAAAAATAATCTTATTTCATGTCTTTATGAAATCACAAAAAAAGACCTTATTAAGCATAGTAAGGCTTTTTACATGATAATAAAATTAAAACAAAATGAGTCTAAACAAAACTATAATAATATATGTATACTTGAAAAAAGTCTGATAAATAAATTAATAAATAGAGAATTAAATTTTATATTTAACATATCAGATAAAAATAATATAATTAAAAAAGATAAAAAATATTTATATATAAAAAATTATATTAAATCAAAAAATAAAGTTATTTATAAAAATATTGAAACATATTGAAATATATCAAATAAAATAAATAAATTTATAATATTTAAAAATTTTACAATAATTGGTTTATTATTCCCTATAACAAAAAAAGAAATTATTTATAAATAATTTCTTTTTTTTGTTTTAACTTTTCTTAAATTTAAGTATTAATGCTCATAATATGATACTTAATATTATGATAAATATATGTTCTGGTCCAGTGGTTGGCAGTTTAGAATTTTTTTCAGCTAATCATAAAGTTGTATTCTCTATATCTGCTGCAGATATATTTCCTCATGATATTCATTGTTTTTCTTCTTTTTTATTTTGAATATTTGCATTACTATTTCATTCAGATGGTCATGCCGAATTAAATTCTATATGTTCTTCTTCTTCATTATTTATAACTGTATTACTCGTATCTGTATTTTCATTATTTATAACTGCATTACTTGTATCTGTATTATCAACATTATCAGAATTAGTTCATCATTCTATACTAAACTCTTCATTTATATCATTTTCAACTTTTTTTTGTAAAGAAAAAGTTTCCATACTATCTATTCATGATTCTATATTTTTTCATGTAGAACTACTTACTGCAATAACTACAAATTCATATTCTACTCAAGCTTTTATAGGACTTTCTAAATCTATTTCAATAATTGAATTATCAAAATCTTTTAATTCAGCAGCCATAACATCTATAGTATCAAATCTATCATTTTTATTTGTAATTTTGAATTCCCTAATAGCAGATTCTGAATTATCTAAATCTAAAGAAAAATCAGCTTCAATTTTTTTATCATTTATTACATCTAATCATTCTAAAACAAAATCAATATTTGAATCTTGTTTTTTAGTATTATAATCTAAAACTACTTCTTCAGAATAAGTACTCTCTATCCCATTTTCATCTATTCAAACTACAGAAAAATAATAAGTTTTTCATTCTTCTAAATTAGATATTTTTGTACTAGTTCACTCTATATAATCACTTTCATATACATAATTACTTTCTGCTCATGAAGTTAAAGAATAATAAACCAAATATATTATTGAATCACTTGATATAGTCCAAGTTAATTCTACTCATGTTCTATCAAAAGAATTAACCTTTAAATTCGTTGGTATTTCTGTAGCAAATCATTGAGAAACAAATAAAGAAAAGATAATAAAAGAAGATAATGTTTTTATAGTAGTTTTCATTTTTTTACAAAAATTAAAAAATAAATTTGTTTGTTACTGTTTTATGTATAATATGTATTGTAATAAGTTTTATTCTATATATTTTTATTATTTTTACAAGACTTTTTATGAAAAAAAAATTAAACATCAAAGCTTTTACTTTAATAGAGCTAATTGTTGTTATTTCAGTTATTATAACAATTACTATTTGAGTTAGCAGAATAAACTTTAACAACATGTGATCTAGTCAAAAACTAGAAATTTTTACAAACAGTATAATAACTCATATTGAAACTATTAGAAATAATTCTTTATTATGAAAATGAATATGACAAGAACTAAATACACCAGAAAAATGGAGAATAGAGTTTTCTAGATCCCCTTCAAATATTATTACTAAATATTTTGATGGGAATGATTGGAATAATTATCATAATATAGTTTTTAGAGAAAATTATGATATAAAAGAAATAAGATGTTGAACTACTGTAATAAATGATGAATCTTTAAATACATGAACTTGAAGTATAATTTTTGATCAAATAAATTCAACTATATATTGAGACTGTGAAGATAATTCAAATATAGAAATAGATATTACTAATAAATCTAATAATACAACTATTGAATTCAATTCTTTAAATTGATTAATTAAAGTAAAGTAAAAAAAACACATCATATGATGTGTTTTTTTAAGCAACTATTCTATAATTAGAATCATTTGCTGCTCTCATAATTTCTCCAGAACTTCTATTTCATAAATATAAAATATTATCTATTTTAGTTAATACTGATAATGAAGCCATAGCAACTTCTACATCGCTACTTTTAGAATGTTTAACTAATAATCACTTTAATTGCGTTAAGTGACTATCATGAACATCTTCTGGTCTAAGTTTTAATATTTCTCTTGCCTTTGGTTCTACTGGATCAAGATGTGTAAATTGTTCTATAGTCATAGTTTTTTATATAATATATTTAAAGTCTATCTTGATATTTTGTATAAAAAGCTTTTATTTCATCAAAGACACTAGGAATTAAGATCCTTCTTTCGAGATCTATTTCTTTGTGTATTTGTTCAAGCCTAATAGCTAAAACATCAAAATTACCTAACAAGTTTCTTTGCTTATCAATTGGTAATAATCAGAATATCTGATTAATTTCATACCTATCTTTTTCAGAAACTCTGTGTTTTTCAAAAAGATTTTCAAGTAAAGTATTCATTTGTTTTTTGGTCTTAAAAATATATTAACACATTTTATTATATATAGCAAAATTTTAATGCAACTTTTTTTGTTTTTTTATAAATCTCACTTTTCCATCATAGCTATACAAGCATTTATATCTATCCGAGATACATTTTTTCATTCTTCTAAACATTTGTCTTTTATTACTTTTAATCATTCATATCAATTTGAAAAATCTTTTTTCAAAATATTTTTAATAAATTTAACATTTTGAAATTCAACTATATTTAATATAAAACTTAGTGATAATTTTCATGTATTATAAAGACTTATTAAATGATTTTCAATTGTTTGTTTTTTTAGTTCTCTTATTTCTGATATTTCATCTATAGTTTTTCAATCATTAAATAATTTTAAAGTTTCATTATATGTTTCACCTCTAGCTTTTTTTGGTTTAGTATCTGTTCTTAAAGATTTTTTCTTTTTATCTAACTTTGATCATACTTTCATTCTAATATAATGTTGTAACTCTTTATTATCATCTTTTAAAAATTGGTCTCTTACAATTGCGATTCTTCAAGCCTCTGTTATTCATAATAATGGATACTTTCATTCTGATTTACATAAATAATCAAGTGATATTAGTGCTTCTATAACAGCAGAAATTAACTCACTAGATAAATCTTCCAATGATCAAAAATCATCTTTTTTATGCATATTCCATTCTATAAGTTTTGCATCACGACTTCACCGTAAAAATTTAGTCATCATAACTACTCAAATTTTCAGGTCAATTTTTTTAACAACATCTAAAACTAAAGAAAATACTGATGTGTTTACATAATCTTCTATTTCTATATTATCTAAGTTTTTCTTTTCTATACAATAATCACATGTTCAACAATTATCAGGTAATGTTGCTAAATCTTCTTCATCTCAGAAATAATTTAATATAAATCTTTTTCTACAACTTGGATAAAAAAGTAATTTTTTTATTTGATCAAGTTTATAATATGCTTCTGTTTTTAATAAATCTTGGTGTTTCCAATCTATTAATAATCTTGAATGTTTTCTCTTTTCTTGAACTAATGTTATTCATCTTCATCTAAAATCACTACTATTTATACTGTCAGATATTCATTTTCTTAATATTCAATATTTTTCAAGTATTTTTAATGCACTTCATACTTTCATATCAGAATCTATCTTTGATTCTTTTGCAATAGTAGAATATGTTTTTAGTATAGCTTTATATTTTCATCCCCCTTCTGATTCACCAGAGTATAAAAAATCATATAATTTTAATATTTCATCTTTTGTTGGGTAAGTATTTTCTATAAAAAATTCTTGGATTTTTGTATCTGGAAATGATGCTATTACTATTCAGAAACTACTTTTTCAATCTCTTCAAGCTCTTCATACTTCTTGATAATAATTTTCTATACTTCATGGAAGATTGTAATGTATTACAAATCTAATATCTTTTTTATCTATTCACATTCCAAATGCATTTGTAGCAACTATCACTTTATAATCATCATTCATAAAAGCATTTTGTTCTTGTTCTCTATTATCTGGTGTCATGGCTCATGTATACATTCATACTTTTATTCAATTCTGACTTAATTCATCATATACTTCTTTTACAGCTTTTCTAGAAGAACAATAAATAATCCCTGAACCTTTTGTTTTATCAAGTATTTCTGCTACTTTTTCCATTTTTTCATCTTTTTTTGATATTTCTCTTACTATTATGGTTATATTTTTTCTATCAAATCATGTTGTAAAAGAATTATAATCATCAAGTCATAATCTTTCTACGATATCTGCTCTTACTTTTTTAGTTGCTGTTGCGGTTAATGCTACTATTGGAAAGGCTGCCCTATCCTCAGCTTTTAATCAATCTAAAAATCAATTAATTTTCATATAACTTGGTCTGAAATCATGTCCCCATTGACTTATACAATGTGCTTCATCTATGGCTACTAATGAAATATTAACTTTGGATATTACTCTCAAAAATTCATCACTATTAAGTCTTTCTGGTGCAACATATAAAAATTTAATATCTGTAGTTGGATTTGATAATTCATTTAATATTATTTGTATATCATATCTATCTATTGTTGAATTAATTAACTCTGTTTTTATTCATAACTCATTTAATTTATCTACTTGATCTTTCATTAAAGATATAAGTGGTGATATAACTAAACATACTCATTTTCTATATAGTCCTGGTAATTGATAAGTAAGAGATTTTCAACCTCATGTTGGCATAAAAACCAAAGTATCTTTTCATTCTGATACACTAGTTATAATCTCCTCTTGTCAATCTCTAAAAGATTCTAATTTAAAATCTTTTTGTAATATTTCTAGTAATTTGTTTTTCATATTATTTTTATTAATTATTTCCTACATTGTATATAGTATGTATATTTTTGCAAATAAAAAAACAAAACTTATGTTAAAAAGTTTTGTTTTTGTTTATTTTATCCTATTGTTTCTAAATATTTAATCATTTGTTCTACATGGGATACCCTTAGAGTTTTTATATCATTTACAGATAATTTATTACTTATAAAATACCTTAAATGTATATTTTTCCAATATTTTGTTTTTATTTTGTTTTGATTTATATTTTCTAGACTATCTCAATTTTTTTCAAATTCTAAAATTAACTTTTCTTTATGTTCCTTTTCTGATAATTCTTTTAATCATAAAGATTGTCAAATTACTTTTAAATCACTTTGTACTAATTTTGGTATTACTTTATTTGTATTTATTTTTATAAAAGTACTTATTTCTTTATATACAGAATCTAATGTTTCTGATTTTTTAAATAGTTTTAAAATATTACAAAATTTATCTTATTCTTCCCTACTTTTAATAGTAAAAAATGGTGTTTTTGTAATATATTAACATATTATAATATGTTAATATATATTTTAAAACCTTCTCTTGGATTTTAAACAAATTCCTATATAATAAGCCTAGGTTACTCTCAATTGAATTTTAAACAAATACCCATATAATCCCCTTTACTTAAAGGGGATGAATACATTTTCTATTTATGTTTTAATAGTTTTTCTAATTTTTTAATTACCATATCAAATTCAGTTAAAATTTCTTTATTTGTAAATCTTATTTCATTTAA
>Ga0233436_1003298_pt1 | contig 10659 bp, 7 predicted proteins | sample SI_122_August201_2_FD_182723 | JGI IMG/M metagenome (GOLD analysis project Ga0233436, IMG submission 182723) | Seawater microbial communities from Saanich Inlet, British Columbia, Canada - SI_122_August2016_150_MG | ecosystem: Environmental > Aquatic > Marine > Inlet | place: Canada: British... | reverse complement strand
ACTGACGATCTGTGGCGGGCTCTCTCGGACAAGGACCTCGATGTTGCCAAACTGATGAATACCTGGATCTTGCAAGCAGGCTGCCCAGTCGTCTCTTTTGACGATAAAGGCAAGCTTGCTCAACAACGCATGCTCTTTTTGCCCGGCGACAAAGCAAAGGACAAATCAGTATGGAGCATCCCTCTCAATATCAAAACCACGAGCGAGATCAAGCCGTACTTGCTCAACAAGACCAGTGCCACTGCCACTACCAGCAATGCCCTCATCCTCAACGGTAAAGGCACTGGATATTTTCGTACTGCCTTTGACTCAAAAAATCTAAAAGCCCTCGCCAATTGCAAGCCAAGCTTATTTAAAGCAACCACAGCCAATGAGCGCGTCACCATCATCTCCGATGCCAAAGCCATGACTGTCGCCCGCAAATTGCCTGTGTCTGATTTTCTCGAGTTTTTATCTCTTTTCAAAGATGAGCAAGACGAGTATGTGCTCAAACTAGTAATCGCAGCACTGGACGATCTCAACAGCTATATCAACAAGGATGATCAACAAGCCTTCGCCATATATGCTTGCTCTCTGCTGCGGCCAGCTCTAGATCGGATCGGCATGCAACCAAAGGCAAAGGAAGACGATGTTGTGGGCGGGTTGCGTGCACAGCTCTTGCGAGCCCTCTCGACCTACGGACAGGACCGCCAAGTCATCACCTATCTGGCAGGCTTGTTTCCCACTTATCTAGATAAGCCAGAAAGCCTGGACGGCAATCTCTTGATGCCTATCGCGACGAGTCAAGCCTATAACGGCGACCAGGAAGCCTACATCATGCTACGAGCTGCCTGGCTCGCGGCCAAAGATCCTGAGAGCCGCAATCGCAATCTCATGGCTCTTACAGCTTTTCAAAGCCCAGAAGTGATCGAGACGGTTATCTTACTCAGCAAAAATCCCGAGATCAAGCCTCAGGATCTAACGCATTACTTTGGCAGATTGCTTGCAGGCAAAGCCTCCAAGGGATTGGCCTTCAAATATCTGCAACAAGAATACGACTATTTTGCCTCAGTATTGCCCGAAGACAAGCTACCCGATCTTGTCGAGGCTTGTGCATTGTTTAATACAGTAGAAAAATACGATGAACTGCAAAAATTTGTCGACAAACATCCTATGAAGGCCGGAACTCGTGCCATAGCTAAGACATTTGAGTTTTTGCGTATCCGCAGGGCCTTCTTTGACAACCAATATAAGGGCCTGGCTTCGTACCTGCAAAAATCTCAGAAGGCGCCCGAGTCATAATGACCGGCTCTAAAAGCCTCAAACTATTGCTTTTCGCTCTTGTATTTGCGGTATCGCATGTAGTATCAGCAACAACAAATCCGGCTCTTGCAGCAGATGAAAAGATCATTTTGTGGTCGTGGTTCAACGCAGATGACACGTGCCAGTCTCAACCTGACAATCTCGATTGTGCTTATGCTCTCGCCATTTTGCGAGGACGCGTAATCGCCGGTGATACCATCGCCAGGATTGTCACCGTGCCACGTATGGCAGCCGTCAAGCACAATCATTGCTTGCGTGATATGGCAGTGGTCAGATTAGAGATACTGCCGGATCGACTCGATTTGAATTCAACAGAGCTCGATTTGTATATTGAACGTCTCGTACAAAGTACCCTCAGTCTTGCACTGGGAAGCCGACCGATCCAATGCCTGCAAATCGACTGCGATGCCCGTCTCACCCAAAGAGATCTGTATGCCCGGTATTTGCAAACTCTTCGCAAGCGCCTGCCTCCACAGATCGAGTTGTCGATCACGGCTCTGGCTTCGTGGGCTTTTGGCGATCGGTGGATTGCAAAAGCAAACTTGCCAGTCGACGAAGTCGTACCCATGTATTTTTCGATGGGTAAAACCGGCAGCGAGATCAAACATTTATTTGTTGCAGGCAAAAAGCCCGATGATTTTGGCCTGGGCAAGAGAGTAGCTGGTCTTAGACTGCAAGAACTAACTGACTTTTTGGCTACGATAGAGCACACGAGTCTCGAATTTGACCGTATTTATCTCTTCAGCTCTAATGGTTGGTCGCCCCAAAATTCGCGCGAGGCGATAAAATTAGTGCTCCCTTTATTGTCGAGGAAAAAACCGCAATGAGTCTAAAGAGATTGCTGGCATTAGGCGTAATTGCTACAATGACGACATCGTCCAGTCTTTTAACGATGTGCAATCCTGCATTGGCTTGCGGTCCATTTGATATCGATGCGGTCTTTACCTACAAACTGCATCCCGACCTGCCCTTGAGCCTCTATGCCTCAGGCGAGATTGGCATCGTGCAGCCTACTTATGCTCGCTCTTATTTGGTGGTGGCCTATCGCTACCTTGCAGGAAAGCCCTTATCAGCAATAGATCAAGCCCAGGCGATAGCTTTTTGGCAAAAGCGCCTCTCGCAGACGAGCATGGACACCCCTGCCGATGCAAAAACCTGGTTTGCCGCACGGGACAAGGTACTGGGTAAAAACAAGGACAATGAGTTTTTTGATGTTTACCGTACGCCAAACTTTGCTGATTACTATGGTTCTTACCTCAACTGTCCGCCTGATGCCTTTCGCACAGCAACCAATACTTTGACCGAGCGCCAGGCCAAAAACCCAGATAAGGCTTGGCTGGCCGATTTTGTCAAAAATCAAGACGCGGTCTTTTGCCATTGCCGCTCGCCTATCTATGACTACAAAAACAATAAGCCTGGTGCCGAACCAGCCTTTCCCAAACCAGCTCCAGCCGATGCTCCTGTCTGGGTAAAGCAGGACAGGGCTTATCAAATTGCAGCAGCCAATTTTTATGCCGAAAAACTTGATCAGGCTCTCAAAGATTTTTCGGCCATTTATCTAGATGACAACTCTCCGTGGCAAAAGATCGCTGGCTATATGCGTGTTCGCTGTCTGATCCGCAAAGCAACTCTCAGCCAGAAAGAAGGCGTCGATAAATCTCTCTTGCAACAGGCCAAGACCGAAATCGATCTTTTAAAACAAAACAAGCGCTTTGATGGATACACCAATATGCGTCAGGGGCTCGCCGATCTGGAGAGTTTCATCGAGCTCAGATTGGCTCCGGGACCGGCACTGGCGCGTACTGCCACTTATCTTTCCGGTGAGGGCAACAAGTCTGGATCGTTTTTTAGACATTTAGACGATTATGCTTATCTGATGGACCAAGCCTTTCAAGAAGACCCAGAGACCCCTGGCGACCAACATGCAGTCAAAAATGTCGATTATAAAGACAGCTTTGCAGGTGCCGACCTCAACGAATGGATTCGCATTTTTTCCAATACAAACAAAGATTTGCTAAGTGTGGACATCGAGACCGCACGAGCAAAGGCTTTTAGCTCTACTCCCTGGTTGATCTGCTACGCCTCCAAAATAGGCCGCGATGCTCCTGATCGCAATATGGTGATCGAGCATTTAGCAAAAGTCGATGGACCTGGCAAGACTATGGCTCGCTATCACATGCTCCGTCTTTCTGGCGATAATGCCGAGGGCGGCATCACTCTCGCTCAGCTTGCCGGGCATACTAAGGCTCCCTCATCACGCAATGCGATAGACCTGGTGAGATTAGAGCGCGAATCCGACCTGGAGCGTTTTATCAAGCTCAGTTTTGCATCGCCTGCAGCGCTTGTCGGCTCCTATGAAGCTCGCGATCTGCCTGATGACTATGAAAAGACATTTGCCCCGACTTGCAAGGACTATCCTGTCTTAAAGCCTCTTTTAAGACCAGAGGCTGCCCTTCAATACAACTTTCACATGCCTCTGGCCATGTGGCAGTCAGTCTTAAACTCAGCAAATCTGGAGCCCAGTCGCAAGGCTGATTTTGCCCAAGCCTATTTTGTCAGAGCAAGCTTGCTAGGGGATTGGGCAAAGGCAGACCTAGCCGCGACTATACTCAAGCGGTGCATGCCTGCTCAAGCAGGTCTACTGGATGGATATCTGGCAGCCAAGCAGACACCGGACAAGCTCTTTGCCGCTAGTTATTTTATGATCAAAAACCCCGGCGCCACCCCGCTTGTAAGAGGCGGGACGCCTCGCGAGACTGATTATGCCCGGATCGACGATTTTCAAAATAATTGGTGGGGCAAACTCGAACCAGGAAAATCAGAAAATACTGGATTGACAGACTTCAATTCACCCGTATTTGCAAAACACGCTAGTACCGCCTCGACTGAACTCAATAAAATCAATGCGCATAAATATTCTGTCGTATGGTTAGCAGACAATATCCTTGCCTATGCAGCGACTCATCCTGCAGATGCGCGCATCCCCGAGGCATTGCACCGCATTGTCAGAGCGACAAAAGTGACACAATACGAAGACAAAAACATAGGCCGGGTCTCAAAATCTGCATTTGATCTTCTGCATCGCAATTACAAGGGCAATAAATGGACCAACGAGACAAAGGTGCACTATTAGTTTAAATGCGGACGATGCTGTTTTTCCCACTGTCTAAGCCGCGCAACTCCGATCTCAAAACCAGCGGCATCAGCATAAAAGTTGTGCGCCCCATCGTCTCGGCTCGGCTCTCTGACGTAGTATAGGTAATTTGTGGTGGCCGGGGTCAAAACTGCCTGCAATGAGCTCAAGCCAGGCGAACCGACGGGACCTGGTGGTAGACCCGCGTATTTGCGCGTATTGTAGGGCGTTTTGAGGTCGAGATCGCTTTGATAGATGATACCGTCATTCTTCCATTTGCCAATCGATTTTGAGGCATAGACTATTGTAGAGTCCATCGCCAGAGGCATCTTTCGAGCCAGGCGATTGTTGATGACCGAGGCGATGATCGGCCTCTCGACTTTCAATTTTGCTTCGGTTTCTACGATGCTAGCCATAGTGACTGCATTGTGAGTACTCAAACGTGGTCCACGGGCTTGAGCTTGAGCTTCACTGATGACCTTGCGCGCTCTCGCCACCATTTGCTCGATCAGATCCTGTGCCGTGGTATTTGACTGCACAAAATAGGTATCCGGAAATAAGTAGCCTTCGAGATTTTTAGCGACCGGATCGATATCGGCGATCAAACGATATTGGTTGGTGAGAGCTAGAGCCTTTTGCCTGTCGACTTTGAGACTCTTGATCTCGGACATCGCCTGGGCTATCTCAAATCTAGTCCAGCCCTCTATTATTGTGAGCTTATCCAGCTCAATACCACCGGACTTGAGCACATCCAGCACCGCAAGTGGTGTGATTGGCGAGCCAAATCGATAATCGCCCGCCTTGATGACCGGAGCCTGACCGGTGGCTTTGATATATGCACGCAGAGGGATCGTGCTTTTGATAATACCGAGTCTTTCGAGTTTGCTTAGTATCGCATCCAGTGTCATTCCTTTTTGGACGACAAAGATCTCATGCTGGTGACCGTGCACCACGGGTGCATGGATATTGCTAAAAAAGTACTGATAAGCTGCATAGAGGGAACACCCCGCCACTAGCAGCGTCGCAAAAACAATCATGACGATCGACTTTTTCATAATGGTATATTAAACGCATCTTGACTCCGACAATGCAGCGATTTTTCTATAAACCTTATCTAATGCCACTTAGCGCTTCGCTGGCTGGCTTTTTCAGTCTCTCGTCTGTCTTGCCGGCTTCACCTGCTGATACCTACATATCTTCTCCAGCACCAACTCCAGGTCCAGCTCCGGCTCCAGCTCGAGAGCGCTTTGAAGTGCAGGTCCGGATCAACCAGGGGGCAAGTGTCCTAGAAAATGCACCTCTCTCAGGCAAGGCTCATGCCACTAAGCCAAGCAGCGAAGCCTTCAAGGTCTGGCTCTCCAAATATAACGATTTAGACCGACTGTCTGCGGCGATTTCTCGCTCGGATCGCATAGTCAATGTCAAAGGGCAGTGGGACCATGCAGATAAAGCCCTGGCCAGTATGGGTTTTGCTTGTCGGCAGGTGAAAGACAGTCAGATCGATGCGGCTGCCCTGCAAGATGCATCACTATTAATCGTCAACTGTGGTGCACGTATAGACCGCTCTCGTTTGCAAGCCATACGCGATTTTGTCGGACGAGGGGGGTATTTGCTCTCCACAGACTGGGCCCTGGACGGATTTTTAGCCAATACCTTCCCTGGATATATCAGATGGAACAAGGGAGTCAATCGTACAGATATCTATGATTCGCGTGTCATTGGCAACGACTCGCCACTCTACCGCGGTCTGGTGCGGCATGCCTGGTGGAAACTGGACGAGTCCTCTCATCTTGTTGCAGTTAGCAAGCCGCAATCAGTCAAAATACTCGTTCAGAGCGCCAGGCTGGCAGGCGAAGATCCATCCAGACAAGGGATAATGGCCTGTGCCTTCCCTTTTGGCAAGGGCTACGTTTTGCACATGGTGGGGCATTTTGACAATAACGGCAAGATGTTTTTGCCAGGTTCTCTACCAGATCCTGCTCCTGAGATGGGCATCGGCCTCAGGCAGGGACTGGCAGCCAACTTTGTCGTGTCGGCACTACTAGGCGAAAATCCGTTGTGATCAAATGCCTGGAGTTTTTTGCTGGCATTGGGGCCTTTGCTGCAGCTTCGCACAAAGTTGCGATGGCCGACATCGTATGCGCCTTTGATCAAAACCCGTGGGCCAATCTTACCTATCGACACAATTTTGCCCACAAGGTGGACAATCGTGCCATCGAGAGCCTGACGTCAAAGGATCTCCTGGCTCTAGGAAAGATCGATCTATGGTGGATGTCGCCACCGTGCCAGCCGTATTCACGTCGAGGCAAGCAAGCCGATCTAGAGGATGCAAGAGCGGCTTCGCTCTTAAGATTGGTAGCACTAGCCAGAGAGATCAAGCCTCGCTGCATCATGATCGAAAATGTCCTGGGCTTCAAAACCTCACGTGCCCTCGCTCACATCAAAGCCGTCCTGGGTGAGTGGTATCACTTTGCTGAGATCGAGATGTGCTCATCAACCTGGGTACCAATGAAACGGCCAAGGTACTTTGTAATCGCGCTAGCCCGTGATATCGAACCGTTGACTGAGTCGGCTTGTTTTAAACCTTTATCTAAGAAACCCGCCCTGATCGCCTTTATCGAACCTGGATCGGATCAAGACGCCTCACTCCAGGTGCCGCCAGGGGTGATAGAGCAATACCAAAGGGTGCTAAATATAATCAGACCTCAGGATCCGGATAGCTATGCCATTTGCTTTACTTCAAACTACCAATCCTGCCGCACCGCGGGCGGTAGCATCATCAGCCACCCCGGCGGCCACCGTTTTTTTTCACCTAGAGAAATGCTCTCGCTCTTTGGTTTTCCGATAGAATATGATTTCCCCGAGCAGATTTCCCTCGCCAATCGCTATCGCCTGATAGGCAATTCAATGGATGTCCGGCAGGTAGCGCACTTACTGAGTCTCGTATCGAGTAGACTTGCTAAATGAGCTATCACTTCAGATACGATCCACGCTCGCGATACATCGCCCTATATAAGCCATTTGGCGTTCTTTGCCAATTTAGCCCAGCTTTGGATGGGCCAGCCGACAGACAGACCCTGGCCGATTTTGGCTTGCCAAACAGGGTCTACCCAGTGGGGAGACTCGACCATGACTCTGAAGGTCTCTTGCTGCTTACAGACGATCGATTTATGACCACCAGGCTATTTGATGAGTCCCGTCCACACCCGAGGCGCTACCTTGTGCAAGTAGAGGGTACACCTACCGACGATGCTTTGGATGCTCTCTCCGTAGGACCAGTCATCGAGGGCCGTCGCTGTCTCCCCTGCCGGGTAATCGCTCTCGACTACGTTCCGGATCTGCCACCTCGCAATCCCCCGGTGCGTTATCGTGCGTCCATACCTACATCATTTCTCATCCTCACACTTTATGAGGGCAAAAATCGCCAGGTGCGCAAAATGACTGCGAGCGTTGGTTTACCAACACTAAGGCTGATACGCATCTCTATCGGTGGCCTTTATCTGGAGGATCTCGATCTCGAGCCGGGCCAATGGACAGACCTGGAGGCCGAGCAAGTCGAGGAGATTTTTAGAGTGTAGTCCGATAATTATGGGTAAAAAGTCTTGGAAGCCAGTGTCGCCGCCTCTTAGGGATTGACCATGCAAAAAGATGACTCCCAGGCCAATTTGCCAATTAAATCGCCCTTAGCTTCCCCTCTAGATGAGATCCTCAAGCGCCTCGGTCGCATGCAAAACGACCTGGTCAATCAGGTGTCCGGGCAGGCAGGCTATACGGTAGAGGAAAAGTTTGCCGATGCAGTCCCAGCCAAGATGTCCCTGCAATATGTAAGGGGCAGAGACTTGATCCAAAACGCCTTGCCCGAGCGCAAATTATCACCCGCGGATCTCAAGGCCATAGAAGTATATCGTCGCATCCACAATGAGCTGCCTGCCAAACTGCCTTTTTACAACAAAGACACGCTTAGCCGGGATATAGATATTTTGGTCTCGGGCAAGGCCAGGGCCGTTCAAAATGCTCAGCAGGCTCAACAAGCGCTAAAAGCAGATAAAGCGTCGATTGCTAAAGAAGCATTGCCAAAGAAATCAGAGCCCTTAGGCTCCACCAAAATAGATCATTCTCAAAATAGACCTGTCGAAAGATCAAATACTGATAAAACAGCAATTGAAAAGCCAGCATTGCAAAGATCGCAAGGGAGCAAACCGTGGCAGGCACCAATGGAGAGATTTATCGAGAGGCCTCCCGCAACAGCGCCTTTGCTGCAAAAGATCAGCTTTATCCGAGAAATGAGAAAAATCTGCGACACGGCTTCTGGCTCAAGCAGTGAGATGCATGTCCGTCCCAGAGGCAATCTTGATACCCCTGTTGTGATCAGTAGATTGGTGCAGTCATTGTATCGAGCCAATATTGAGCGGCATCCAGCACTGGAGCAATTGGCTCGCATTTTCAAGGACAAAGACATCGAGCGTTTTCAAAGCAAATACGATGGCTTTGCTGTCCTGCGTCTCGTTCCTAGACTCGCCTCTAAACAAGATAAAGTGCATGCAGATCTTGATCGAGGCAAGCCCTTCTTGATAGTGGCCAGGCTCAAAGGGGATTATAAAAATCCGCTCTGGCACGTCGCCAAAAGCGAAAGATTTGAAAGTTACTTATTGCGCACGCGTCCACCACGGGCGATACCAATTTCCGTGAGCCATACAGTCAAATGCTTTACTAGCGGTACGGTCACCCTGCAGAGATATTTTGGTCAGCCACGAGCTGAAAGAATGCGCCTGATGATGACCGTGGCGGACTTGTTTCACCGGACTCAGCCGGCCAAAAATGCCCCGGTCAAGCCCAATCATCGTGAGATGCCGATCTACAAATCAGCAATGGCGCTAAGGATCTTTGAGGCTCCTGCAAAGATAAAAGTACAATTACCACACAAGGCCGACTATGGTCCAGGACAAGTCTCTGGGGGCGAGATTAGGATTGCTGACTCTAGATCTCAATCCAGTGCTAAAGCTAATTCTGCAAAAGCCTTTGACGTCAGGTTTTCGCAGGCATCTGGCGACAAGGTCTCCCAAAATACGGTAAAGCAGTATTTTGCAGCGCAATGCAATCGCATCAAGAGCGACCGCTACATTGGCAGCGCCGATGTGACCTTTGTCTTGGTTTTTGCCCTGGCTGTGGCTGCCAAAAACCGGCTCAATGACGATGAATCCGGCTCCAATCTAAATATTTATCAGAGACTTGAGTCGCAATATACCCTTGCAGATGGACAGGCAATGCGACCGGTGCTTCGCGTGCGCGAGGGTGATACTATTGACGGTATCGCGCGCGAGCTCTTTAACAATGCCTCCGTCGCTCATTTGATCGCTGACCTCAATATGGCGGCAATCCAAGAAGAATACCTCGAGGGCAAGCGCATAATCAGACTAAAGGAGCGACAACAGCTGCGCTTGCCATTGTTAGAGGATATCAATGCCTATTTTGCGGGCAAGTATCACAAGATCGCCGATAAGGCCGAGCTAGTCACCATAGTAGAATCATCGCAAATCGATGACGAGGCCGTATACGAGCATCTAGCCCGCATACTGTCCGGTGCTGATAAAAATATCAAACAAGTAGTCCAAACTATACCAGGCGAAAGCAGTACAAAAAAAGACAAAGAATGGTTTGATAGTCCGGCGATATATCGAAAGGCCCTCATAAAAAACGATCTGATCTCTACAGTAGCGGAGGACGATAATCATTTTGAGATCCAGGATGGAGATCGGATCGTGGATTATAAGCAAAAACCAAAAGGAAACCGGGATTGATCGCAAACAAATTGATATTTTCAAAGGCAGTGTGCTTGGCAGTGGTATCGATCTCGCCCTTTTGTCTCTCCTCGTGCAGCCAGAACGAGGTTGCGACGCCGCCCAAACCTGCTCATCCGGCAGTTGGACTAGCCAGCCGTATCTTTGTCACTGAGCCCTTGATGGGGCATCCCCCTGTATCAGAGGCCAGTCGTACAGCCATTGCGCAAGCAGTTGAAACTCTGCCTTCACAAATGCGCAAAAAGCTCGACGCCAGTCAAGCTCGCATCACGATTTCTCCTAATCTCATCGATCGCTGGCCAGATGCCATCAAAAATAATGATCTCCCCGAAGATACTCCTGCTCTCAATCTTGCCGAATTACCCGGACGCATCTACGGGCAAGATATGAACATCTACGAAAGGCCCAAATTGCGAAAAACGACCG
>Ga0233436_1003297_pt1 | contig 10660 bp, 13 predicted proteins | sample SI_122_August201_2_FD_182723 | JGI IMG/M metagenome (GOLD analysis project Ga0233436, IMG submission 182723) | Seawater microbial communities from Saanich Inlet, British Columbia, Canada - SI_122_August2016_150_MG | ecosystem: Environmental > Aquatic > Marine > Inlet | place: Canada: British... | reverse complement strand
GATTGTGTTAGTATTCATATTTCCGATTCTGAACAAATCGGAAACATAATTCAAATTGAAAAGTTAAAATTAGAAGAGCAGAATATGTATTCAGTGGAGAAGCACCGGGAGGTTGTAATTGATGAATTAGAGTCTCGAAATGTTAGTAAAGAAGTAATAGATGAGTGGGTAGGTTTTATTGAATAGTAATTTATTGAATAGTAATTGTATTATGTGTTTGTATTGTAATGTGTGTTATTTTTAAATAAATAAGTTTTTTTTGTTGTGTTGAATTATTTATTTAATAAAAAAATGATAATAATTTGTTATAATTTGACTATTATCAAATAGTGATTATTTATAAATTATGGAAATTGCAAACGAACTTAAAATCGTAAAGTGGCGGTTAATAAATTGTTTGAATGGTTATAGTGTTAGTAAATTGAAAAGTTAAAATTAGAAGACCAGAATATGTATTCAGTGGAGAAGCATCGCGAGCTGGTAATTGGTGAATTAGGGTCTCGACATGTTAGTAAAGAAGTAATAGCTGAGTGGGTAAGTTTTATTGAATAGTGTATGTATTTTTTTTAAATGCGTTTATCTTCGTTATTTGTTTGTGTTGCTAATGGTCCAGATTTAAGTTCGCTTTGCCCATGGTCCGTTAAAGATGTAATAATATTATCACCTTCAAATAATTCCTCTTTAAGTTTATCAATTGTAACCGAAATATCACTGTTGTTAAACTGTTGTTCTTGAGTAATATTCCCAACACCTGTTAATTGCCCATGCTCGTCAATCATTTGTGTTAGAACGTTTCCAGTATTTTCAGCCTTTTTAATATTTTCGACCATTGCTTCACGTTTAGCGTTTTCAACCCGATTATCAAATTCAGACTTTGCTCTAATGTCATTTTTTTCCCGTTCTTCCATAAGAGTATTTAGTTCGCTTTCTTGATATTTTACATCCTTTCCAATTACATTATCAAGTGGTAACCATTTACCAACATCTGCTACATGAATACTAACACTTCTATCATTTTCATTTAAATCTTTTGCCCTTTCAATTGCTTCGTCCTTAGTACTATAAACACCCCTAACTTTTATTCCACGAACACTTGTTTGAAAATCATGAGTTTTTCCAAATGACGATAAAAGCTGGTCTCGGTTTGTGTTCATATAATCCTTTAAATCAAGTGATATATTACAATCTTGTAATTTCTCTCGTTCTGATTCGACAAACTCTTTAAAGTCTTTGTGTAAATCATCAACTGATACTTTATATTTATAAGAAACAAAATTTAAAAAAGTAACAAATACTTCAATTGATTTATTAAAGTTCCATCGTTTTAGGAATTCTTCGAAACAAAACACTTCATACTTTTTAATAATATCTTCAGGAGCAACATACGACATACACACAAAGTTTTGTCCAGGAATTGGTTGGTCTTCTCTTAACCAGTCGGTTTTAGATACATGTGTTAGTTCACGAGGCATTGATTAAATAATAATTAATTATCAAAACATTTATTTATACCCTTTTTAATAATTTATTGTATATTATAATAATATAAACATGCTTGATAAAATTATTGATATTCGCGAGTTGATAAGACGTATTTTTAAGTATTTAGTCGAAGGTGTTATTATTGCTATTGCGGCATATGCTATTCCTAAAAAGTCTTTGAACCGAGATGAAATTGTATTACTTGCTCTTACTGCTGCTGCAACATTTAGCATTCTTGATACTTATATTCCCAGTATGGGTGTTTCAGCCAGGTCTGGTGCAGGATTAGGTATTGGTGCTAATTTAGTAGGTTTCCCTGGTGGAATTTAATTTAACAATGATGTAAAATCAAAATGGAATTAAAAATTAATTATTTATTTTACATTACATAACACCCATAAACAATAAATCTGTGTTGCTTATTCCTGTGACGTATTTCCTTTCATTATCAGTTTTGGAACTGTATAATTACGTTTTATAAAACGTTTATTATATAATTGTTAATTACTTGTATTTTTAATCCATTTGGTTTAATTATAAGTACCATTTATTATTTGTTCTGCATTATTAAATAATAAGTACTGCAATTCTTCATCACTAATGGGTGTGTAATTCATAATAATATGAGTAAAAAATAAATATTCAAATACCCCCAATAACAAAAACATTAATATATTTTCAATTATAACATGTGTCCAATGTATATATTTACGTATGCGAACTGCATTTGCAAATGACAATAAAAAAACAATAGCAACATAACCAACCATCATTCCTGCTTGAATTTTTAATGCATTAAGTTCTTTATGTTGGATGTGTTTGGCATTTTTATATGATTCATACAACTTATTATCATCATAATATAATATATATTTTATTATATAATATTCATTACCTTGGTCTTTATAATATGCATTTAGTTCATCGAAATATGTGTTTATTTTATCAAGTAATAACTTTTTCTCCATTCCTATTACAAATTCAAAAAAGAAATAAGTTGCAAAACAAACCATAATAAATACATGTGATAATATTGAGAATATCTTTTCGCTTATTATATGGTATGTATTATGTGTATGTATATTAAATACATATTTATTTTCTTCTTCATTTATTTTATTATGTAATTTTGATATAGTATAATTACTATTACCAATTATTTCTATATTACTTTCCATAGTTATAAATAAATAAAGCTGTCATTTTAAATTGTTATAATAAGATTGTTTGTTTACTTCGTTTTACATTTATATTTTTTTTTAACTAAACTAAAAATATCTAATATATTGTATAATTTCTCTTGGTTATTCTAATAACTGGTCTTCCCAGTCCCAATAAATCTCATTATTAATACCAATTTTATGGTCGTCTGTTATTAAACAACTAAACCAGTCAAGTAAAATATCTGTTTTTTTGGCCTTATTATAATCCTTAACATATATAAATTTGTTTTTTGAAGCACACCAAATAGAATGAGAACCTGTTACGAATATTGTTTCACCATTAATTCCACACCCAGGAAGTTTGTATAAAAATTCAGGATTTTTTTTATTATGAATTCGCATAACTGACTCAATTATACTTCCATTTTCAAGAACATCTCCTAATTCTGCATGCTGCATTTGTTTAACAGTCCCATTTAACAAACGAATTTTAGTTTTAGGATGAAAACATTTACCCAATGCACGAACAAGTTGCCCAGAAGGACCATTCCAAGCACTTTTCATAGTTAATATACCCCCTTCCATTATATACATAAGCGATGTCATTGTTCCAATTGTTTTACCAAAAAGATCTCGCATACTAATAATAATACGCATAAATTCAATAATCATATTTAAAAATACTGCAAAAATTGACTGGACAATATTTGAGATAAATGTCCGTACTTTATTAAACATTTTCCTAACTGAATTAATTTCCCCCATTGTTGAACTCATAACATTAGTAAGAGAACTGGTAATAAACGTAAGTGGTTGAAGCATATGTCCCATAATACCACTTTGTATATTTTGAATGCAATAAGAAAAATCAGATTCTATATTATCTGACATTGGCATATACATTGGATTACATCTATAACTATTCCAATTTTCTTTAATATCCGAAGCTGTCGCTGTATAATATACAACAGACACATAAGCAACAAATAACACATTTACTAAAATAAATAATGACCAATTTTTTCCAGTTGGCATTTGTACTATATTTTATTACTTTGTATGTAGATAATAAAGATTAACAATTTAAAATAAATTAAAATATTTATTATAAATAAGCTTCAATTATATTTGCAACATGTGTTTTAGTAATAGTTTTTATAAAATATTGTTATTTACATAGTTATATTTAGAAATAATTATATGTAAAAACTATATATATAACATAACTATTAATTAACAACTGTTTTTTTTTAATAATTCTTTATAATATTAAATTGTTATAATATATTATTAATGGAAATAATTGATTGGATATACTCATTATTTTCACATTCAGACGAAACCCCTATTAATTCATTTGACGTTGATGAGTTTACACATAATGTGTATCAACCCCGCCAATCAATTAGTATTAATATAAGAAAGCAAGAAGGTATTAATTCGAACTGGAAATATCGCCAGTATCTTCAGAAACATGGAGACCAAATCGACATTTTAAATAATGTTAAGTATTCTCAAAATATACTTCCTGTTCATACATCATTTTTACAAAATCCAACTTTATGTGATTCAAATAACAACATATCTCAAAATAAAAAGAGCGATTCAATGAAATCATATTTATATTCTCGAACCAATAAAGCTCGAATGGTAGCACCTATTATAAGACTGCCCGAGTAAAATCATAATAAATAAACAAATAATGCTAATATATTACGCAACAATTGCAATGTATATAATAACAAAAAAACAATAAAATATTATTAATTTATTTTAAATAATATAAGTATACTATTTAAATTTATATTACAAACTTAATGACGACAGAACCTAATAATAATCATATAAATAAAAAAATACAAGGAAGTATGGACGCAAATGACTTAGTTTTTATTAAGAACTCAAATGGTGAGTATTCGGGAGGAGGATTTAGCATAAATTCAGCATTAATGAAACGGGGAATAGCACCAATGACGACTATGAGTGGTGGTGCCACCAATGGTGAATCTGTTTCGGATTTATTTAATCATATGGTTGTACCTGCTGGACTTATGGGCCCAAGTTTATCTTTAAAACATAATATTACAGGTGGGAATTATTTAACGGACGATGATGATACTATAATGGACGACGATGATACTATAATGGACGACGATGATACTATAATGGACGACGATGATACTATAATGGACGACGATGATACTATAATGGACGACGATGATACTATAATTGATGATGACGACATTATAATTGATAATACTGCAATGGAAGATAATGAATATGACTCGAAATCTGATAATAATGAATATGATGATTTGGGTGATGATTTTGAGTTTGAATTTGATGATAGTAGCGAAGATGAAAACTTTGACGAAGATTCCGACGAAGATAATTTGGATGATTTTTCTCTCGATAGTGAAGAAAAAAGACTTAATAATCAAAACGCAATTGTACCTGATTATTTATTTGAAGAATTATTTAAATTATCAGTATATGAGAACCCTATTGAGAGAAATGATGTATTAAATGAAAATAATAATAATAATAATAATAATACATCTAATAGTAAAGGTGGTAAAATAGTACATAAAAATAAAAAACGTCATAATTTAACTCGTCATAAATCAAAAAAGTTGGTTCAGGGTCGTAAAACTCGTAAACGATAATAAATTAAAATAATATTTAAATAAACTATAATTAGTATAATATTATGTCAGAACATTGCGAAATATTTAAATATCATATTAATATTATTCGTCAACTTAAACAATTATTAGTTAAATATGATATTATGATTCAAGATTTAATAGAACAAAATAATAATAAACCACACTCGAACTATTTAATTGAAATTGATTTTTTTAAAAATATTCAAATAGATTTAAACAAACAAATAGGCGAACATGAAGGGCTATGTTTTATTATTTCAAAATTATCAATCATTGATGGTAATAATATTAATAAAAACGCATTATTTAACAATACATAGCAATTTTTTAACCATTTTACTTTGTGGTAACTTACAAACTCATATTAAAGATATGAGTAAGCCTTATAATAATATATTGTTACGCACATTTTTTATAAATAAATACAAACAGAAAAATTAATAAAATAATAGTATTTTATTATATTAATTAAATAATCAAATAATTGTAAATATGAGTTCAATAATTGATGCAAAAAAGCAAGAAACAAGTGAACAAGAATCTGAAACTAATAAAAAAACGGGTGAACGCGCTGTTCAGTTTGTTAAATCAGTCTCAAATAATATATTAATGATGTCTGTATATATTTCAATTAGTCTTGTAACTGTGTATTTATGTAAGTTAGCTCAATCTAATATACTTCCAACAAACACGTTTACAACTCCATTTACAATTGACCCCAGCAAAAGGCGCCAAATAGATGAAATTGATATTAATATTTTTTCATGTGGAACAAAATCAAACAAAATAAAATTTCCTTTAGACAAAAACCCCAAGTATAAATTAATTGAATTGGTGAGGCAATTAAAAAATGCCACCGAGTACTCAATATTTTATTTTTTTGGAAGTGTAATTGAGGAATTTATTGCCTTTAATTATTCATTTGTTAATATTGCATATAATACAATAAATGAACTTTTACCAGAACCGGCAGTGTTTTTACTTGGACCTATTTTAACTATTTTAACTTTAAGTGTATTGTTTGGTGTTAATTTTATATTTGTATGGATTAAATGGATACTGAGTTTGGGTGAATTATTTAAAGAAAAAGAAAATAAAGGTAGTAAATGGACAACAAAATCATTTGGGATAAGCTATTTATTATCAATAGCGATGGCTGTGTTTTTGTTTTGTATATCAGGGGTTAGTTTAGTACTACCGTTTATATTATTTCCAGCTATTACTTTATCACTAATAACTTTTAAGGGGGTTATGAATGGTGGAATTGTTACAATTGGTGATATATTAAAACGCGGAGTGTCTCATTATAAAAAAATTATTGTATGGATATTCACAATTTTTATGCTTTCATCTGCGTTTAAATCATTTGGAAATTCGGGATTAGGTGTTGGAATTGTAATTGTGTTATTAGTTTATTTAAAAAAAATTGCTACTATTTCTGTCAATGGCGATAAAGTTGGATTATTTGAATCGTTCCCGTCTAAATATATGTCACATCATGTAAGTTATAAACAGGCTGTAAAGACTGTATAAAAACATACATATAAATATGTGTATCAATTATATAAACACCAATAAAATAATATAATACTAAACAGTATAGATTAATAATCCGTTTTAGTATTATTATTAAATGCAGTCTAATAATATTGGAAATATGATAAATCAAATGATAAATACTCAAATTCTTACAAACATGTTATCAAAACCAGATACAACATATTTTCAAATGGTTGGCATTTTAATAATGCTTTATGACATCTAATCATCCTGAAATGCTTGACTCTGCTTTTACTCGACCTGGTAGAGTGGATGTTAATTTAAAAGTAGGATGTTGTACTCCTAATATGTTTGAAGACATGTTTAACTTTTTTTACAAAGTGGAAAGAGATTTTTCAAAATTAAACTTTCGCGATGATGTTACTCCTGCTGTATTTTCACAATTGCTTCAAAATAATTTTAATAACCCAACATTAGCATATGAACAAATGTGTAATAAGTATTGTTTAACGTAATGTGTAGTACTTGTAAAAAAAATAAACAGATGTAATCATTAGCAATAATGCTAAACTTAACATAATAATACTTTCGCTAAAGTATGGATTTACTTTGGCCCCAATCCAAGAAAATATAATATAAAAAAAAGTAACAATTAAAGCTACTGGAATATCAATATTATCGGATTTCCAATATTCATAAACAGCACCTGCTGAAATAGGAAATGCCATAGCTAATAATGTAGTTCCTGCTGCTTTAGTTTGATTTTTAGCTATACCAGACAGTAATAACAATGTTGAAATATAAAACCCTCCTGCTATACCTTGAAGACCGCCCATAAACCCAACAATACAACCAATTGCTATGGCAGTTGTATATTTAATTATTGAATTAATCATTATTTATATATTTATTGTGAAATTAATTTATAGATTTATCAATTGATTTAATTGAAACATGAAGAATTAATAATTAGTTCAATTGGAGATATTTATAACAAGTCTTCTTTTGAACAATTGCCAACAATTTTGGAGATGGATAATATGCTATACACATTTCATACACCTTTCCATAAATTCTCTATAGTACAAGTTGGAACAGAGGCTTGTATCATACAATCCAATCACATATTCTTTAAAGGAATGGATTTCAACAAGAGATAAAGTTATTATCAGAGTTACAAAAATAAATAACTCAAATTTTGAATGTGACATTAAACTAAACTACGACGCTGGATGCAAAGATAACATAATATATGAGTATAATGATAGTTCTCTTTCTATAATTTTAAGTTACATTAAATCTGTAATTAAATAATAATCTGAATCCTGATGTAACTTTAAATATACTTCCATAAACGATTGTCAATTTGGACTGGATATTACTTTGATTATACATCAGCAGTTGTGTCATAACCTTGATATAAAACCACAACACAAGTTTCAAATGAATAATATATAAAACCCTTGTGCCATGGTATATTCAGACAATAATGTGGACCATAAATTGGTTGCATGCTCGCGTTTTGAAGAGATTGATAATGTCTAACGATTTGTTGATAATCATCATATGTATTGACTTCACACAAGCGACGTCCACGATCAATGGTATGTTCATTCGAAAACAGACCGATTTCTTCAGACACATGATCCAAGAGAGGTGAGAAGAAAACAAATCCTTCAATGTCAATTTTATTTAAACCCAGTTTAAAACCATCAGTGACATATTTGTAATAAATAAGTACAATCCTAACGCAAAATAATTATTGACTGCATCTTTCAGTTCATTGCATTTAACGGATATAATTGGTTCCACTCACACTCATCTAAGAGACGTTTGAGTTCTTGTTGGCATACTCTATCATATAAATTTGAAGGAAATCGTGCACGGTCTGATAAAAATGTTCTCAAAATGACAAGCAATTTGCAAACTTTTTTGAAATTTAGTTCGTAATTGGGAACATTGACCACCATTTCAACCAACAACCCTTCTAATCTTTGATAAGCATTCCACAAGGTAGGCGAGTTAACATCACATTTATCATTTTTGTCCCGTTTGTCAAGCATTACTTTGAGTAAATCCCATGCTACAGACGAAGAATTTAATGACATTTGCATGATTTTCAAGCACACAAATTCAACATAAAACAATTCATCAATCCTTGTTTGATGTATTGTTTTGATGAGGGTTTCAAAGTGAATATCTTGAAGACTATTAAAGTCTGAAGATAAAAGAATTTTCCCAATGATTACCCTTGTTTTCGCATTTGACCGTTCAAGTTCTTCATCATGAAAGATTACGCTCACATGATTTTGTTCAACATAACTCTTCACCCAATTAATTCGTTTTGTTCCGAAACAATTATTCCACCACATGTTATTATATAGTTCGATAAAGTAATCTTTAACTGGTTTTCGTCCAATACATATGGCATATCCTGTTCCAAAAATACCCAAGACAAGAGCAACAACGCCAATAGTTAAAGAATCACTCATAACTAAATATGACTTTAAATAATTTATAAATTAAATTATTATAATAATGACTGATAATCTTACTTCAACCCGTCTTTATCAATTATTGTTTTACACCTTTATAAAGCATTAGTAAGTCCAGCAAGACCAGATTTAAATAATACAGTGTTGTACCTTTCTTCCATTAACGTAAAATCATAATTATACTCATATATGTCCCACGTTGACTTATTTACACCAATAAATGAGTTGTCAGTTGGGTCGCAAATGTTTAATACTTGCGCATTACGGTCGTGTGGTGGATTATGTGTAATAAACTCAATTTCTACTTGATTAAAAGCATTCATATTAATCGAACCTGATGGTTGCATATTTGAAAGAGTTGCGTCAATGGCAAAATTATAACAATAAAGCCCATCAGGTGCGGACCCCTTGGTTCGATTATATTTTTCAATAAGTCTGTAAATTGATGCTGGTAAAACATCTTCCCTATATTTTCCGTCAATAAGTATACCCATTGTAGTTAATATTTCTTTTTTATTTTGTTCTCGAAATAATCCTGTAATATATATCCCAGTAGGCATACCCCCCTTATTTACACCTGGTCCATTTATTGAACCTCCGTTTCCATCATAAATTATTGGTGGTGCTGGAAAAACATCAAATGGCTTAATATTATTATATAACCAGTTACTCCGATTTGACCATTCATTGCGTTTTCGAATGTCACTTCGTTGTAAATAAAACATCCAGGATGATACTAATCCTCTTGAATTAGTTGTTATTTTATTGGAACCTGTTGTATTTAAAAATGGTGTTTCGTGTATTTGTTTAAACAGGTATGATATATCATTTCGTGAAAAATACATTTTTTCTTCTTCTGACAAAAACCCATATGTACAATTTAAATGAACATCTGAACGCCAACTTGTTCGAGTATCTATATATGAACTGGGTTCAAGAACAATATCAGGGGGGGGCTGAATAAAACGATGGAATTGCATATACGCATTATTAAAATTTGGAGCAATATAAGGACAATTATTTGCAAAATCACGAATATCACGTATTTGGAATAACTCCCGCATTGGGCGGAGTGTAATTGTAATAATTAATTCAGCATGCTGACATGCAGCCAGTGGGAATGCCATTTCTGTATTTTGCATAAACCACGCATTAATAGGAATATACACGGTTCTTCCTCTGATAGAAGGTTCTGGCCCAACGAGGTCACTTGTATGAAACGCTGTTGGGTACATATGAGTCCGATTCCCACTGTTTCCCGGGTCGGTTAATTCTGGTGTATTTCCAATTAATTCGTCAAATTTTTTTTTTCGTGCATAGTCATAGTCTCGTTCAGCTGAAGCAACTAAAT
>Ga0233436_1003281_pt1 | contig 10694 bp, 11 predicted proteins | sample SI_122_August201_2_FD_182723 | JGI IMG/M metagenome (GOLD analysis project Ga0233436, IMG submission 182723) | Seawater microbial communities from Saanich Inlet, British Columbia, Canada - SI_122_August2016_150_MG | ecosystem: Environmental > Aquatic > Marine > Inlet | place: Canada: British... | reverse complement strand
CATATACAGAGCTGAGTTTTGGACCTGTCGGTGCGTTTCCCGAAACCGAATTGCCAAAGCCTACTTGCGGATTAGGGACGATATTGCCATAGGCCGTGCGCAGATTTGCCTGATTGAGCTTTTGCTTTTGAGCGATGCTCTGGAGCTCCAGTCTCTGATCCAGCCCTTTTTGTATATAGACCTGCAGAGGCGGTACGGTAGTCGTAAAGTCCGGCAATAGCTGACCTTTTTGAGCATCGTCCAGGGTTGTGTCCTGGACACCAATAAATGCAGGCAGGCGCGGGATTGTGATCGCCCGATCCGGAGTACGCCCCATAATAATATTGAGCTGCTGTTTAGCTCGTATAACTCGACGAGCCCCCACCTGCCGCTCTACATCGGCCTGCGATGTTGCCAATCTCGCCTTGAGCACGTCGAGCTCGGGCACATCACCAGCCTGAAATCTCTTTTCTGACACTTCAAGCAGGCGCCTGGCCAGATCGTACAGGGAGTTGAGAGTCTCGACTGTTTCTTGAGCCACGACCACTTCGGTATAGGCACGGCGCACATCAGCACGGAGAGTCCAGAGCTGTGCAAGCAAGTCGGTCTTTGCCTGGTCCACGAGCTTTTTGGCGGCAAGCATACGAAAGACCAATTTCCAGGGTGGCTCCCAGTTAAAAGCAGGCCCTATCCGCCTTACCTGTTCGGCGTAGGGACCACGGTCAAAAAAGAGACCCACATTTGGTTGGGTTGCCGCGTCGGCAAAGGATGCACGTGAGATCTGCAATTGCGACCTGATGGCCGCCGCCCGCGGACTCTTTACCAGAGCTTCGTCCAATGAGTTGAGTACCGTTACGCCGGGCCCTTGTTCGGGAACAGTGTCAGAAAATTGCACAGTGCCCGAGACAGTCCGCGAATCACTGGCCTTATCGAGCTTGAGATGGTCGGCCTTGATGGCATTTAGACTGGCCGGGTCTTGACCGGGCGCAAACTCTATAGAGTTGAGCTGCTTATCGATCGAGCTGTCGACAGCATCGCGACCACCAGGCGGCAAAACAATAGGATCAGGCTTAAAGGCATCCAGAGACGGCATGGAGATATCACGAGTGACACCAAACCCAGCGGTATTGCTTGGACTGCTTGCATTTCCTGCACTAGTATTGCCAGCACCACTTCCCGAAGGAAATTGCGAAGTCCCACGCATCTGCGCCGCTGCGGGCCCGCCGCAAAAAGACGCAGAGACTGCGCAGGTCAAGGCCAGCGCAATATATTTAGAGGGATGCCAAAATTTGTTTGGTAAAGCTTTCATTTCGCTGATCAAGTATAACTGTTTCCCTCGGAGCTGGGCCCCGCTTATAATCTGCTAACATTAGTCAAAAGGTCTGATCGCCACACATGAACAACAAGGAAAGTAGAGCATTTTTGAGGGGCGAACTCGAGTTCACTCCAGAGCGTATGATGCGCTACATTCGTTCACGTGCTCGACTTGCCACCAGCGAGGATATCGAGGACATATTGCAAAATGCCCTCGTGCTCGTGACAAATCATTATGACCCCAGTCATCCTGACGCCAAGCTTTCACCGTATTGCCTCTCGGCCTGCAATAAGGCCATAGCGCAAAACCTTGAGCGATATCACAAGATCGCATTAAAAAAACGAGATCTCCCTGCCGAAACAGAGCCCGCCAATCGCGAGGAACAGACCAGAGACCAATTGGTCCACTCCATAGAGTTAGATGGCGCGGTAATGGCTGTAAAGGCCCTGGCACCAGGCAAGTCATTTAGCGAAGAGGCTTCGACCACCAGCCAGTATCGCACCACCTCGCTAGACTCCATGTTTGACGAAGACGACAGTCGCTCGGCCGACGAAGTAATGGGTGTCGAGTTTAGCGTCCTCGACTCTGGAGGCTCGACCAGCGACCCAGCAGTCAGAGCACTGATCAACGATCTCATAGAAAGAGTAATCCAAGAATTGCCGCAGGGCACACACCGCACCTGCTTTCTCCTCAAATATGTCCACGGATATAAAAGAGAAGATCTAATCGAGTGTCTAAAAATGGATGCCAAAAGTATAGATACGATCGACAAGAAAATCGTCCGCACCCTTAAAGCCTTCAAGGACAAGCTGGACAAAGAAAATTAGGCCCCACGGCCACTATCGGAGAGATCGAAATGACAACCCTCAACCAAAAGCTACAGCAATTACTGACCATACAGGACGAGGCCGAATGCGCCCGTTCTTTTGAAGCCTTTTGCAAGGATCACTTTGAAGACCTACCCTTGCCAGGTGAAAACAAACTATTCGACAAGGCAATGTGGACTGCCTCGCAGTTTCTCAGCTTGTCTCCAGCCGACCAGGCTATCGTTACAAAAGTGAGCAAGCGTCTCGAGACCAATCTCAATCAAAATCCAGTCGTCGCAGGGGCAAGCCAGACCGCTGCCAAATTGGTATTTTCGATCAAAGAGCTAGTCGGCCAGACAAAAGAGTCTGCCGTCAATGCCTGGCAGGAAATGCTCGGCTCTTACAGCTGGAGCCAGATGGAGCCCGCAGGCGCCACCCGCGGCGTCGGTACCCGCCTTGTCTCGTTAGGGACATTTCAGCAAAACATTGATGACGTGCAGATCCAGGTCAATTTGGGCTGGCTCGTCGATGATGACAATCTCAGATTACTTCTCCAGGCCAAGGACAAAGACCAAAATGCCATTCCCGAAGTAGAGATCAAGATATTTGAATCTGATCGAGGAGTGGTATTTGCTCGCAAGACCAATCAGGACGGTGCCATGGTCGCCCCCTCAGTCAAGGTAGGCCCTGGTCAATATCAGATCCAGGTCTTTTACGACGACAAAGTATTAGAGACACCGTTTTTCAGAGTCTAGTTTCAATATTCAAAACGTACTTCAAGATCTTCTTGTCATTTTGGTCTTGCATTACGCTCGTTATAAAACGAGGTTTCGATCCCGATAAATACCCGGTCAAAAACCGGCGGCCAAAAGGGGCGCCTAGAGCGCCCCTTTTACGTGTGTAAAATGCCCATACAGGCGTATTTTAGCCATTTAATATTGCAAAGAGGTGAGGCTTGTTGTGTTATGCTCACAATAAGCGTTGGTTTAAAAATCCCCCGGGAAAACGGTGCCGCAGCCTTTCTTGTTGGCACTAATAATATATGTCAGATCGACCTTCATTGATAAACCCCGATGACTTCTCCTCCAAAGGGGAGGCCGGTGACGCACGCAAAAAAACCGCCGACAAGTCCCAGATCGATGTATCCATACCTGAGTCGGACATTCTCAACGAGGCTTATCAGGCGCTCAAATCCCAGCTTGCCGCATTGCGCGCACAAGAGATCGAGATGCTAGGCGTCCAATCTCGAGCCAAGCGTGCCTACATGCTGGCGCATTCGGCCTCGCGTCATCCATTTGTAATTGCCGAGGCCACTGATCCCCAGCAACGCGCGAAGATCCTTATAGAGTCTGAGTCACGCAACCAATTTTTGATCGAGTCCAATCTCACGCCTGCCTATAAAGTAAACAAGCAAGGCGAGATACTCTACGCCAACGAAGCAGCCGCTAGACTCTTGCAGTTTCCTCGCGAGCTTTTGATGGACGGCAAGATGCGAGTCGAGGCCATCACTCCAATCGATTGTCGTCACAACGAGTCTCAGCGCATACTCGAGTTACAGGACCAAATGGTCTCTCACACCTTCCATTCTGAGCGCCTCACCGCCTCCGGCCAACGCATCGCTGTTGCCGTCACCTTTCGCCAGACCCGGATGGATAACTCCGAGTGGACAGTTTTTATGCTCGATCTGAGCGTACAAAAAAATCTAGAAGACCTCCTCAAAAACAGTCAAAAACGCTTTGAAGCACTCGTAAAAGAGATGCCGCACATTGCTTTTCTGCTCAACGATACCGGCGCGATCAGACAATTTAACAAGCGTTTTTATGAGTTGACAGGGATCGAGGCAGGTTTTGACAATGGCCTCATCTGGAGCAAAAAGGTGCATCCAGCCGATCTGCAAAACTTGCAAGAGATCTTTGCCGAGAGCCTAGAGGCTCGCACTAGTTTTGAATGTGAAGTCAGACTTTCCTCCGCCGATGGTGACTATCTCTGGCACCTCATCCGCGGTCAATTGCTCAAAAAGCCTTTGCCAGGGCAAGTACAGGGCCTGGTAGAGTTGACCATCGACAATTGCACCGAGTCGGCTGATTTTATGGGAGATCCTCGCCCTTCCGCTCCCGGCTCTCAGGCGGATAGCTTTCAAAATTTGCCACTCTGGGTCTGCACAGCCACGGATATCGATGAGCGCAAACAACTCCTCGAAGAGGTCTTAGAAAGCGCACACCTCTTTCAAGCTTTGGCCGACCAGATTCCGCAGATCGTCTGGACAGCAGGCCCAGAAGGCCGTATCGATTTTTTCAACAACAGGTGGTTCCAGTATTCGGGTCTCACGCAAGAGCACAGAGGAGGTCTGGACTGGGCTCTGTTTATCCATCCGGACGATCGTAAGGCCTATATGTCTCACTGGAGAGAATGCATCAAATCAGGCGATGCCTTTGAGTGCGAATTTAAACTGCAGAGCAGTGCCGGCACTCTGCAAGATCGAGACGATAATGATATCGAGATCACAACGACCCGAATACCAAGGCCGGACGAGACAAGCGATGCCAAATACCACAGATTTTTGGCACGCGCAGTATCCTTGCGCAACAGCCAGAACCGGGTCGTGCAATGGGTCGGCACCTGGACTCCGATAGACTGACAGACCATCAAACAAAGAGCATGCACGCAAACCAGCCCATCACCGAAGAAGACCTCAAAAAGCTCCAGCGCGAGATCGAAGAAACTCGCCGCCGAATCCAACAGTTGCGCACCATAGCCAACGATCCAGAGTATCTCAAGATCCCTTCGATACAGGTCACGGACCCCGTACCCGCCTTGCTTGTCAGCCACGACCTCAAGATCCTCGAGGTCAATCCATCATTTCTTGCTTTGACAGGGTATTCTCCCCTGCAAGTAAGCATAGGCAGCGATGCTCGGATCTACTTGTCCAAACAAGCCCAGAGCCTTATTCCGACTGACGGCAGACTCGACACACTCGAGCCTTTCGAGACGGAGATCCGCACCAGAGATGGTGCAATCAAGCAGGTCATCACCGGTTTTTTGAGTCTAGGTCCCACAGACAAGGACTGGATGATGTTTTTTGTCGACATCTCCGAGCGCAAAAAGCTGCAGCGACAATTGGCTATAAAAGAAGCCAATCTCCGTGCGCTCTCCGAAGCCATGCCCCACTTGATCTGGGTAGCTGATACCAAAGGCAATATCATTCAAGCCAACGGCGCCCTGCTCGATTATCTAGGCATCGACTCCGTGGATGACTCAAAATACCAGTGGCTCGACTTTGTCGCAGACTCCGACAAACAATACTTTAGTGCCACTGGCTTTAGCGTTGGCGACCTCGATGGCGGACCCCAGATTTCGGACCAGTAGCTAAGGTGGTTTTTTGCTTCTAGAATAGCAGTTGCTAAGGTGAGGCGAAATGACTAGAGGCAGAAAGAAATTCAGCGCTGAATTCAAAGCCAAGCTGGCTTTGGAAGCGATTCGCGGCGACAAGACGATCGCAGAGCTGGCGGCTCAGCACGAGATCCATCCAAATCAAATCCAGACTTGGAAGAAGGCGCTCCTGGACAATGCCCATGCGGCGTTTGAGAAGCCCTCTGCTAAGACCGACCAGGATCCAGGTAAGTTGTATGAGCAGATTGGCAAACTCAAGGTAGAAAACGATTTTTTAGCGCGCAAGCTCGGTCGTTGAGCCGCAAGCAGCGGCAAACGATGATCGAGCCTCATTCCAAAAAGATATCGGTGCGCCGGCAGTGTGAGCTGCTCGGTGTCACTCGCTCGAACCTGTATTACAAGAAGGCGCCAATCAGCCAGGAAAATGCAGACTTAATGCGAAAAATCGATGTGCAATTTAACAAGACGCCATTTTTTGGAAGCAGGAAGTACAGCGTTCTTTTCAAAAGTAATGGCCAGAGAGCCAATCGAAAGCGCATCCAGCGCTTAATGCGCGTTATGGGAATTCAAGCCATTTATCGAAAACCGTTCACCAGCAAAACTGACAAGCAGAACAAGATATACCCCTACCTTCTCCGCAATCTGGAAATTGATCGCGCAGATCAGGTGTGGACCAGTGATATCACGTATATTCCGATGAGGAGGGGCTTTCTTTATCTTGTAGCGGTAATGGATTGGCACAGCCGATATGTCCTCTCATGGCGCTTGTCGAACTCTATGGACACATCATTCTGTTGCGAGGCGTTAGATGAAGCGCTTGCCGAAAAGAAACCACAAATATTCAATACGGACCAAGGAAGCCAATTTACCAGCACTGACTTCACAGACCGCCTAAAGAAAGGCGATGTAAAGATTAGCATGGATGGGAAGGGAAGCTATTTGGACAACATCTTTGTGGAAAGGCTCTGGCGGAGCCTGAAATACGAAGAAGTATACTTGCATGCCTACGAATCGCCCCGGGAGGCGAAAGCAAAAATCGCTGCCTGGATATATTTCTACAATTTTGAGCGTCCTCATCAGTCGCTCAACTACCGCACACCATGGGAGGTTTATCAGGAGTCGAACGAAGAACAAAACCAGAATACTGACCCAGCACTTGACAGTGTGGTGCCATATGTAGTATCACTGAACGAAGTAGACAACCCTTGCAAAGAATCACTAACTTTTTAAAGTTTTGGTCGTAAGTTTGGGGTCCACGTCAGACCGTCTACACGGGCATGTGGATGGCATTTAAAACTGTGCATCCAAACGATGCAACGCCAGGCGAGACACGATTTGCGTATAGCAATTTGACAGATCTTGAAAAAAAGCTCTTTGATGCCACCATCAGCACTCTGAAAAATGTTTTGCTACTCGATTGCGTTGAGACAGACTTCTGTGCGCTCCATGGGCTCGGACATTCAGCTCACCCTGATGCTCCAAAAATTGTGGACCAATATATTGATAAGTACAGGACCGAAATGAATGACGAAGAGTATCAATTTTGCCAAGAGTGCAAAAATGGCACCGTTATGTAGAAGAGCATCCTTGTTGGCCAGCAACAAGCTTTATCTTAAATGTAAACCGAAACTTGTTAACTTGCCCATATGCCATAATGATTGGGTAGTATTGCTGGAGTGGCGCCATGCACAAATATGCACCAGAGGATGTTCTTGAAACATTTTTTGCGGCACATAGAAAATGCGAAAACTCCGATAGCCTCAGCCTGCTAAGGCAGCGAGTAAAAGAAAAACCTGAGGACCTCGATGCCAGGCTTGCCCTCGTCGGTAGACTATTTGAAAACCGATCGACTTCAATCCGCAAACATTTGATCTGGCTGATAGACAACCATCCTCGACATTCCGCACACTCTTTTATCACTCTATACAAAGAGACACCAATGTATAGCGAGGCTCGCGACCACTGGCTCCGGCAGTTGGAAGAAAATCCCAATGACATTGCGGTGATTTTTCACGCGGGTGTTTTCTTTAAGATTCTGCATAGCGATGACTCTGCGCGGCTTTTTCAAAGTGCCGCTGATCTAGACCCCACAAATGAAGAATTTCCTCTAAGACTATCAAAATTGTTTCAAGGAAAGGCACGATATGATTTTAGTGAAAATGGTAGATCATATGCTAGAAAAGCGGTTCAGCAGATGCTCATCGCAATTGATCGATACACAGTTCCAAGCACCTTGGATTCATATCTACTGCCGTATTTCAGGATGGAGCTATCAGAGGTTGCAGAGCTAGCTATCAACCACAATCTCTTAGAAGAAGCTCGCCAATTAGCCGACTTGCTGATCAATCATCAAGCAATAAATGAAGTGAGGTTTGATAGAGGCCCGCTTGATGCTAAAAGATACTCCCATTCGGTGAGTATTGGTCGTGCCATCCTGGAAAGAATTGCGGCAACTTCTGACAGGTAACAATATGCCATTCCAAAAATTGGAATGCCGCCAAATAGGTCTTGCGCGATCAACAGCATTTCAAAAGAATGCCCTGGGTGAGGTAGAGAAAGATAAGTATCTTCAAGAAATACGCATTGGCACATTGCCAGCCTCCAGTTATGAAAGAGTGTCTTTTAAACTGCCGCGCTTAAAGAAAGAAACACGAGAGTAGTTCGAAAAGTACGGAGCCGATCAATGGCAACAAAACCAAGTCTTGAATTTACCTTGCTAGCCAAACGGCTAAAGGAGCTCACCGCGCGTGATGCTCCACTCACCACCTGTGATGGATCGCAATCAAAACTAGACTGCGACTTACTGTCCTCGATTACTAAGTCTTTTGTAGACGCGATGCGGTGCAAATCACCTGCTGACTGGAACAAACGCGAAACAAAAATTGCAGTAAAGGCAGTACAAAGTGAATGGGGCGCCATATCGTTGCTCTCCTATATTTCAGAGGATGAATTTTACGATCTAGCAACCAAGCCATATCCCGCATCGGAAATTCGCCAGAAAATGGTATTCGATGCGAGTCAACTCACGGACCAGCATCTTTACACTCAACTCCTTATTTACTTTTTTCACCATGACCCTTGTGAAGGCTATAGGTCATCCTATTTAGCGGAGCTTTATAGAAAGGGATGGGAGCCGGCCGAACGCTATGCCTTGGATTGGTGGGATTCCGGAGAAACATGCAAGCAAATGGATGCATTGAGGATGCTTGACTATAACAATTCACCAAAATTAGACAAATGTCTCAAAGCTGCGTTGAAATCGGATGATGAGTCAGTGATTCTCATAGCTAGATCCATATCCTACATGAGATCCCTGCAGACCGAATGAAAATTTTTGCTTTCCGCGTCACAGCGCAAGCAAGTACAGTTAACGCTAGACGCTAACAATGCAGCTATTGTCTAATGGCATCTATAGTGTCATGCGCATTATTTTTGCCAATGTAGGAGATTTTGATCAGCGGCCGACCAACGGAATCATTGCCGACCCATCCCACACTTTTGAGCGTGAACCCAGCAGGCATGCCACTTAAGCCACTACTCAGCGTCATGTTGCCACTGCCGTCTATCGTGTAAGAGTGAAAACCTCCACCCGCATTCAATCCACGATAACTGTCGCCATTGATCTCGAGTTTTCCAAGGTTAATCATCATTCCGGCTGTCCACATAACGCAGTTGTAGGTACCGCTTGGCGGCTTTCCTTTGCCACTATTTATCGGTCCGGTTTGGCCGGGCGGAGTGTAAGTCGTTGTCCATTTTAAATTTGAGTTTTTGGGATGTACGCGGTTGCCAGTGCCAGCAGTAGCACGGCTTACGGTGCCAGCATCGTTTGTAGGCGTGCCAGATATACCAGACACATTTGTTGATGCGGTCGAGCCTGCGGAATTTGTCGGCGCAGCACTCACTGGTTGATTGGTGAAATTGCGAATCCGGTTGGAAGGCACGACATATTCTTCGCCAGCTTTGAAGCCACCAGAGCCATTCATCCTGACAGTGTACCCGCCAAGCACTGTGCCAATCACTGTCGCACCGCCCCACGTGGCACCGTAAGGCGACACGTCGACTTGCGCATTTTTAGCGTATGCCTGATTGGCTCCAGTATTGTTTGACGAAGTGACGCTAGTATCGCCCCCGGCGGCGTTTGAACTTGTCGATGAATTTGCAGAAGTGCTTGTCGATCCTCTCACTTTATATGCAGGAACAACATACTCTTCATCTTTGCCCATGCCGTCCGCTTGGTCAAATTTTATTGTAAATCCACCCTGCACTGTTCCAACCACTGTTCCAGAGTAGTATTTGTTTCCAAATGGGCACGCTTCGACTCTACTACCCACTGAAAGTTGGGCATAGCTAGCCGTTTGAGACATGCAGATTGACAGCAAAAAAGCCGATGAAAGCTTAGTGAAACGCTTAAATACCCTCACAGAACCTCCGATGGTTAGCGCGTTAGGAAGGATCAAATCTAACACATACACGAGTTTGTTACAGCGCTAATTATTTTGTCAAATACCTTGTGAGACTTGTTGTACAAATGCATGTCGAGATATGCTGCGCGCTAGAGGGTATAACATCAAAATGGGTGGCTTCCGCGATAAATGTTTATTGCCTACTCCCCAAGGCACCTGAGGGACTAAAAGAACGACGGGAACAGGTCTCTGACGCACCGAGGTCAACAGTGAAGAAACTGCTATTACATAGTGCGCTGATAGTAGCAACATTAGGTGCCGCAATCAAAGCCGAAGCGAATGACAAAACTCGCACCTACCAAGATTCGATAGCAAATTCAAAAAAGATTGGGCTTTTCCTTTGTGAAACAAAAATTGAGCCGTCGAGCTTCACAACATTTGGAAGAACCTACAGCATTAGAGAAGCTTGGCTCGAACGATTTGGTCTCCGAAATGAAGATGGAACTCCATATCAAGACAATTTTTATTTTCTTTGCTTTTCACTCGAGAAGATACCATCTCCAATACCAGAGACAGAGGTTATAAGATCGGTACAGTTTAGAGATGCTCAAAATGAGCAAAGAGTCGTTGAAGGCTATGGTTCATCTAAAACTACAAAAAAGAAAGGAGTGTTCAGAATAAAGCAGGAAACGGATCATTTGATAGTTTACGGCTTTCCATGTAAAACAACCGCCAAACGAATCGATCTAAAAGTCGAAGGATATCAATTATCTCCAGACTCGCTATATGAAAAACAGATTA
>Ga0233436_1003262_pt1 | contig 10733 bp, 13 predicted proteins | sample SI_122_August201_2_FD_182723 | JGI IMG/M metagenome (GOLD analysis project Ga0233436, IMG submission 182723) | Seawater microbial communities from Saanich Inlet, British Columbia, Canada - SI_122_August2016_150_MG | ecosystem: Environmental > Aquatic > Marine > Inlet | place: Canada: British... | reverse complement strand
TTATTTTACTATTATTTAAGCTATAATAGATTTTTAACTGTGCTTTAAATTTGATATTTTCTTATTTTTAGATAATATTTTGGCATTAAAAAATATCATTAAGCCTTAACTTAATGGTATTGGGGATACCCCTTGTGGGTGTCCTGTTCAGTAAATATTAAAAAATAACAGTATTAATATACTGTTATTTTTTTGTTTTGCAAGATTTTTTTTTACTTTTTTTCATTCATTTTTTTTAACTCACCTAATACTTCTCTTAAAAGCTTATTTGTATTTTCTTCCCTAAATTCTTCTTCTTCATCTTTTTGATCATCTTCTTCCTCACTATGATCTGTTATACTTAATCATATAGCTGTTATTAATCATGCTATTGATGTCATAAATGCAGTTTTTAGTCATTCTATAAGTCATGGTATACTTTGAGTCATATTATAGGTATCAAAATCATATAATCATGCAACTATTCAAGCAAATGTTCAAAATATTCATATCATTGTAACAATATTTCTATCCCTTTTCCAAAGTGCAATCAAAACTATAAATATGATTATAGTTAATATAAATAAACCTGATCTCACGAAATCTATAACACTTTCTATAAACTCTAAATAAAACATATTTTACTTTTTATTATAATTTAAATTAATTTTTTTCTAACTTTAACACTAACAAGGAGGCATTAAAATAGGTTATTCAATTTCTTTTATCAAATTATCAACCAAATCTTCACTATTAGTAACAATTCTAAACTCTACTCTTCTTGATTTATCTGCATCAACCGAGTTTTTACTATAATAAGTATAATCTCATTTTATATCTAAATTTTTTCAATTACTCATACCATTTGAAGTAATTACAAACTTTAATTTTTCTTTATCTATTTCAGATAATTTTCTGAATTCATTACTATTGAAAATATAATTTAATACTGAGTTAGATCTATTTTGAGATAAAGTTAAACAGTACATATACTTATCTGACAGACATTTTCATGCATGTCACTCTATTCTTACTTCTTTTATTTTCTTATCATAATTTGAATTATTGATTATAGTTAAATATTTAGGTATAAACTTATCAAGTATATTTTTAAATGTTGTAGTTAGAATATCAGAATTCGCTTTAAAAAATATATCTGGATTATTAAACTTGATTGTCATATCATCACTTATTGTCATTTCCCATTCTTTTTCTTTTTCCTTAAAAGCTTTTTTTAAATCCGTGTGTAAACCTTGTTTAACATTATTATATTCTAATAATACTCTATTTCTATATTTTTCATTCAGTTTTATTATAAGTTCTTTTTCTATTAATTTTTTTCTTGCTTCGTCTAAATCTTTTTGTTTTTCCTTTAATTCTATTTCTGTTTTTTTCAATTCTTCTTCAAATTCTTTTACTTCTGATATAACAAGTATAGATATTAATAAGAAAATAAGCATTAATCATGTCATCATATCAGACAACGATATCCATTGAGCTGAATTATTTGTATATCACATATTTTTTTATAATTAATAAGACTATTTTATAATAACATATTTTTCGTATATTACAAAAAATATTATAAAAAATTAAAAAAAGTAGTAAAAAATTTCCATTTTTATAAAATATATGCTAGAATTAAAAGTGTATTACAAATAATAATAGTAAGTATGTCAAAACAATATAGAATATTCCTTGTGAAAATATTTATTTTATCTACGGTTTTTGTCCTAATATTTAATATAGGATATAGTTTTTTTAGTGAAGAAAATAATCAATCTTTGTCTTCAGCAAAGGAAACTAACAATAATCAATTTCAAAATATCTCAAATCCTGTACTATGAAAAACCTGAGTAGCTATTACTACTAACGTATGAATTAGGTTTAAACAAAGATCTGAAACTCCTGTTACTATATATAAAGATATTTTTTCTATTAGTGAAGTTATTTCTAGAGAAAAAACAGCAAATAAAGAACTTATTTGAAATAATATGCTTGTTTTACAGGAATATACAAATGTTTTAAAAACTGATGTAAAAAAATTAATTTGATCTAGTTACGGTAAATCAAGAACTCTAAATGCTTTAATTGATCAACTTGAATTTAGGTACACTCTTTGAGTAAAAAATATTACAAAGTTAAATCAGCAAAAATCAATTTTCTTAAATTCTCTTAATTCTTCATCAACTGAGATAGAGGCTTTAAAACAAAAAATTGGGTCAGATTTTAAATGAAATAAGAGTAAAGAGTCATTGGATAATATAGAAAAATATTTAGAGCTTAAGAAAGAATATTATTATTCTAAAACTTATATTATATATATTAACCATTTTTTAGAAAGGTATAACTTTTTAAATAACTATAATAAAAGACTTCTTGATACTCTGATTAATAATAAAGATGCTTTAATAAAAAACACATATATAGTCCTTCCTGATTCAGGTATATGATTATTAAAAGAATTTGATTTAATCAAAAACGAAGCAGAAATAAAAAAATAAAACCAATAAGTGGTTTTATTTTTTTATTATTATTTTACCCACAATTTTCAACTATCTCACCATCAACTTGAGTCAAAGCATCAATTTGTTCCTGGATTTGCATATACTCATTTAGTTAAAGTATTAGATGAATTCCATTCTGATAATCAAAGATGATTTACTTCATAATTTAAATTTAAACAATCTCAATTTGCTGATATTGTAGAATTAAATAAGCATGTTGAGGTATAGGTAGAAATATTTCAAGCACATATAAGTTTATACTGATTAGATGCCAATAAATTTATAATTGAATCAGAATATTTTCAGTATCATGAAATCGAAGATAAATTTTCAGGTGTGACAGAAGAAGTATTTTGATGATCCTTATTTGCTCAATTAATTCAAACTACTAATGTCCAACCACCTCAATCTGTTGTCATATCACAATATACATCAAAACCAGTTCAGTTAGATTCTGGATCTATTGTGTATATTCCATCTGTTGCACTTGGATTATTTGTTTTTATATCATTACATTATTTAACTTTTGGGTTTGCTGTAGCTTCTGAAAATGCTTCAACATACCATTCTGAATCTTGACGTATTCCATTTAAGAAAAATTCATATTTTCATGCTGGTAGTACTTTATTTGTTAATTCAAACCATTCTGCTGACCTATCACGTTCTCATACTTGTACATGCGAATAATCTCAATTTGTATCCAAATTTGTGATTGTAAATTTATCATCAAATGGCTCTATTGATCATTGCCGTGTTGCTCACATTGCCCATATTTTAAATGGTTTATCTACTGTAAATACTATCTTTTGGTCTCAATATGTTGGATGTATATAATATGCATAATTCAATATATTTCAATCTAACAATGGTGGTAATGATCCATTATTTACATTATTTAATACTGATTCATCTGATATAAATGTAATACCTGCTTGTTCATTTTGTATTGCTGAAGATAAACTTAAATCAGTCCTTGTTGTTTGATCTACTATTGCAACTGGTGGTATTATATGATTCCCACTACAACTAACATCACTTCATCATCCACTTCATTGACAACTCCAAGTATAACTATTCCCTGCTCATCAATCTGTTACTACTGTAGCTGTTCATACACTACATAAGTTTGTAGGTTCAGTTGTAAAATCTCATCAGTTAGCTGATCAACATGTTCAATCTACTGGACATACCGTAGTTGTCTTTTCATGTATAGATAAATCCCATGTTCTTATGTTATCTCATGCAAATAAATATGCATAATTATTATGTGATTTCCCTCTCATTATTAATCTAAAATATCTAGATTCTCAATTAATTTCATGCGTATAAAGTTCTGATAAATCATTATTTGTATTTTGGTATAAACTTGTCCATGTTAATCAATCTTCACTTATATCTATATCAAACATATTTGTTGGTAAACTTGAAACAGCTTGACCAAATGTAATAAGATTTCATATTTTAAATACTTTTCATACTCATGCATCCCATTTATATCACCAATCTATTCCTGAAGCTTCTATATTACCATAATGTCAATATGTTCAGAATTCTGAATTATCTGCTATAAGTCTATAAATATTATATAATCAATCTAATGGTCATCCATTTATTGATTCTGCCATATTTGCTATTTCAACTAATGAATCTGTTACTAATGTTAATGATGTTGTTTCTGTACATGCTGAATCGACTACAGTATTTGATTCTGGAACATCCACACTCAACTTACTTGCTGTTATCATTCAACTATTTATTTTATTATTCACTACTGCTACTGCAACAGTTTCTATCATACTATCATCAGTTATATCTACATTTACTAATTTTCTTATTCATTCTCTATTTGCTATCTTTGTACTACTATATGCTGCTTTCAATTTCTCTACCATTGCTTTTCTTGCTGCTTTTCATTCTGCATCATCTGCACTTAATTCACTCGTTTTTCAACTAAATACAACTAATTCTTCACTATTTACTAAATTTAAACTTCCTGCTTCTCATAACACTTTGTATTGTGATCATGCATAGTTTAATGGTAAATTTGCATATCAATCAAATGCTAATTTCTTTTCTAATATTATTGTTTCTAATTCTGTTCACTGCGATGTTATTATACTTGGCACTGCTAATATATTAGTTATTTGTCAATCCAACACTTTTAACAATGTTCCATTATAATTTCATGTTATTCTTACTGTGGCTACAGTTTCTCATGCATTAACTCTTGTAGCTAACCCTCTCCCACAGGGAGAGGGTTAGATTGAGGGCTATTTAGTACCAAATCTTGTGTTTCCAAAACTCATGCTAATTGATATTCTTTTCTGTTATTTGTTACACTATATGTATATTCTATTTCTGTAACTGGATCTTTTGGTATCTTATCCAATCTCATCACATTTCTAAATGTTGTTTCTCAAAATGTTCCTTGATGCCATGCATCTAATGTCCCACTATATGTTATATTTGCTATATTTGCTGGTTCTGGATATTTTCATCATTCCACCATAAATAATTCCAGAGATGATTTTATTCTTGACATATCTGCAAGTCTTGCCGAATCTCTTGCTGTCTTACTATATCATTGTAATGCTATAAACGCTATTGTTCCTAATATAGCTAATATAGTAATTACTACTATTAACTCAACTAATGTAAATCAACTTTTACTTCTATTTTTTTGCATAGAATTTTAAAATTAAAAAATAACAGTATAAATATACTGTTATTTTTTATTTCTGCAAGTTTTTTTTTAAACTGCTATAAAAGGAGAAAAGACTAGTCTATTATTATCATTTTCACAAAAATCATCTCATAAAAAATCTAGATTTAATTCACTTCTATATCAGGCATTTCATCTTTGCAACATATTATATCAAACCGTTTTTACTTTATATGCTATATCAAATCTATCGCAAGTTCTTGGACAGATATCATCAGTGGCATACATAGCTCTTGCAGGATTTTCCACTCCACTAGTATCACACAACCTTCATGTAAAAATCAAAGCCCAAGGATAATATAAATCTATTCAAATAGTAGCATCCTTATCTCCCCCCTTAACGAGGGGGATGTCCGATAGGACAGGGGGATTCTTATATAAATCCTCCCTTTTTTCCATATAATCTAGAGCTACCCTATCTACTCAATATTTATTTAAAAAACTTTTATAAATATCTAAGTTTGCTTCTGAGCTACTATAAAATTTTAATTGCCATTTTACTATTTCTTCTCTCAAAGCCAGTTTTTCTTGTTCAGATTTATTTTTTATTAATTCTCAAGAAGGATGAGCTTCATATCAATATGTATCTATAAGTGGTGTTTTTAATAACTTATGAATAAGTCTACCAAAATTAATTTTTAGATTTGTATATTTTGTAGTTAACAATCTAAGTGTTCAAAGATCATTAACAACTACTTCAATAGGATTTTTAATTTTTAAATTATTTAAAAAATCTAATGATTCATCCAATCTTTCAAGCATTTTATTTCATATATAAGGAGTAACAAGAGTAAACGTTCTAACTTTGTGCGGGGGAAACTTTTTATTAAATTCCCTAAATTTTTCTATTGCTTTTTCAATCTCGCTTTTTGTAGGAACTAGATATTCACAATTATCGCTACCATAATAAATACCATCAATCTTATTAAATCTATCTGGTCAAAATCTTTTTTTTATTTCTCTAATCCCCATAAAATTCACCTCATATTGTGGTGATATAGTTTCAGCTAATTCTCAAGGAAAATTTTGCATAAAAAATCATGCCAATTCTCTATCTTTTTTTCACTGACTTAGTAATTTTCACTGATTTAACAGATCAAAATACTCTAAATTTGTTCAAATATGTATATGTAAATTCATTTTTTTATTTAATTAATTTTAATAATTCTCATTTATCATGCAATGATTTTATATCATCATATCCTCAAAGTAAATTTTCTCTACTTACTTCTCAATTAAATATTTGAGGAACTGTTCTCATTCAAGTAGTATTTGCAATATCTACAAGTTTTTCTGGATGTCAAGTTATATCTATTACTTCATGTTCTATTTCTAATGAACTAAGTAAAGTTTTTGCCATATCACAATATGGACACATATTAGAAGATATTATTGTTATCATATTTTTATTTTTTAATTATTATTAATTTATATATTTTATATAAAAAATCAAAAAAATTTGCTTTTTTATATATTTATAGATATAATGTAATTACTTAGATGTAACCTTTCTAGATTTTTCTAGACTGCGTCTTGAATCTCATAATTTATTTATGAGATTTTTTTATAGCTTCATTCAAAACATTTTTATTAAATTATCCTGAATTTTATTTTTTAATTCTAAATCAGTAATTTTTCAAATATAAGACTCTATTCTCTTTTTTGATATACTACGAATTTGTCTAAGTTTTATATAAGATTTTACTTTTAGTTTATTAGCTTTATCAGATTCTAATTCTACATCAAAAGTATCTAATGATTTATTTATTTTATAAGAAGTGAGAGGTATAACTATAATATCCTCTCCAGAAGTAAAATGAGAATTTTTATAAATAATAGAAGGTCTAACTCAATTTATTTCACTTCAAATATTTATTCAATAATCTACATAATATATAGACCATTTTGTTGAAGCCTTTAGTTTTTCTCTATTTTGATTTAAATATATTTTCTTTTTTAACCAATATAGATGATTTTCCAAATTATGTTTTTTTTCTTCTACTTTGAAAATAAAATCTTTTCTAACAAACATAATAAAATTTTTTTTATATATATTTACTTTATCTATAATATTTTCTACTGATATTTTTAAATCTATATTTATATTTTTCACTATTTTCTTCTTAATATATAAAATCAACTCTCACAACTCTATTTCAGAATCTTTCAGAAATTTCAGCTTCTCTTACAGATGCCACATTTTCTATATCTTTAAATCTTTCACATATTTCATTATAATCAACCATTTCTCATTCAAAACTTGCTAACTCATAAAATCATTCTTCATAATCAGCATCAAATAACTCTATTTTATCTTCACCAAAAATAGAAATATCGTAATTTTTTAGTTCTCATAATTGTTCTTTTAGTATTTTTACAATATCATCAGATTTTTTATAAGTAGTTTCTCAAGACACATAAAGTACCTTGTTTCAATCTTTTGATAAGCTTTCTATATAATCAAAATCCAGTCATTCAATATTTTCCTTTCAACTAATTGTTTGATTTCAAACAAACACAACATTTCATGCAAATACATTATTCATAATATTTTTTAATTAATTTAAATCCCTATGTCAATAAATGGTTTTAGCCCTTTGATTTATAACTTTACTTCCTTCCTAAAACCACAAATATTGTTTTAAAAAGTATTTTTATATCTAAAAGTAAGCTCCAGTTTTCTATATAGTACATATCCAACTTAGCTTCATCCTCAAAACTATTTTCATCCCTTCAATTCACCTGAGCCATTCAAGTAACTCATGGTTTTATTGTAAGTAGCATTATATGTTTTGTCAAATAATTATTTACTTCTCTTATTTGGTGAGGTCTTGGTCAAATCAGGCTCATATTTCATAATAATACATTAAAAAATTGAGGTATTTCATCTATAGAATATTTTTCTATAAAAGTTCAAATCTTTGTTTTTCTTGGATCATTTTTTATTTTGTATAGAGGTCAAGATCTATTAGAGTTTGATTCTATCAAATTTTCCTCAAACTCCAAATTCTTTTTCTTTTCTTCTTCTGAAACATTATAAGCATCAAGTGTACAATATTTCCATTTCATGTATCTAAACTTAAAAAGATTAAATTCTTCTCACATTCTTCATACTCTTTTATTTTTATAAATAATTGGTCATTTAGGATCTTCTATCTTTATTAATATAGCAACTATTAAAAATACTGGAAAAAATATAATTATTAAAAATATAGAAAACACTATATCAAATATTCTTTTAAGTATCATGTTTTTTCATGATAATGTTGTATTTCATATTTCTAGTGCTGGATAATTATTCACCAAGGACATTGTGGTATTTGTTTTTGCTAAATCAAAAGAATTAGCCATATATCTATATTTCACTCAAAAAATCATTGAAAGTTCCCATAATTCATAAATATCTTCATTTGAATAATTACTATTTATATATAACAATTCATTTATCTCCCTATTTTTAATTATTTGCTTTAATTCTTCTAGATTATTCTTTTCCACATTTTCTATTTTAAATCTTGTTGAATTAGATACTCAAACTAAAGTATATTCAATTGATTCTAAAAATGATTTTACTAAACTTCTAGATTCATTACATGATTTATTATTTATAATAAATATTTTTGATTTGGATATTACTCATTTTTTAAATAATATATTTCTTATAAAACTTATTATAAATCTTTCTACTATTAAAACTATACTTCAGAATAAATATGTATATCATATTATAAGTCTTGGGATTTCTTTATCAAATATAAAACCTTGTCATAAATGAATAATTACTGTAAAAAAAACAAATGAATAAAAACTATATAATAATACTTTTGAAAACTCTTTTACTCTTCCTAAGCTTTCATCAAATCTATATAACTGATGCATCAAAAATATTATAACTAATATAGTTGCTCATAGTATGGCAAATGGAAACAATTCTATCTGTGTTATACTTTGTATAGGTAAACTAATATTTGGGATTAAATCTGTAACTAGTCTAATTTCTCTCACAATAAAAAACATTCCAAATATTAAGATAAAATCTAGAATTATTTTCATAATTGTCATATATATATTTACTTTTCTCATATCTTATGTTTTAATTTTTATTTATTATATTAATTTTTTGTATTTTTACAAAAATAAAACAATATATTAACATATTATAATATGTTAATATATTGTTTTTCTGAGATTTTAATAAAAAAATATAATTAACAGTTTCTGCCTTTCAGGCATCCTTCCCTTAAGTCTAAGGGAAGGAAAATAAAGAATACTATTTTTTTCTATTCAATAATTCTAATCCAATTTTTGCTTCTAAGTAATTAAACAAAGCTCTATATTTTGCTAATTTTGGTTTACTTGTATCTATTTTTGATATTCTTTCCATTAAATCATTTAATTTTTCTGTTTTTACTTTTGGTATTAATTTATCAAATTTTGCTATATATTTTCTTCATTTATAAGTTTTTGATAGTTCGTTTTTTGAAAGAATTAATTGTTTTGTATATTTAGCTTTTGTTTTTAGTTTTTGTTCATCTTCTAAAAACTCTTTTTTTAATTCTTCTACTTCTTTTTTATAATCAGTTTTATCTGTATAAATAATGTATGATTTTTCTTCTACTTCTACCAAGTCATATACGGTAAAACTAACTGTATCACCTTCTACTTTTCATATATTAAAATCAACTATTTTAGCTGGTACAACGTATTTGAAATTCATTTCCAATCACATACTTTTCATCATAGTCATAGATTGAGCTAATTCTTCTTTTGTTTGTTCTTCTTCTCAATTATTTAAGCTTTCATCTCCTGTCATTTCAACTAAGAATACTCAATTTTTTTCAATTACATCTTCTTTCATATTTCCATAGTCAACATCCAAGCTTGCTATATTATCATCTATGTTGGTACATTTTAATACATTATATTCTTGAGTTGTTTGATCTTTTACTCAATCAGCATATGTATCACATGGTAATTTTTCTTCCACATTTGGATCCATACTTCTTGCCATTTCTTTCATAGTAGCATAATCAATTACCATTGTCCCTGTTGCAGAAAAATCATCTTTCATTACTGTTTCACTTTCTATTTTTATACAACTAGTTAACATCATTGTAGCTAGTAAGAATATAGCTAATAATAATTTTTTCATAATTTTTTTTGTTTAAAATATAATACAATATCATAGTAGTTAAAATAATTTTTTTTGCAAATAAATTTTTGTAATTGTAATTTTCACTATAAGTTTTTCACTGTTTCCAAATTTTCTTTCAGTATTTTTGCATTTCAATTATGATATTCTTTTAATATGTATAATCCTTGTTCTTTTGCATATTCTTTCACTTCTTTGTCTGCAAATACTCTTGTTCATACTACTCAATATAAATCTAATCAGCCGTATCTTTGTTTATGTAAATATTTCTTAAATTTTGGGATTGTTTTATTTATTAACTTATTTATATGATTTTTTGTTAACTTAGTTTTTGTTTCTCATATAAATATTTTTGTCCCATTTATTCAAATTA
>Ga0233436_1003249_pt1 | contig 10764 bp, 9 predicted proteins | sample SI_122_August201_2_FD_182723 | JGI IMG/M metagenome (GOLD analysis project Ga0233436, IMG submission 182723) | Seawater microbial communities from Saanich Inlet, British Columbia, Canada - SI_122_August2016_150_MG | ecosystem: Environmental > Aquatic > Marine > Inlet | place: Canada: British... | reverse complement strand
AAGTCGCTCTATCTCTGTTCGACCACGTGGACTTGTTACGGTGTGTTCCCACACAGTGGAACCATTTTCACGGTTGAATGCCACCAGCTTTCCACTATCAAATCCGCTGATAACTAACTCATCAGTTACAATCGGAGAACTGCTACCCGTTAAAGATAAAGCAGGTACCCGTCTTGATACAGCCCATTGTAATTCACCGGTGGTCGCATCCAGAACTGACAGTTTACCATCGACAGAACGAATAAAAACCTGTTGTCCATCGAGTATAGCTCTGGTACGAATTTCACTTTTTAACTGGTGTTTCCAACGTTGCTCAGCAGATTTTTCATTGTAGTCAAATAAAACAACTTCACCATCACGAGAGCTTGCAACCAGGCTCGATGAATCGCCAGAAAGCCCGGTAACAGCTGACAATCCTGTTTTTAAAGACCAGTCAAAAGTACTCTGTGATAAATCCAGTTGTGACAGCAAACCGGCTGTATCGATAGCATAGATTTTATTGCCATTGATAAAAGGCTGCATGTCAACGTACTTGTTAACCGCGCCCTTACCCGCATCTTTACTCCATAATACTTTTGCATATTCAGCATTATCGATAGTCGTTAATTCTGCAGGAGGTTCACTATTATCAGAATTAGAGCAGGCCGTTACAAAAACAACTAATGATAGAAATAATAGTCGAAGTAAATTCATGAATTAGCTATTCATCCCGGATAGACCCAGATCATCCATCTTTTGCTGTAGAAACTGTGGGTTTGCAGAAGAAGGCTGAGCAAGTTTCGCACGCTGATATGCATCACGCGCACTACTCACATCACCCTTCGCAACAAGAATATCACCTTTAAGTTCTTCGAATGAAGCAGCAAATTCTTTCGGGAAATCAACGTCAAGCACGGTCAGAGACTGATCCAGTTTGCCCTGTTGAAATAAAACAGCAGACAGGCGTTTACGGGTTAGCATTTCAAGTGGCATATCAGGTTTTGCATCAACTAGAGCCTGTAATTGCTGTTCAGCCTTATCAAACTCTTTGGTTTCTACATATACTTTAGCCAGTGATAAACGAGCCAGATCTGCATAAGCAGTCGAAGAATAGTTATCCAGAATTTTAAAGGCTTCATCTATGGCAGCATCATTTTTATTATTTTCAACTGAACTCACCATATTAGCGAAATGAGATGATGCTTCAGCCGCCACATTGGTTTGATAGTCAACCCAATAACGCCAGCCCATCAATCCGCCTATTCCGATAACAAGGCCGGCAATGACAGAACTTCCATTGTCTGACCACCAGTTTTTAATCCGTTCTACCTGTTCATCATCTGTTACAAAATCATTCATGTTTTAAATCCAAGTTTGGTTTAATTAATATTGGTTTTAATTAAATATTTTAGTTATTCAATAATTGCTTAATTTGACTAACCAGCTGAGACTGATTAATTTCCAGTTGTTGCTGATCCTGCCGTAAAAATTTTATGTTAACCGTCGTTTTTTCAACTTCGCTTTCTCCCAATATCAATGCTAAAGAAGCGCCAGATTTATCGGCTTTTTTCATCTGACTTTTAAAGCTTCCGCCGCCAGAATGCGCGACCAGATGAAGATCGGGTAATTCATTGCGTAGCATTTCTGCCAGCTTTTGACCATGTTTTGCGGTATTAGCTCCCGCCATTACAAAATAAATATCTGCAGGTTTCTGAGCAATCACTTTTTGTTGGTCCTGAAGCATCAAAACCAGTCGATCAATGCCCATTGCAAAACCAGCTGCATAGGTTGGTTTGCCGCCCAATTGTTCGACCAGGCTATCGTATCGTCCACCAGCACAAACAGTTCCCTGAGCCCCAAGTGAATTGGTTACAAACTCAAATACAGTATGGCTATAGTAATCCAGTCCTCTGACCAGACGAGGGTTGATGGTATATGCCAGATCATTAAAATCGAGTATCTCCAGTAGTTCCGCAAAATGCTCGGAAGACTGCTGATCAAGATTATCCTTGAGTTTGGGAGCAGCTTCGATCAAATTCTGCATATCCGTATTTTTACTATCCAGAATTCGCAGCGGGTTTGTGTCAAGACGGCGTAGACTATCTTCATCCAGCTCATTCAGGTGATCGCGTAAATACGACACCAGCAACTCTTTATATTTTAAACGTGTCTCGGATGTTCCCAGTGTGTTTAACTGAAGTTCGATATTTTCAAGCCCAAGCAGTTTCCAGAAACGTGAAGCCATAAAAATAAGCTCAACTTCAATATCGGCTCCAGGCATTCCAAAGGCTTCTGCGCCCAGTTGAAAAAACTGTCGATAACGCCCTTTCTGTGGTCGCTCCCGTCTAAACATCTGTCCGCTATACCACAAACGTTGTATCTGATTAACCAGTAATCCATTCTGAATACCAGCACGAACAATACTCGCAGTACCCTCCGGACGTAAACTCAGGTTGTCACCACCTTTATCATCAAAACTGTACATTTCTTTTTCGACAATATCAGTAACATCACCAATCGAACGCTTGAATAATGCTGTTTTCTCCATGATGGGGGTACGAATTTGCTGATACCCATAACTTTCAGCCAGTTGACGCCAGCCATCTTCAAGTTGATACCAGGCATCCATGTCTGCCGGCAGTATGTCACGCATACCGCGTATGACTTTAATTTGATCTACCATGGTTACTGCCCTATTTTTATCCTTGCGGTATTATCTGATTTAATAACACTACTAAGGTCGACATCCTTACCTTTATATTTCATTGTCACGCCATAACCATTTCCCAGAAAGGCACTGATAGGTGCTTTGCCGGTTACAGAAATTGTTTCACCCGAACGTAACAGGTCGTAAACCAGTTTATTTCCATTAGCATCTTTAATTGATGCCCAGGTGTCCGCAATCACGCTAATCACCAGGTCATTATTATTCAGTTCTGGTGTGTCTATAACTGCTGAAGTTTCTTCAGGTACAACTGGTTCTTCTATTTCTACATTGTCTGTAGAATTATCTGTACTGACAGTTTGTATTTCTACCGTTTCTACACTCGGTTCAGGAATTGAGGGTTCTACAACACTCTCTAGTTCTACAGAAACCACGTTGTCTTCAGCCTGTTTCTGTTGCAAATCCAGTGAGTCTACTACTGACTTGATCTCTAATTGTAATGACTCTTTTTCATCGTCGCTCGTTAATGTTTGAGTGTTTTGTTGCACGGGTTCAGGTGTTGCAACAGGCACATCGAAAGTAGCAACTTCAGATTGTGAATTTTCTCCGCTTTCCAGGCTGACTGTTTCAGGTGCCTGCTGGTAACGGTTCCACCACCATGTAGATAAAAGGGCTATCAACCCAATAATTACAATATAGGTAATCCATTTAACTTTAGAATCATCAGAATTTAATTCTGGAGTAGCATTACTGGTAGATAATATTGGCGGATCGCCATTCATGTAATATGTTAAGTACTGTTGAATAATTTCTTCTTCATTGATATTGACCAGACGGGAATAAGCCCTGAGATAACCCTTCACAAAAATAGGGGCAGTAATATCTTCGAAATTATTGTTCTCTAAACTGGTTAGAATTCCAGTGGATAAATGCATTTTAGCGGCAACTTCTTCGACCGTCATGCCTATCGAAATTCTAGCTGCCTGCAGTCTATCTCCAGGGCCTAGTTTTGGCGGTGACTGCTCACCGGGTTGAGAATCTTGCTCATTCATAGATCTAATGCCAACCACTGTTTGTATTCTTTTGAATCTGGAAAATTATTATGCAATTTTTCAGCTATAGGATTGATTTTGGAGTTATTCCCTAACCCAATCTCAGTTTGAATTGAAAACCATAAACTTCGTGCCGTTGCATTACCGGTTAAATGAAAACGTTTGAGGTAAAGACTGCTCATCTTATAATCTTTTTCAATCAAATTGACAGAAGCCATATTTATTAATGCCGGACGGTAATTACTACCAATAGCAAGTGCTCTTTTCAGGTATTCTTTTGCTTGAGCAGTTTGCGATGCTCCTTGCTTCATCAAACACACGGCAGCACTGGTAAAAGCAACTTCTGGTGAGCGATAAATCGAATTTTCGACTGCTTGCATAAACATTTTATTCGCTTCTTCATATCTTTCTTCGGTGCATAAAAATGCACCGAAATTATTCAATGCTTCAGAATTTTGAGGATCAAGCGTGACAGCTTTTCTAAAATAGAACTCGGCTTTAACCTTATCCAGAAATCGATTTTGTAATACCGCATAAGCATGATGAGCCTGAGAAGATTTAGGGTCCTGCCTCATGGCTTTCACTAGCTTTTCATTTGCTAGCTCATGGTTACCTCTATGGTAATAACCTATGCCTAACTGGACATTAATCTTACTCGCCTTCTCCAGCTGAGATCCTTTTTGATCATTCACCGTTACACAAGATGTTAACAACAGCATTAACGGCCAAATTAATGGTAAAAATATTTTAGTTCGATACATTAAATTTGCCCTGTGATACTTTCGACACTCAACTGATGTTTCTGACTACGTCTGCTCTTGTCTTTAAACTTACCAACCAGTTGACCACAGGCTGCATCGATATCTTCACCACGAGTTTTACGAGTTACCGTCACAATGCCATGATTGGCCACATATTCGCGAAAACGGTAGATAGCATTTCCACTGGAACATTCATAAAGAGCATGAGGGTAAGGGTTGAAGGGGATCAAGTTTAATTTACTGGGAATATTTTTTAAAATTTCAACCAGTTCCTTTGCATGATCCAGACTATCGTTTACACCTTTCAACATGACATATTCAAAGGTAATACGACGCCGATTATGCCCTTCGACATAAGTTTTACAAGCTTCGAGTAATTGTTTAATAGGGTATTTAGTATTCAATGGCACCAGTTGATCGCGTAACTCATCATTTGGAGCATGTAATGAAACAGCCAGGCTTACATCGGTATGTTCACTCAATTTCATCATAGCAGGTACTACGCCTGCCGTACTAATGGTCACTCGACGTTTACTCAGACAATAAGCAAAATCATCACACATGATATTGAGTGCAGACATTACAGCATCAAAATTAAGCAATGGTTCCCCCATACCCATCATCACTACATTAGTAACACCATTTTCAAACCCATCTTTAACCAGGGCGTGATGCGCCAGATAAAGCTGACCAACTATTTCGGCAGTAGTTAAATTACGATTAAAACCCTGCTTACCCGTTGAGCAAAACGAACAATTCAAAGTACAGCCAACTTGCGAAGAAATACACAGTGTCATGCGTTTTTCCTCTGGAATAAGAACACACTCCACCGCATTCTCTACACCATCCATATGCAGTAACCACTTTCGAGTACCATCTTTAGATTTCTGATCCAGGGTGACTTCAGGAAGTTTAACAATGGCTTGATCATGTAGTCTGGCCCGTAAGGATTTTGCCAGATCTGTCATCTGATCAAAATCTATCACCCCTCTTTGATGAATCCATTGCATAACCTGTTTGGCACGAAATGGTTTTTCACCAATGGACAGAAAAAACTGTTCCATCGCCGAGCGATCCAGGTTTAGTAAATTAATTTTTGATTCAGTACTCATAAATTATTGGTGGATAACTATCTCAGGCGTTCACAAAGTTCTTCATTTGAGAAAAAATATGCTATTTCCGATTTAGCCGTATCAGGTCCATCAGAGCCATGTACTGCATTTTCATCGATAGTCGAAGCAAAGTCAGCTCGGATAGTACCGGCTGCTGCTTCTGCAGGATTAGTGGCCCCCATCACTTCGCGATTCTTATTAATAGCACCTTCACCTTCTAAAACCTGAACCATAACAGGACCAGAAGTCATAAAATCAACCAGATCATTAAAAAATGGGCGTTCTTTATGAACGGCATAAAAACCTTCGGCTTTATCACGACTGAGTTGCATCATTTTTGCAGCAACAATGCGCAAACCTGCTTTTTCAAATCGGGTATAAATTTCTCCAATGACATTTTTTAAAACGGCATCTGGTTTGATAATTGAAATTGTTCTTTCGACACTCATGGTAATCTCGTAATTATATTGGCGGCCGGTGTAAATCTTCCATGAAAGTCGGCTTAAATTAGTAATTAAAATCAATAACAGTAAACATGAGTTATCTATTTGATTTTCATGTTTATTAAACCGGCTGATTTTACGCGTGTTTTACCATTAACTGAAGTTATCAAACCCCATTTATTCAGAAAATAGTGTTTTATTTGTTAAATATTTAAATCTGAAGCCCGATAGTCTACAAATCTACTCAAAACAGGTCTTTCTCAGTCTTTTATAACCGTTATAATGCGTCTTATTTTTATCGCCCACTAACCAGGAATCCATGTTATTTATCGAAACCCGAGGCAATGACGGCCAACATTCTACTTCTGTCCCTTTCTCAGAAGCTATTCTCAATCCTATGGCTTCTTTTGGCGGTTTGTATAGCCCCCAAACTTTACCTGAACTTTCCACAGAATTTTTACATTCCCATATTAACTCCAGTTACAAACAACTCGCCTTCTCTGTTTTAAAGGCTTTTGAAGTTGATATTGATGACGATGTATTAAATCAGGCTATTGCGTTATATGATAATTTTGACGATGAAACCAATCCACTTCCAGTCGTAAAAGTAAACGAAGATCTATTTGTCAGTGAGCTATATCATGGTCCCACACGGGCATTCAAAGATATGGCCTTACAACCTTTTGGTGTTGTTCTGTCTTCACTGGCTCAACAACGGGACGAACAGTATTTAATTCTCGCAGCCACCAGCGGAGACACTGGTCCGGCAGCACTTGAAACATTTAAAAATCGCGATAATATTCGTGTTGTCTGTTTGTACCCTGACGGTGGCACATCAGATGTTCAACGCCTGCAAATGGTGACTGAAGATGCAGCCAATCTAAAGGTCATAGGTATCAAAGGGACTTTCGATGATGCTCAAAACGCTTTGAAACAGCTGTTAAGTTCGAAAACTTTTAAAGATAAACTACAGCAAAAAGACATCTCACTATCAGCTGCAAATTCAGTCAATTTTGGACGTATCATTTTTCAGATTATTTACCATATCCATTCTTACCTTGAGCTGGTACGTCAGCAAGCCATCAAGCTTGGTGATAAAATTTACCTGAATGTTCCCTGCGGCAATTTTGGAAATGCCCTGGGTGGTTATTACGCCTGGAAAATGGGATTACCTGTTGAAAAAATAATCGTTGCGTCAAATAGTAACAATGTACTGACTGATCTCATTTCAAGCGGTTCTTATGACCTGACCAAACGAGACCTGATTGCCACCACTTCACCCGCAATGGATATCCTTATTTCATCCAACATCGAACGCATTTTATTTGATATGTTTGGTGCAGAACGAACTCAGGAATTAATGCAATCATTGATAGAACATAAACAATACCAATTGTCACAAGATGAGTTAGTTGTACTACAAAATCACTTTGTCGCTGACTTCTGTGATGACGAGAGTGGTAAAAAGTACATCAAAAAAGCTTTTGACGGAGGCTACCTGATGGATCCCCATACAGCCACATGTTTTAAAGCTCATGATTCCTGTCGAGATAAACCGCTTAAGTCAGTTGTTTACTCAACCGCTGAATGGACCAAATTTTCACCCGTCATCGATAATGCCTTAACAGGGCATGTTGACACCCATGATATCGATGCATTGAAATCAATAGCTAAAACTGCAGATATAAAAATACCTGATGTTATTCAAGGCTTATTTGATAAACCCGTTAGCCAGCAAACGGTCATTAACAAAGATGATATTGAAGCAGAGATACTGGCTTTTCTGGAATAAGTTAACTAAGAATCTACATTTATCCATAACAATAAAAAAGGGGCTATAAGCCCCTTTTTATTTTAATAATTATCGAACTCGATTATTAGGACGATAAACTTTCTACTCGAATTCTTGTTACCTCACCACTCACCGTATCAAGCTGATGAATCAAATCTATTGCTTTATTCATCTGAGCTTCCCGGATACGCTGAGTCAACATGATAATCGTTGCTGTTGACTCTCCTTCAGCAGGCTCTTTCTGCAAAATGGCCTCTATGGAAATCTCATTATCACCCATAATCTGGGTAATATCAGCCATTACACCGGGTTTATCCAGCGCATTAAGACGAAGATAATAAGCTGTTTCTACGTCATCCATTCCAAGGATAGGGGTATCATTAATTTGATCCGGCTGGAATGCCAGGTGAGGAACCCGGTTATCCGGGTCGGTAGTCAACGATCGAGTTACGTCGACAATATCGGCAACCACAGCCGATGCAGTCGGATCGGCCCCTGCTCCAGCACCATAATACAAAGATGGCCCCAGTTTATCAGCCATGATCAATACTGCATTCATCACACCATCAACATTAGCAATTAAACGCTTTTCAGGAATTAATGTTGGATGTACACGCATTTCAATTCCCTTATCAGACAATTTAGTCATTCCCAGGTGTTTTATGCGGTAACCCAGTTCTGACGCATAGGTTACGTCATCCTGAGAAATTTTACTGATACCTTCTGTGTATACTTTTTCAAACTGCAAAGGCACACCAAATGCGATGGAAGATAAGATACATAATTTATGCGCGGCATCAATTCCTTCAACATCAAAGGTCGGATCAACTTCAGCATATCCGAGAGCCTGAGCTTCCGCCAGAACATCAGCAAAATCACGTCCTTTATCACGCATTTCAGTAAGAATAAAATTACCTGTTCCATTGATGATTCCAGCAATCCACTGAATACGGTTTGCACTCAATCCTTCTCGAATGGCCTTGATGATAGGGATTCCACCAGCGACGGCCGCCTCAAATGCAACCACAACACCTTTAGCCTGTGCGGCAGCAAAAATTTCATTACCGTATTTTGCGATTAAAGCCTTGTTAGCGGTAACAACATGTTTACCATTTTCAATGGCCTGCATAACAAGCTCTTTTGCGGGTGAATCACCACCAATAAGCTCCACGACGATATCAACATCCGGGTTATTAACGACTTCAAAAGCATCTTCGGTAATTTCTATCTGGTCGGTCCCATCAGGTCTGTCATCTCCTAGCCCACGAGCAGCAGCATGAATGACCTGAATTTCTCTGCCAGCACGACGTGCGATTTCAGCGGCATTGTGCGCTAAAACACTAGCGGTTCCACCACCTACAGTACCAAGTCCTAATAAGCCTATATTTACCGGTTTCAATGTTTTTCCTCTGTTTTCTCTAATTTCAAATAATTACTTTGCTGCTGTTGCATTCTTGAACATTTCACGAATACCACGAATAGCCTGGCGAGTACGATGCTCGTTTTCAATAAGACTAAAACGCACATGGTCATCACCGTATTCTCCAAATCCGATGCCTGGAGATACCGCAACTTTAGCCTCCTGCAACATTAATTTACTAAATTCAAGTGATGTCATATGACTGAATTGCACAGGTATCTTAGCCCACACAAACATAGATGCTTTTGGGATTTCTACATCCCAGCCGACGGATTTTAAACCACTACACAAAGTATCCCGGCGACTTTTATACATTTGACGTATTTCTTCGACCACGGCCTGATCACCTTCAAGTGCACTCACGGCGGCAACTTGAATTGGTGTAAACATGCCATAATCCATATAAGATTTGATACGCTGTAATGCTGCCACTAGTGTTTTATTTCCACACATAAAACCGACACGCCAACCTGGCATGTTATAAGTTTTGGACAATGAGTAAAACTCAACTGCAATATCTTTGGCACCTTCCACTTCGAGTATTGACGGTGCTTTATATCCATCAAAAGTAATTTCGGCATAAGCAATATCATGCACAACCCAAATTTTATGTTCTTTGGCAATAGCGACTACTTTTTCAAAAAACTCCAGTTCCACACATTGCGTGGTAGGATTTCCGGGGAAACTAATCACCAGCATTTTGGGTTTTGGCCAGCTATTTTTGATGGCCTTTTCAAGCTCAGCAAAAAAATCGATACCTGGTGTTAAAGGCACATGACGAATATCTGCGCCTGCTATTACAAAACCATAAGGATGAATTGGATATGAAGGGTTTGGAACAAGCACCGCATCGCCAGGTCCGACTGTTGCGAGAGCCAGGTGTGCCAGTCCTTCTTTAGAACCTATAGTGACTATCGCTTCAGTTTCAGGATCCAGATCTACATCATATTTACGCTTATACCAGCCACATACAGCCTGGCGTAGACGCGGAATTCCACGAGATAAAGAATAACGATGGGTATCTCCACGCTGGGCCGCTTCACACAATTTATCAACAATAGGTTGAGGTGTCGGTTGATCGGGATTTCCCATACCAAAATCAATAATATCTTCGCCTCTCGCTCGTGCTGCTGCTTTTAACTCATTTACAATATTAAAAACATAAGGCGGAAGGCGTTTTATACGTTGGAAATCGTCGTTCAAGGAAGTTACTCAAATAGGTAAATTAACAGGACGAGCAACCTTAACATAGCACCGGAAACTGTCAATAAGCAGCTGTTAACGAAACCTTAAACCGAGTGGAAATTTAGCCATCTTTACTATACTCTTCGCGCATGTCATTAGCAGAAAGCCTCATATCCAATTCGTACAGTATCCAGGCGTACGAACGTGATCAAATAACCATCAACGACAAAGTTTATACGGATAGCCTGGTGCTTTCCCCGGACAAACTCATCGAGCAATGGCCCGTTAATTCTCTATCTCAATTAGAAACAGAACATCTGCAATGCATTTTCGATATGAAACCTGATGTCATTTT
>Ga0233436_1003248_pt1 | contig 10766 bp, 11 predicted proteins | sample SI_122_August201_2_FD_182723 | JGI IMG/M metagenome (GOLD analysis project Ga0233436, IMG submission 182723) | Seawater microbial communities from Saanich Inlet, British Columbia, Canada - SI_122_August2016_150_MG | ecosystem: Environmental > Aquatic > Marine > Inlet | place: Canada: British... | reverse complement strand
TTATGAAGCACCTGACAATCCTGAGTTGATTATTGACACTGAGGGTGAGTTGTTAGAAGAGTCTGTTGCCAAGGTGATTGACTTTCTGAAATCCAAAGAAATTATTAACTAATAATGCTTAATCAGATTGATATTCAGGATATTGTCACTATTACCAAAGAAGCTGGCAAAGCCATTATGCAGATCTACGAACAAGATTTTGAAGTTGAATACAAAAAAGACAGTTCACCATTAACTCTGGCTGATAAAAAAGCCAATGACATTATTGAAGATGGTTTAAATCAACTCCCAGTTAACCTCCCTACCTTGTCTGAAGAAGGCAAAGAAATCCCTTATAAGGACAGAAAGCATTGGGAGTATTTTTGGTTGGTTGACCCACTAGATGGCACTAAGGAGTTTGTAAAGAAGAATGGTGAGTTTACTGTCAATATAGCACTTATCCATAAAGGCACACCGGTACTTGGTGTGGTCTATGCCCCAGCGCTAGATGTGTGCTACTGGGCAAAGAAAGGTGAAGGCGCATTTAGAGATGGAACAAAGCTCCCACTTAAGACAGAAAAAGAGCGAGATACCTATAAAATTGTTGCTAGTCGCTCACATATGTCAGATGAAACACAAGCGTTTATAAATGCAATAGAAACAAACAAAGAGAAAGAGTTGATATCAATTGGTAGCTCTTTAAAAATTTGCCTAGTCGCAGAAGGCGAGGCTGATATTTATCCAAGGCTAGGACCAACTATGGAGTGGGATACCGCTGCTGCACATGCTGTTATTAATGAATCTAATGGAAGTATTGTTAAAAGTGGTATGAATGAACAAATTAACTACAATTCTAAACAAAGTTTAGTAAACTCTTTTTTTTTCGTTTATTTAAACAAGCGTGAATTGCTATGAAAAATCTGTGGAGTGATACTGATGTTAAAGAATAAAACCAAGGAAAATTAATGAATCTTAACGATAAAATCTATATTGCAGGACACAAAGGTTTGGTAGGCTCTGCTATTGTCAGACAATTAGAGTCTAGAGGTTTTGCTAATCTTTTAATGCGCACGCATAAAGAGTTAGATCTTTGTAATCAAGCGCAAGTGCAAAACTTCTTCCAACAAGAAAAGCCAGACTACGTTATTTTAGCTGCAGCAAAAGTAGGTGGTATTCATGCAAATAATACTTACCCGGCAGACTTTATCTATCAAAATATGATGATAGAAGCCAATATTATCAACTCAGCCTATGAAAATAAAGTTAAGCGCTTATTGTTTTTGGGTAGTACTTGTATTTATCCTAAAGCAGTAGAGCAGCCTATGCATGAAGAGGCGATACTCACAGATGTATTAGAGCCAACTAATGAGCCATACGCGCTAGCCAAGATTGCAGGAATTAAGCTTTGTGAATCCTACAACCGTCAATATGGAACTGATTTTAGATCGGTGATGCCAACCAATCTATACGGCATTAATGATAATTTCCATCCGGAAAATTCACATGTTATTCCTGCGCTAATGCGACGTTTTCATGAGGCTAAGGTTAATAACGATTCTGAAGTAGTGGTATGGGGTACAGGAAATGCAATGCGAGAGTTTTTATATGTTGATGATATGGCAGAGGCGTCATTATTCGTATTAGAATTAGATGAAAAAATTTACCAAAAAAATACAAAACCAATGTTATCTCATATTAATATTGGCACTGGAGTAGATGTAACTATTATTGAAATGGCAAAGACTATAAAAAAAGTGGTTGGTTATAATGGTGGAATTACTTTTGATAAAACAAAACCTGATGGGGCTCCAAGGAAATTGATTGATGTATCTCGTTTGTCAAATATGGGCTGGAAATATAGTGTAGATCTTAAAGAGGGTCTTGGTGAGACTTATAAATGGTATTTGAAAAATTAATATGAAAACCCCAAACACTATCTACCACAATGCAACTGTCACTCGAGAAAGGCGCAACCAACTAAATAAACACAAATCAGCTGTGATTTGGTTTACTGGTCTGTCAGGCTCTGGTAAGTCAACGCTTGCTCATTCAGTCGAGGAAGAGTTGTATAAGTTAGGTTGCAGAGTCTTTGTTTTAGATGGAGATAATGTGCGTCATGGTTTATCATCAAATTTAACTTTTAGTGATAATGACCGCAAAGAAAACATTAGAAGAATTGGCGAAGCGGCTAAACTAATGATGGAGGCTGGTGTTATTGCTATGACTGCATTCATCAGTCCATTCAAAAAAGATCGTAATCTTGTTAGACAATTATTGCCTCAAGGTGATTTTATTGAGGTCTATTGCAAAGCTAGTCTAAAGGCTTGTGAGTTAAGAGATGTAAAAGGACTATATAAGCGCGCACGCGCTGGAGAAATTAAGAACTATACAGGTATTGATTCTCCTTATGAAGCACCCGACAATCCTGAGTTGATTATTGACACTGAGGGTGATTTGTTAGAAGAGTCTGTTATCAAGGTAATTGACTTTCTGAAATCCAAAGAAATTATTAATTAATCATGCTTAATCAGATTGATATTCAGGATATTGTTACTATTGCCAAAGAAGCTGGCAAAGCCATTATGCAGATCTACGAACAACATTTTGAAGTTGAATACAAAAAAGACAGTTCACCATTAACTCTGGCTGATAAAAAAGCCAATGACATTATTGAAGATGGTTTAAATCAGCTCCCAGTTAACTTCCCTATCTTGTCTGAAGAAGGCAAAGAAATCCCTTATAAGGACAGAAAGCATTGGGAGTATTTTTGGTTGGTTGATCCGCTAGATGGCACCAAAGAATTTGTAAAGAAGAATGGTGAATTTACTGTTAATATAGCACTCATTCATAAAGGTACACCGGTATTAGGTGTAGTGTATGCGCCAGCATTAGATGTGTGTTATTGGGCAAAACAAGGTGAGGGTGCTTTTAAAGATGGACAAAAACTTCCTCTTAAAACAGCAGTTCAGCGCAGCACTTATAAAATTGTTGCCAGTCGTTCTCATATGTCAGATGAAACCAAAGATTTTATTGATGCGATTAAAACGGATAAAGAAAAAGAATTAGTCTCGATTGGTAGTTCATTGAAAATTTGTTTAGTTGCAGAAGGTGAGGCTGATATTTATCCAAGGCTAGGGCCGACTATGGAGTGGGATACAGGTGCTGCACATGTGGTTGCTAATGAGTCTGGAGTAGTCTTGAAGAAGTATAAAGATAATGAATATTTACAACATAAATACAATAAAGAGAATTTATTAAATCAATATTTTGTAGTGGGTAAAATTTGATGAAAATCACGATAGCTGGCACTAGCTATGTCGGTTCTTCCAACGCTATAGTGTTTCTTAGAAATATCCATATTGGATTCACTTGGAGGTATTTTGTCTAGAAACCTTGACTTCTCGCACACGCCGAGCCGCAAGCGTGCGACAATATTGCAAGCGGTTGGTGGCTATGCACTTACAGGGATCGACATTGTCCAAGGTTTAGTTCTTATTCCTTTGTATTTGTATTACATAGGAGCGCATACCTATGGTTTATGGTTAGCTTCTGGTGGTATCTTAGGCATGCTTGGGCTAATGAACTTTGGTATTGGTAGTATTTTGATTCAGCGTATAGCAAACTTTTATGGGAAAAAAGATTTACCGCAGGTTGGGATATACTTTATCAATGGCATGATTGTGTATATTGGAATTTGCTTGCTGTTTGGCCTTGTGGGGTGGATTATTTCGTTATGGTTACCTGATATATTAACGGCAATTGGGAATGATTCAGACTTGTTGCAGCAATGCTTTCAATTAGCTGTTGTGGCGATGGTGCTGGCTGTTTTTAATGAGTGCTTGAGAAGTTTTAGTCAGGCATTGCTACGCCCTATTATTCCGATGATAGGTATGGTGGTTGGCCGTATTGTTGGCATTGGGGTAACTATCTGGATGTTATTTGACGGCTTTGGGTTGTGGGCGATTCCTGTAGGGGCGTTGGTTGTGCAAAGTTTAATCCTTCTTGTAAATATATTTAATGCTCTTAGTCTTTTTCGCAGGCTCGGTGTGAGGGTGGAATTCAAGAAGAGTGTCATCAAAGAGTATTGTAAAACGGCTCCAGTTTTACTGATGGCAACGGCTGGAGGTAAGCTTTCTCAAGAGGCAGAGCCATTGTTAATTACAGTTTTTCTTAGTCCAGAGGTGACAACGGCCTATATGATAACCCGAAGAGCGGCTGATATTGTATTTAAAATGTTGAGTGTGATTACTGGTTCTACGATGGGAACATTTTCTCACCTTGTGGGTAGTGATAACCGTGACAATGTGAGGAATATTGCCTCAAAATTACTTTTCATCAGTTTTTCTCTAGGGGTGACTGGTTTTGCAGCCTATGTTGGTTTAAATCAAGCTTTTGTCTCTTTGTGGGTTGGTGAGTCATTTGCGCTGGATCAGATGGTTATATTATTTATTGCACTGGGATTTTTTGCGCAGGCTTTTGGAGGCTTGTTAAAGCGAATGCTTTATGGATTGGGAGATTTTACCTATACATCTACTGTGATTATGCTGGAAGGAGTGAGTCGGATATTCATGGCTAGCGCGTTACTGAGTCTGTTGGGTGTGGTGGGCGTGCCTTTAGCCTTTGCTCTGTCTTGTTTGTTATCAATACTGATATTGGGGCCGCGTTTGAAAACAGAACTTACAATGCAATATCACTTATTTTCAACCACAAGGTTGATGTTTTCTGGGGTTATTCTTTTTGGTTTGGCTACAAGCCTGGTGCAGATGAAATTACCCGTTGATTCATGGGTTGGTTTTAGTCTGTATTCGGGAGTATTCTTGCTTAGCGTCTTGATAATATATATTTTAATAAACTGGGCTAAATGCCGTGATATTTATAGGAGCTTTGTAACATGAGCGAGTCGAAAGAGAGTAAAAAAGAGAGTAATAAAGAGCCAGTTTTTGTCGTTGGGTTTCCAAAATCAGGAAATACTTGGCTTGCTAGGTTGCTGGCTGAGGTAACAGACTCAAATATTGCAGTTAACAACCCTTTAGATGGTGTGAATATGGCTGACAATTCTTCAGAAAGAAAAGGCCAGTTCATTATTCATAAAGAGCACGTCGTTAATAATATTGAGCAGGCTATGCAAAGCAAAGTTGTATACATTGTCAGAGATGTTCGCGATGTATTGGTTTCTGGTTTTTATCATTGCAACCGTTGGTGTAACGATGACTTGATCAATAGGAATATATTTCTTAAATGGTACTTTTACCATGAGGTGAAAAAACTGAACAAAAAGTGGCAAGGAAATGTCTGGGCTGAATTTAAGTATAGTGCTAGGTGTTTTATCAAATCATTGATCCGTTATAAATATGAAAAGGTTAGGGTGGGCAATTGGAGCGACCATGTTTCTTTTTGGTCTAAGAGCCCAAATGTCATTGTAGTCAGATACGAGGACCTTTTAAGAGGCACAGAGGCTGAAATGAAAAAAATATTGCTCGCATTTAAATTGGATGTAAGTGATGAAGTATTATTGAAGGCTATATCAAATCAGAGCTTTAAAAAAAAGAAATCGGACTTCTTGAAGTCGGGAGACCCCCTGAATGCAAAATTTTTAAGACGTGGTAAAGAAGGAGGCTGGAAAGAACTTCTTCCTACCACTTTAGTAAGGGAAATTGAACAAAGACATGCTGTTGTTATGAATACGTATGGATATAAATTAGAATACTATGAAGGTGAAAAATGAAATTACACATTGGTTGTGGTAAAAAATACTTGGATGGATACAAACATTTGGATGTGATTAATTTTGATCATATAGATTTTGTATGCGACGCACGAATGTTGACTATGATTGAAGATGCTTCGGTGTCGGAGATATATGCATGCCACATTTTGGAGCATGTCGAACGCAATGAGGTGGTGAATGTCTTGCGTGAGTGGAGCCGAGTGCTAAAAGTTGGAGGAGTTGTAAGAATTGCTATTCCTGATTTTGAAGCTGTTGTAGCAGAGTACGTGGAAAGTAAAGATTTACAGCGCTTTCAAGGGCTACTCTATGGCGGCCAAACCTACGATTATAACTTCCACCATGTTGCATTCGATTTCTCGGTCATAAAAGCTTATTTAATAGAGGCTGGATTCTCAGAAGTTAGTCATTATGATTGGCGTGATTTTTTACCGGATGGCTATGATGATTATAGCCGTAGTTATCTTCCCCATATGGATTTTGAGAACGGTAGAAGTATGAGTTTGAATGTGGTGGCTAAGAAAGGTTCGTGATATTTATAGGCCCTGAACTTAGTGATCCGCATGCTCATTTTGTTACCAATATCGTGTCATGTATAGGAACTGACGATGATTTGATCATCGACCTATTCTGTGTGGCTGAATGGGATGAAATTAGAGATAGTATTGCCAATCATTTGGAATCGCATGATGAGTATTATGTAATTTATAATGCTTATGAGGATGAAGATTTTTTCATTTATCTAAAGCAAAGTTTTCCTGAATTAAAGCTGATCACTGTGTTTTCCGATGATGAATGGCGACATGCAAATTATGATCGTTATTTGGCCTTGTATTCGGATATTTTTACGATTGCAGTTAAGGATAACATTAATAGGTATGAAAGATATGGCCTAAAGCCCTTTTATATGAAATGGGCCTGTAATCCCGATATGTTCTATCCATTGTCAGATCAACGTAAAGATATTGATGTAAGTTTCATCGGAGTCCCATATGGCAATCGATTGAGCTATATACGCTTCCTTATTAAAAATGAGGTTAATGTGCGGGTGTATGGAAAAGGTTGGGATCGTTTTGTAGATCTTCGCTCTTATTGGGGAGGGTTTCTTACCAATGATGAAATGCTACAAGTTATTGACAGGAGTAAGATAAATCTTAACTTTTTATGGACAAGTGCTGGAAAAGAGCACTCTACTATTAAGGGGCGAACATTAGAGCTTTCAGCTTGCCGTTCATTTCAATTATCCAACCATACGGATGAGTTTCATAATTATGGGTTCATGGATGGAGATAATATTGCAGTATTTCATGATCAGTCGGAGATGCTTGCTAAGGTTCAATACTATCTAACTCATGACGGGGAGCGAGAAGAAATCGCTAAGCAGGCTTATAAACATGTATTGCAGAAGCACACATGGAAGCAGCGTTTTAAGAATATTTTTGAGCAACTTACACATGTTTCATATTCTTCCTTATCTGAAACAAGAAAGTATCGAATTATAGTCATTAGTAAAGAAGGTATTCAACATAAAATTACGCCTGATGATGAGCGACTAGATGTTGAAATTGTTGATTCAACGAGTGGATGGCGGAAAAAGTTAAGCAGAGTGGATGGCGTTATTCAGTTAACGCATGATTCTACGATCAATAATGAATCACTTTATATGATGGCCTTCGGTTTGGTTGCAGATAAGTCAGATATGGTTGCAGCTAATTTCTATGTGGGATACAAGGAAAGTCGCAAATGGATACGATTCAAAGATCGCCAAATAGAGAGGAGGCGTGATCTTCTTCGGCTTCTGCCAATAGAATGCCTTATGTTTTCAGGTGATTATGCCAGTAGACATGGCTGCTCATTGCAGGCTGATGTACGGGAGTGCAAGGTCTCGTATATTGAGTATCCCTTTTTTGGTGTTAAGTTATCCTATTATTGGACACGAAAATTGAGACTTTATTTTGCACACCATAGAGATTCGAGGAGTCTGTTACGAAAGTATGTGCGCGGGTTTAAGTGGGGCAAGGTATTCTCGCTAGGCATAGATAAGTTGTGGCAAAAAATGATTTTTAAAAAGGAATGGATATAATGAGACTAATAAAACATAAGCTTCGTAAATTATATGATGTATATATAAAGCGGGACCCAAAGCGAATTACATATTACAACTATATTGATAAAGGTGGCGAGGACCTTCGATTGGATTATGCTTTAGAAAAAGATAGTGTCGTTTTTGATATTGGTGGATATATTGGTGACTTTGCAGAAGATATTTCAGGTAAGTTTAATTGTAGAATTGATATTTTTGAGCCTGTGCCACAATACGCTGAAAAGATACGCACTCGTTTAGCGCAAAACAGCAAGGTTAATGTGATACAAGCTGGTTTAGGCGGAACGGAAAAGGAAGAATTTATCACAATTGAAGGGCTTGGATCTAGCGTATTTGTTAATGGTCGAGAGAAAGAGGATAAGGCAACTATTAAAATCATTTCGATTGTCGACTATATTGAATTAAAGGGTTATTTAAAAATAGACCCAATGAAAATAAATATTGAAGGTGGAGAGTTTGAGTTGCTAAATGCCCTTTTAGATCACCCAGATTTAATAAAGAAAATTAAGTATTTTCAAATTCAATTTCACGATTTTGTGCCTGATGCCGAAAAAATGAGAGCGGAAATTCAGAGTCGGCTTTCTGAAACACATAAGGTTATGTGGAATTTCCCCTTTATTTGGGAAAGCTGGGAAAGAATTCAATAATGATTGACCTAATCCATATAGGGGATTACAAGACAGGCACAAGCTGGTTTCAGAAGCAGGTTTTTCCAGTACATCCTGAGCTTTATTACTTAGATTCTGGTATTCATCCAGAAGTTGTTCATTTGATGCACCAGTTGATTGATATAAGAGATTTGGATTTTAACCCTGAGGTTCTTCGGGGAAGGTTTGCAGATGTACTAAATGATATTGATTCTCAAAATAGAAAGATAGTCATTAGTAGGGAAGCACTTTCAGGTTCATACCCGGCTGGAGACCATGCCAAAAGGATTGCTGAACGATTGTATGCGGTGTTTGGAAAGACTAAAGTACTTATTGTTATACGAGAGCAGTTTTCTATGCTCAAGTCAATTTACAGCCAGTATGTTAAAATAGGTGGGACGTTAAGCTTCGAAGAGTTTGTTTATGATCCCATTGTTTCACCGGGTGTGGTTGAAAAGCTTAAGTACCATAAAATAATTGATGCTTATGTGAATATTTTTGGGAAAGAAAATGTTTTTGTTGGACTGTTTGAGGAATTTAAATCGGATAATGAATTATTTGTAAAGAGAGTGCTTGAGTTTTCTGGGTGCTCTGATGCCTGGCAACTACGTTCAAAAGATGTGCTTGTAAACCCTTCGCTAAGGAAGGCGGGGCTTGAAATTCAACGTTTCATAAATCATTTTTTGCGTAATGATTTTAATCCGTGTAAGCCAATTATTCCACTAGATAAGGTGGTTGCACTTTTTTTAAGTTCTGAGAAAAAAAAGAAATTGTTGACTGGTACAAGAAATCGTCTCATTTATAGTATGCCAGGGTGTGATGACGCATTTGTATTACGGTATGCTATTAATTTTGCACTAACGTTACAGGTGTCAAAATTGTGCGAACGTATTCAGCTTGGATCCAAGCTAACTATTCCGAATAGTATTGTGGAAAGCCTAAGAGATGAATTTGTGGAATCGAACAAACTATTGCATGATAAATATAACCTTCATGTTGATAAATATGGTTGGTCGTTATGAGTCAAGTTGCCTTTGCTGTAACACAAAATCTTATGCAAAACAGGCTGTTTGATATTACATCGGCAAGAGATAACTGTCTGGAACGCTTTGTGGCGCTTAAACAGATGCTTGGGCTAGATGATATCAGTTGTGATACGCTTGATGCCTGCGCTGCCGTATCAATTGATGTTCTTATTTGTTCGGATATTGCTTCAAACCTTAGGGGAGTATTAAACCTAATCAAATTAAATCCCTCGATTAGGATACTTTACTTACCAACTGAACCCGCGCTTGTGTCATGTTTACATGATAGTGACATTCTTGGAAAAATAGACTTTGACCGTGTTTTATTCTGGAATGACGCATTCACACGCCATTACAAGCATGCAGTGAAGTGTAACATAGGTCAGCCTATAATCACCCCTGAATCGATTCCTTTTGTTGCTTTTGAGGATAAAAAATTCATTTCTGCTATTACATCCAATAAATTGATAAAGCATAAGAATGGCTTGTATGAAGAGAGGTTGCGTGCATTTGATTTCTTTTCCAACAAGACGGAAGGAATGGACTTGTACGGTATGGGTTGGGATAAATCCACATTGCCCTTTATTGCGACCTCGTACAGAGGGTTGTGCGATATAAAAAAAGAGACTCTAAAGAGCTATAAGTTTTCAATTTGTTTTGAGAATGCCAGAGGTTATCAAGGATTGATTACAGAAAAGATATTCGATTGCTTTGCGGCAGGAACTGTACCAATTTATTACGGCCCTCCCAATGTGCAGGATTATATTCCTAACGGTTGCTATATAGATTTTCGCGATTTCAAAAGTTATGAAGATCTTTACCAGTTTTTAATGAACGTGACTGAAATAGAATATAAGGCTTATCTGGATGCGGCAAAGAGATTTATTAAAAGTAAAGAATATTATGAATTCACATCAAAAAGATTTGCAGAAATCGTACTTGAACAAATTCGGTCGCTATTGATAGAGCCAAAACCAAACAGAACGGTGCTCGGTTTTAAATGGTCATTATTTAAGATTGTGTTAAGTAATCCAATATATTTCCTGAGAAATTTAAAGAAGTGTAGGCGTTTTCTGTTTGACCTATTCTTTTCGTTCTAGTGGTGGATGTTGGCGATATTGAGTGTGGGGATGGAAAAGATGAATAATAATCCAGCAGTATCAGTTGTAATGTCTGTTTATAATGCAGAACTATACCTTGAAGATGCTATTGAATCTATTTTAAATCAAACATATAAAGATTTTGAATTTATTATTATAAATGACGGTTCAACCGATTCAAGCCTA
>Ga0233436_1003202_pt1 | contig 10879 bp, 9 predicted proteins | sample SI_122_August201_2_FD_182723 | JGI IMG/M metagenome (GOLD analysis project Ga0233436, IMG submission 182723) | Seawater microbial communities from Saanich Inlet, British Columbia, Canada - SI_122_August2016_150_MG | ecosystem: Environmental > Aquatic > Marine > Inlet | place: Canada: British... | reverse complement strand
CCACATGCCTACAAAAATTATTTATGGGCGGAATTCCCTTAAAGACATTGATATTTATATCAATCACAGAAAGGCCTTATTAGTCACCTCCCAAGGTTTTGTAAAACGCGGCTTGGTTGATGAAATTTTTACCTATACTAATAATATAGTTGGAGTGATATCCAATATTAAGTCACACCCAGAATTTGTAGACATAGAGGAGATGTATAGTCAAGCATACCAGAATCAATTCGAGTTAATCATTGCTATAGGTGGTGGTAGTGTGATGGATGTTGCAAAGTTTATTTCAGTTCATAATATAAGTAAAGACTATCAATTTGTAGAAGATTTAACAAAAGAAAAAATACTAAAAAAAGACTATAAAATTATTCCAATTATTTCAATACCAACAACAGCAGGCACTGGCAGTGAAGTGACTCCATATTCAACCATTTGGAATGTGCAAGAAAAACAAAAATACTCTCTAAACTTACCAGATTTGTTTTCTGAGGTAGCCATTTATGATCCGGTATTAACTTTAACAGTTCCTAAGGATATTACAATACAAACGGGGTTGGATGCATTATCACACTCATTGGAATCTATTTGGAATAAAAATGCATCCCCAGTAACTATCAACTACGCGGTTAAATCGGCAAAATTAATAGTAAACAACCTGGTTAATCTTACTAATGACCTGGATAATTTAGATCTTAGGGATAATATGATGATGGCCTGCATGTATGCTGGATTAGCCTTTTCAAATACTCAAACGGCTGCTGCGCACGCTATGAGCTATTATATTACAGCACACAAAGGTATTGATCATGGAATAGCTTGTAGCTTTACGTTGCCAATTTTAATAGACAATGTAATTGGCAAACACAAATTTATAGATAAAGCACTAATTGAAATATTTGGAGGCTTGTCATCAAGTAAATTAAGGTCTATTCTAGCTGATTTAGGCGTTAAAACAAGCTTCTCTGACTATGGAATCGGAAACATGGAATTGGAAAAAATAAAATATGAAATCGAACAAAATGTTCGGTCCAAAAATAGCTTAGTAACATTTTAAAAAATATATGAATAAAATATTAATCACTGGTGGTGCTGGTTTTATCGGCTCTGCTATTATTCGTCACATTATTAACAATACTAACCATAGTGTTGTTAACGTTGACAAGCTTACCTATGCAGGCAATTTAGAATCTTTAGCTTTAGTTGAGAATGATGCAAGATATGCATTTGAACAAGTCGATATTTGTGATGCAGCTGGAATAAAACGTGTATTTAACGAACATCAGCCTGATATTGTCATGCATCTTGCAGCAGAATCACATGTTGACCGATCAATTGACGGTCCTGGTGAATTTATTCAAACTAACATCGTAGGATCTTATGTATTGCTCGAAGAGGCTAGAGATTATTGGTCTAATCTAGATAGTGATAAGAAAGAAGATTTTAGATTTCATCATGTGTCCACTGATGAAGTTTATGGTGATTTAGAAGGTACAGATGATCTTTTCACTGAAGAGACATCTTACGCACCAAGCTCGCCTTACTCTGCTGCTAAAGCAAGCTCAGATCATTTAGTACGTGCATGGCAGCGAACCTTCAAATTACCAACATTGATTAGCAATTGTTCGAATAATTACGGTCCTTACCAGTTTCCTGAGAAGCTTATTCCACTCATTATCCTTAATGCATTAGAAGGTAAGGATTTGCCAATCTACGGCAATGGCAAACAAATACGCGATTGGCTATATGTCGATGACCATGCAAGAGCACTACTCCATGTAGCGCTAACTGGTAAGATTAGTGAAACTTACAATATTGGAGGGCATAATGAACTGCAAAATATTGATGTTGTAAAAACCGTTTGCAGCATTTTGGACGAACTAGTGCCAAGTAAGCTTGATGGTATTACTAAATACGAACAACTTATTACTTATGTCGGTGATAGAGCGGGGCATGATGTCAGATATGCAATTGATGCCACTAAGATCGATAAAGAGTTGAACTGGACGCCAGATGAAACTTTTGCAACAGGCATTAAGAAAACTGTTGAGTGGTATTTAGAAAACACTGTTTGGTGTGATCGAGTTAAGGATGGAAGTTATCAAGGCGAGAGATTAGGAGTGGTTAAATCATGAAAGGAATAATCCTAGCAGGAGGCTCAGGTACACGTCTTTACCCTATAACAAAGGGTGTTTCAAAGCAATTATTACCTGTTTATGATAAGCCTATGATTTACTATCCGTTATCGGTACTTATGCTAGCGGGTATTCAAGATGTTTTGATTATTACAACCCCTGAAGACCAGTCAGGCTTTATCCGAATGCTTGGAGATGGAAAAGAGTTTGGTGTTAATCTGTCTTATGCTGTGCAGCCGAGTCCAGATGGTTTGGCGCAAGCCTTTATTATTGGCGAAGAATTTATCGGTAGTGATAGTGTTTGCTTGGTGCTTGGCGACAATATCTTTTGGGGGCAAGGCTTTACCCCTATTTTAAAGAGTGCCGCTAGTCGAAACAGTGGTGCATCTGTATTTGGTTACCAAGTTAAAGACCCGGAGCGTTTTGGTGTAGTTGTATTCGATGAAAATCAAAAAGCAATTAGCCTTGAAGAGAAGCCTGAAAAGGCACAGTCCAACTTTGCAGTTACAGGTTTGTATTTTTATGACAATGATGTGGTCGAAATGGCTAAAAAAGTTAAACCTTCGCATCGTGGCGAGCTAGAAATCACAACGCTTAATCAAATGTATATGGAACGTGGAGATCTTAATGTTGAGTTGCTAGGTCGAGGCTTTGCTTGGTTAGATACTGGCACACATGAAAGTCTCTTAGAGGCCGCAATGTTTGTAGAAACCATTGAAAAGCGCCAAGGTTATAAAATTGCCTGTTTAGAAGAAATTGCTTGGAATAATGGCTGGTTAAGTAACGAACAAGTGATGCAAACAGCTAAAGCCCTGTCTAAAAATAGCTATGGACAATATTTAGCAGATTTGATTAAAAGTGAAACAAAGTGAGTTTCATTAAAACAATCAGCTTTAAACCTTTAGGAGATGAACGTGGATCGCTTGTTGCGTTAGAGGGTAACAACAAGAGCGTGCCATTTGATATTAAGCGAGTGTATTATATCTTTGGCACGAAAGAAGGTGTTTCTCGCGGATTTCATGCGCATCGAAACCTAAAACAAGTTGCGGTTTGCGTAACGGGTAGTTGTCGTTTTGTTTTAGATAATGGCAAGCAACGCGAAGAAATTGTGCTCGACAAGTCAACAATAGGCCTCTTAATTAATGATTTAACTTGGCGAGAAATGTACGATTTTAGTCCAGATTGTGTCCTGATGGTATTGGCAAACGAACATTATGATGAGTCGGATTATATCCGTGATTATCAAGAGTTTTTAAAGGCTGTAAACAATGGTTGATTTTAAAATACACTCTCTTGCTGATGTGCAAAGTACTAAGATTGGTACTGGAACAACTATTTGGCAATTTAGCGTGGTTTTATCGGGCGCTAAAATTGGGAAAAATTGCAATATCAACGCCTTAACGCTCATTGAAAATGATGTGGTATTGGGTGATAACGTTACTGTTAAATCAGGCGTCCAAATTTGGGATGGATTGCGTGTTGAAGATAATGTATTTATAGGTCCAAACGTTACCTTTACCAATGACTTTACGCCACGCTCGAAACAACGACCTGCCAAGTTTTTAAAAACAACCCTTAAACAAGGCGCATCGATCGGTGCCAACTCAACCATTGTTGGCGGCTTAATTGTTGGTAAGTACGCAATGATTGGTGTAGGCAGCGTGGTTACTAAAAATGTGCCAGATTATGCTTTAGTGTACGGAAATCCCGCTCAACTAAAAGGCTATGTTTGCGAATGTGGTTCAAAATTAATCGATTTATCTTGTAAAATTTGCTGTAAAAGTTACATTATGACCAATGATATTTTGAGCTTTGATCTGAGTAGTAAATAAAGATAAGTCAAACCTCTATCCACTGTCCATTAAAAAACTACTTAAGAATTAAACAAAAAATACATAAGGTGTTCAATTGATCCCATTTTTAGATTTAAAAAATATTAACGCACAATACCGAGATAAGTTGATTCAAGCGGCCACTGATGTAATTGATTCGGGCTGGTATATTCAAGGCACCCAAGTAGAGGATTTTGAACGTGAATTTGCGGACTATTGTGGAGTCAAGCATTGCATTGGTGTAGCCAACGGCTTAGATGCACTAATTCTAACTTTACGTGCCTGGAAAGAGCTAGGCAAGCTAAAAGGTGGTGATGAGGTTATTGTGCCTGCTAACACCTATATTGCCAGTATTTTAGCCATTACTGAAAACCACCTAATACCTGTGTTAGTAGAGCCAGACGTCGATAGTTATAATTTATGTCCTAAAAATACCGAAGCCGCCATCACCCCAAAAACCAAAGCAATTTTACCCGTGCACCTATACGGTCAACTTGCCGATATGCCTGCTATTATGGACATTGCTAAACGCCATAATCTACTAGTGTTAGAAGATTCAGCACAAGCGCATGGTGCCAGCATGAACGGCAAAAAAGCCGGCAACTGGGGGGATGCTTCAGGTTTTAGCTTTTATCCAGGAAAAAACCTAGGTGCTTTAGGTGATGGCGGGGCGGTAACAACCAATGACGAGGAATTGGCAACTACCATTCGTGCGCTTGGAAATTATGGCAGTCATAAAAAATATGAAAACCTCTATCAAGGTACTAATAGTCGTTTAGATGAAATTCAAGCTGCCATGCTGCGTGTAAAGCTTAAGCACTTGGATGAAGAAACCTCTCAACGACGCGCTATTTCCAGGGCTTATATAGATAGCATTAAAAACGAAAATGTGATTCTGCCACTTGTTCACCATGTCTCGCCTTTGATGTTAAAAAATCATGTCTGGCATCTGTTTGTGATTCAAAGTAAGTGTCGTGATAAGTTGCAACAATATTTAACACAAAAAGGAATCCAAACTCTTGTCCATTATCCTATTCCACCTCATAAGCAACAAGCTTATGTGAGTTGGAATTATAATAAATATCCAATAACTGAAAAAATTCACCAACAGATACTCAGCTTACCTATAAGTCCAACTTTGACACCAAGCGAAGTAAAAAAAGTGATTAAGGCTATCAATGAGTTTTCTTGCTAATGTTTAAACTGATTAAAGAGCTATTTTCTTTGTTGACACATGGTCAGCGTAAACGATTTTGGTTGCTACAAATACTTGTTATATTGATGGCGATTCTCGAGGTTGTTGGTATAGCCTCTATCGGCCCTTTTATGGCAATTGTATCTGACGGAAGTCTAATAGAAAAAAATCCTTTATTGAAGCAACTGTATCAATATTCGGGGAGCGGTACAGAGCAAGAATTTTTATTTTTCATGGGTTCTGTAGTATTATCTACATTAGTATTATCTGCTATTGTTTCAATGTTTACAATTTGGCGTATATCAATATTTGCTGCAGAGTTCGGCACTGAATTGGCAGACAGATTGTATAGTCATTATATGAATCAGGATTGGCTATTTCATGCGAAAGGAAGTAGCTCCCAATTGATTAAGGGAATTTCTACTGAGTCTATGCGTGTAACAGATTTGATTATCAACCCATTGATGCAAATGAATGCTCGAATTGTGACAATGGTTTTAATATCATTATTTATTATTCTATATGATCCAATTATTGCTTTTTTTGGTTTGGTTGTTTTTACATTGGCATATTCACTCTTGTATGGGACAGTGCGTGTTCAATTGCAAAAAAATGGAGCTCAGATTTCGAATGCATTAGGGGATCGTTTTAAATTAATGAATGAGGGGTTTGGCGGTATAAAAGATGTATTGTTGTTAGGTAGACGTGATGATTTTATTGGTCGTTTTGATGAAGCAGGCAAGAATTTTTCTTATGCTCGCGGGACTAACCACGCTATTACTCTTGTTCCTCGTTATTTAATGGAATTGGTCGCTTTTGGAAGTATGATTGGTTTAGTGCTATTTTTATTGGACTTTGAATCAAATAGCCTTACTGCCGTGTTACCAACGTTATCAGTTTACGCCTTAGCAGGATTTAAGCTGCTACCTGCATTCCAGCAAATTTATTCTAGTTTAGCGCAAGTTAAAGGGAATGTAGCTTCTTTCGAATCTATAAAAAAAGACTTGCAAAATTCTCACAATGAATTATGTGGAAATTCTAACAAAATAGATAACGATACAAGATTAAGACTTAAATTTAATAAAAATATTGAACTTAATGATATTAATTTTTCATATAAAAGAGGAATTCCAGTATTAAGAAAACTGAATATCAAAATTCCAGCTAAAAAAATAGTAGGAATAGTTGGGCCATCTGGTTCTGGAAAATCTACAGCAATGGATATACTACTGGGTTTGATTCATCCACAGAAAGGTCAGTTGTTAATAGATGGCCAGCCTATTACAAAACAAAATAAACGCGCCTGGCAAAATTCTATCGGTTTTGTTGCTCAAGCAATATTTTTAAGTGAAAACTCTATTGCAGAGAATATTGCCTTTGGTATTCCAAAAAAGGAGGTTGACTTAAGGCGGGTACACAAAGCACTTCAATTATCACATCTTAGCGAGTTCGTGGCTAGCCTTGATGAGGGTGTGCATACTAAAGTGGGGGAGCGGGGAGTGCAGTTATCCGGCGGTCAGCGTCAGCGCATTGGTATTGCTAGAGCGCTTTATCATGATGCGGATACTTTGGTATTTGATGAAGCAACCAGTTCGCTAGATGGTATTACTGAAAAACTCATCATGGATGCAATTCATGATTTTGGTGGCGAAAAAACTATAATTATGATTGCTCACCGATTAAAAACAATTGAAGAATGTGATTGTATCTTTTATTTAGAAGGAGGGCGAGTGATTGATCAAGGCACTTATCAACAATTAATTGAAAGAAATGAACAGTTTAGGAAGATGGCTCAGCATGTTCAATAATTCTATTAGGCTTATGTTTATTGAAAATTTTATACATGGTGTATGGTATTTTTTAAAGCAAATTTTAATCATATTAAGACATCCTGTTGTAACTATTGAGGCCATAAAGTCAATTATTGATGTAAATAAAATAATAGAGAGTAGAAAGATAAGTGTGGTTTTTTTTGATCGAATTGCAATACACTACAGCTTTTCCAAATCTATTTATGATGAGCTTGTCACTTTAAATCAAAAAGCCTTGTATGTAGTTTGTGATAAAAATCATCCTAAATTGAGGTCAGACGATAGTGACTACAAACAAACTTTTTATCTCGACAAAAGGTACGAGGCTTTTTTAAGGTTTGTTAATGTGCCTCTCATTGCAACGCCAGCCTCACATTTTCCAGTTCTTGGTAAAAATAAAAATACAAAAATAGCTCACTTTTTTCATTCTCCAAACAGTATGCATTTTGTTTACGGGGACAGGGCATTTGACGCTTATGATATTTTTTTTACTGTCGGACCGCATCATACAAAAGAATTTAAGTTACTAGAAAAATTACGAACCTGGAAAAATAAAAGTTCATATCCTGGAGGCTACCCCAAGATAGATATACTTTCAAGATTATCCGAAGATTGTTTTTCTGAAAAAATTTATAAAAATACAAAACGAATTGCTTTTGCACCATCTTGGTTAAAGACAAGTATACTGCGTACGCACGGTTTATCTATTATCAAAAATCTGATAGCAGAAGGGTATGAAGTTTTGTTGAGGCCACATATACATTCTTTTGATTATGATGCAGAAGTCATAAGCGAGATTGTAAATACCTTTCATGATGCATCATTTGAATTAGATGACGGATCAAGTTTTGATAAATTATATAACTGTGATATTCTTATTTCTGACTGGTCAGGTATGGCTTTTGAATTTGCTTTTTCAACATGTAGACCGGTAGTGTCAGTAAATGTAGAAGGAAATAGAAAAATATTGTCTATTAATAATACAAAAATAAGTGCTGATGCCATGGAAGATGTGTGCAGGTTTGAAATAGGCACTGTTTGTACACCACAACTTACAAATGAAAGTATTAGGAATATATATGAACAAGGGGTTCATTCATGGGCGCATAAAATAGCACTAGTTCGAGGTAAGTACCTTTATAATTTTGGCAATTCTTCGAAAGTTATTTCTTTAAAAATTAAAGATTTAAGTAACAGTCCATAAATTATCCAATGAAAATATACGAAATTAAACAATTGTGAGCAATAATAGCCTTCTGACACCTTCCAAAGTGACAATGGTGGTTAATAGTTGTGATGAGTATAAAGATGTTTGGCCTTTATTTTTTTGTGCTCTTGATGAGTATTGGCCCAATAGAGCTTTTGGAGTGGTTATAAACTCTGGAAGTGAAGTCAAAAAAATCAAAAAAACGAAGTTATATTTAAATAATGTTGATAAAGAAAATGGTAATGGATGGGGTTTGAGACTTTTAAGAACGCTAGCTAGTATTGAAACAGAGTACGTTATTACGGTCTTCGATGATTATATCTTGGAATCAATCGTCGATATTAGTCAGGTAAATAGTATCATTTCTTTTATGGATGATCATCCATATGCAGCAGTTTACTATCTAAATGCAGTATGTTTAAAGAGTCATGTTGATGATGAAAATTCGAGTTATCGACTTTTGAAAGATAGAGTTGATTATCGCTTAAACTCAGCCCCCGCAGTTTGGCGTCGTAAAGATTTAATGAACTATATTGGAATAGGTGACAACCCATGGGCATGGGAGGTATTTGGTAGTTATCGAACTTTTGGTGATGGTAAAGAGTTTTATAGTCCTAGTTCAATAAAAAATAATATTTACAACTATCAATACAAAAAAGGCGGTGCAATCTATAGGGGGAAATGGGTTTCAGATGTTGTTGTTTCAAAAGTGAAAAAATACAACCTTGATATTGATTTTGCAAAGCGCGGTTTTTCTGATAACAACCTCTTTGAAAAGAGATCACTGTTCTGGAAGTTTAGTTTTTTGTGGCTTGGATTTAAAATGATAGGCTTTAAAGTTTTTTATGTTATAATTCGCTCTCTAAAGGTAAAGATTAATGCATTGTAAAATTCAGAGTTTTGCATTTTGTGTGCTTGCCTATAATCATGAAAAGTATATTGTTGAGCATCTTGAGAGTATTAAATATTTAATTGAGGTGCACGGGGCTGGAATAGACTTTCAGATAATTGTTAATGACGATTGCTCCACAGATAAGACGTTATTATTAATTAATTTATGGTTAGAAAAGCATAGAGAGCTGTTCGCTGACATTATAAAAATTTATAATATCAATAATATTGGAACATGTTCAAGTCTCAAAAACATTCTTAATCGGGTTACAGCCTCACACTGTAAAATAACAGCAGGTGATGATGTATACTCCTTTGAGGATATTTTTAAATCTGCCTCAAGTTTAGGTCATAATGATATTCTTTCAGGTATTCCTTTAAGTTTGGTTGATGGTAATTTAACAAAGAATAATTTTGATGTATTTAATGTTGTGGCATCTGATGTTATTTATAAAACCAGCGCTTTAATAAATAGATTTAAGGAAATAAGTGTAAATAACGCACCCAATATCATTTATAAAAAAGAACATTTAAAAAACGAGAAGATAGTTAATTTTTTTTCAAGATATGATGTTGTTGAAGATTGGCCCCTTCAGATTGCAATAGCTGAAAGTAAAGAGTCCCCTAAATTTTATTTAGATAGTGTTGTTTTTGTTTACTATCGTCGGACCTCTGGATCAGCTTTTATTGTCGCCTCTGATCGGTTTGTAAAAGATCAAACTAGTATATTCGAATACCTTATAAGGAATGAGACGTCACTCATCAAAAAATTAATTCTCAAGAATAGACTTTTATGTTTTATATCTGATTCAACATTTGTTAAACGTTTTCTGAATTCAGCCAAATGGGTTTATGCGATTAGAATTAGTATAAATATTTTCCCTATTCTTAAGCGTATGAATAATTTGAATTTAGATGTCTCCAAGTATCGAAAACATTATCATGAAATTCAAAATAGATCAAAAAAATTCTATCTAGAGACTAATTCTTATGATTATAACTTTTAAAATTTATTTCTTAAGTATATTTAGCTGTTGATATGAAATACTTTATACCTATTTTATTTCTTGAAGTGTATTTAATTATTACCCTTTTGATATTTGAGTTTGGCCCGGTAAGTTATCATGTAGAGCTTCCATTTCTATTTTGGGGCTTTATGTTTATATATCTGTGTAGTTTTTTAATGGGATATATTGTCGCTTTTATAACTAGATCTCGCTCCAATAGAATAGTTGATGGGTACTTTAAAAATACGCAGCCCTCTATCAATAGATTTAAGTTAATTATGGTTGCTGCACTGGCATCTTCACTTCTTGGATTTAAAGGGGTGGATTCTATTTTTGACTTACTTAACCCTATATTTTTATTTGATTCTGCTCTGTCTGGAATTTACAGTCCAGGAGAGGCTTATAACATAAAAATGGAACGCGTTAATTCCCAGGGCCAGGGAAATATCTTATTGAGTTCGGTATTATTTATACTCGCTTTCTCAAAAGTATTAATTATCCCTGCCCTGGTTTTTATGTGGGATCGTCTTGGCAGGTTTTCTAAATTTTTTGCAATATTTATTACTTTGATCCCTCTTTTAAATGGCTTATCAGTTGGCACTAATAAATCTATTTTTGATTTTGCGATATTCTATTCTTCATCATTGGCTGTGTACTTTATTCATCACTATTATCGCTATGGTAGTTTTGGTTTTTATAAGAGAAAATTCTTTGTATTTGTATTTGTATTTTCATTTATAGGCGCCTTTTCTTTTTTTGGTTCAGCTATGAGTGAGAGGGGCGGAAATATTTCTTATATTGAAA
>Ga0233436_1003200_pt1 | contig 10889 bp, 11 predicted proteins | sample SI_122_August201_2_FD_182723 | JGI IMG/M metagenome (GOLD analysis project Ga0233436, IMG submission 182723) | Seawater microbial communities from Saanich Inlet, British Columbia, Canada - SI_122_August2016_150_MG | ecosystem: Environmental > Aquatic > Marine > Inlet | place: Canada: British... | reverse complement strand
TTAAAAAGTTTGCGTCAGTTAATTTCTTACACTCCTCAATCGCCACAAATTTTTAATGGTACAGTTAAAGGACATATACTTTATGGAAAGAATGATGCAACTGATAAAGAGGTGCAAGAAGCGGCTTATTTATCAGGTTCGAAAGAATTTATTAATGATTTGCCAAAAGGGTTTGATACTGTTTTAGGTGAAGATGCAGTTAGATTATCGGGTGGCCAGCGCCAACGTCTTGATCTTGCTAGGGCGTTGGTAAGAAAGTCAACAATCTTAATTCTAGACGAGCCAACTAGTAATTTAGATGCAGAATCAGAAGAGATTTTTAAAAATATACTAGACCGTATACGTAGAGATACACATACTACAGTTATAATTGTGGCGCATAATTTATCGAGTATCTCAGGTGCAGACAAGATTGTTGTATTAAATCAAGGGGTGGTTGAGGCAACAGGAACTCATTCTGAACTTTTAAAACAAAAAGGGTGGTATTCTAAGGCTTGGAAAATCCAAGAGACAGAGTAGTTTGTGAAATTATTTTTATGAGAGATTATTTAATTCCAAAATCATTTAATCCAGATGGTTATCGAAATTTACTACACTCGTTTGTAGATCTAGGATATAAAGTTAAAAATTTTACAGGAGACAGTGGGCAAGTGGCGCAGTTAGATAAGCCACACTTAATCCTAAGACATGATATAGATATGTCTTTAGATGCTGCATTAAACATAGCTAAAGTAGAGGCTGGGATTGGCTTTAATGCCACTTATTTTGTTTTATTACGTAGTGAAATGTATAATATTTTTAGTAAATCTTCTGAATATAGTTTAAAAAAAATAATGGAAATGGGGCATAAAATAGGACTTCATTTTGATGCATCACAATATAAAGACAATATAAGTTTTTTAGATAGTGCAGCTCAACAAGAATGCAATATTTTGGAAGATTGGCTGAAATCTTCAGTAGAAATTATAAGCTTTCATAGACCTGCTCAAAAAATATTAGGATTGAGTGAGAGGTTGGCTGGTCGTATGCATACATATCAACCGCATTTTTTTAAGCATATGGGATACTGCTCTGATTCTCGAGGTGCGTGGCATCATGGAGACCCTCTTGGGCATGTTGTGGTTAGAAATAGACATGCTTTGCAATTGTTAACACACCCTATATGGTGGCAAGAATACAATGATAATACTGTTCAAGAGTCTTTAGATCGTTTTAGCAGAAAGCATACTAATATTTTTCGCAATGATTTGGGTAATAATTGTCAAGTATATGACAGCTCTAAACCCCTTGTTTAAAAGTTTTAGGCATTATAACTTTTAAGTTATTGTGAAAATAATAACAGCTCAAGACAGCTTAAGCATGTAAAAACCTGTTAAAGTGCTGTCATTATAATAAATCACGCACTTCATAAACTAAATTGTAATCCTCCCAAAAATTAACATTCAGTAAAAGTAGAATTTTCTTATAATAAAAACATAAGGAGATTCAAAATGAAGACTTTACCACCCCAGTGGATGTGGGTATATAATAATGAGCGACTTCACAGTTCAATTGGTGGCATTCCACCAAGAAAGCTACTTGAGGCTATTTGAACAACGTAGATTCTATTTTTAGCGGTTGTTAGAAATGGGATGATTACAAATTTAGACGGATAATTTTGTTATTTTCAGAGGATTTTAGAGTAACTAAAGTCTTTCTTTTTACAAGGTTTGTATGAACTGATTGTAAGAGTGTCACTCTACAAAAAAATTATCAAGAGTAAGGCTAGTTTGACAGTGTTATTCATTCAGATGGATAGCGTCGTGGGTATAATGGAATTTTAGAGTACATAATGGCAAATGAATTTGCCAAAGGTAATTCTTATATTAATGGCATAGAGTCATTCTGGGATTACGCTAAAAATAGATTGGTGAAGTTTAAAGATATGAATAAAAGTGTGTTTGATTTACTCTATAAAAGAGCGCGAATTTTTAGAAAAGAGCCTCTAAAGTTATCTTGATTCATGTTTTATTTTCACTATAGATTTTTTCAAAGTATTACACGCATGAAACAGAAAAATATATTTTAGACATTGATTTACCTATGGCAAACTACTTAGAATTTTTTATTAAATTAATAAAATATTAATGATGAAGGTATTATTAATAACACCTAATTTAAAAGGATCTAAGGAAGGTTTGAATCGTATTCAGCCACCTCTAGGTTTGATGCTTTCTGCTGCAGTTATCAGAGATAGAGGTCATGATGTCATGATTCATGACTCAGCATTATCAGGATGGTTTAATCGAAAAGATATTGGTAATAATATGGTTATGATAGGAGATTCTGATGATGATATTTTGAAATTAGTTTCAGACTATTCACCTGATGTTGTTGGTATTTCAGCTTTATTCTCAAATTTGATGGATTCTGCGCATAAAATTGCATCTGTTGTTAAGGAAGTTGATAAAAACATTGTAGTTGTTTTAGGAGGAAATCATATATCAAGTGCAATTCGAGATTATAAAAATGCATTAATAGTTAAAGATAATTTATTGGAGCGTATAGTTGATTTAGAAGATAAAAATATTGATTTTGCAATGTATGGTGAAGTTGAATTTGATTTTGCTAAATTAATAGATATTTTAAGCGTTAATAATAGTGTTGATGACATAGATGGACTTGTTTATAAGAAAAATGAGAATGGTTCATATCATATAAATAAAACTCCAGAAAAAAATATGGATTTAGATACTCTTCCAATGCCAGCAAGAGATCTTGTTGATATGGAGGGGTATTTTAAAATTGGAGCATTTCATTCTCCAAAGTCACGCTCTAAGAGGGTATTAAGTCTTATGGCTTCAAGAGGGTGCCCTGAGAAGTGTACATTTTGCACAACCCCTGACATGTGGGGAGCAAAAGTTAGATGGCGTAGTGTCAGTAATATTATTGATGAGATCAAACATAGTATAGATGTATTTAATATTGAAGAAATTCAATTTGAAGATGATACTATTACAGCACGTCGTAAAAATTTAATAGAGTTATGTGGTGAATTAAAGAAGATTGGTCTTCCTTGGTGTACTCCAAATGGAGTAAAAGTTGATTACCATCTTCCACATCAGCCAGAAATGTTTAAAGCAATGTTTGATAGTGGCTGTTATCAAATTACTCTTGCGTGTGAAACTGGCGTTCAAGACGTAATGGATAACATTGTAGGCAAAAGATTAAATGTTGAAACTATTGTGCCATCAATAGAAAATGCAAAGAATGCAGGCATGCTCGTACATACTTTTTGGATTCTTGGTTTTCCAGGTGAGTCATATTCTGATATTAAAAAAACGATAGATTTTGCTTTAAAATCTGGAGCAGATAGTTATTCATTTGCAATTCTGAGTCCTCTTCCAGGTACGCCAATTTATAAAAAAGTTGTAAAAGAAAATCTATTTTGGGATGGGATGGGTATTGACGATTTAACGTATAGATCATCATTGATTAAAGTTGACGGGTTTGATAGTCCATATGAATTTGAGAAATTTATTTCCGATGTTAATTATAAGGCTAATAACATGTTACGCGAGAATGATCCGGATAGGTTTAGACAAAAATATGGTACAAATTTAAAATTATCAGATTTACAAAAACAAACATGATTGTAAAAATTAGTAATATTTTCTTTATTACAAAAGGATAGGGATTGTGGTTTTTTGGATTACAGGTATTACGGCATCTGGAAAGACATTTTTAGGCAAAGAGTTATTAAAATCACTTAAAAAACATGGTTTTAAAAGTGCTATTCATTTAGACGGTGATGAGCTTAGGAAGCGTTCAGATTGGGTGAGTGGACATACATTAGAGGCTCGATATAAAGTTCTGCATAGTCTAGTTAATTTAATTTTAGAAGAGAAAGAGTTCCACGATATTATAATCGTATCAACTGTTTCTCATGTTAGAGATATGAGAATATACGCAAGAAAAAAAATAGAGTCTTTCCATGAGATATATTTAGATTGCCCTCTATCTATTTGTGAGTCAAGAGATTATAAGCATATATATAGCAGAATGAGAGTTAAGAGTGGCTCCAATGCTATTTTTCCAGGATTGACTGAGCAGTATCAAAAATCTGACAATCCTGAACTTATACTAAAAACTGGATCTGAAACATTTAGACGATCTTCAGATAAATTAATAGAATACGCCTTAAAGGCAATAAAAATATGAAGGAGAATTTAATAATGAAATCGGTGTATATTGGTATGAGCGCAGACTTGCTTCATCCTGGGCATATAAACATAATAAAAGAAGCAACAAAGCTTGGCAGTGTAACTATTGGATTGTTGACAGATTCTGCAATTGCAAGTTATAAGCGCCTGCCGTATATGGACTATGAGCAGAGAAAATTAGTAATTGAAAATATTAAAGATGTTGATTGTGTTATACCTCAAAACACTTTAGATTATAGGGAGATACTTGAGAAAATTAGACCAAATTATGTGGTACATGGTGATGACTGGAAGGAAGGTGTACAGAAAAATACAAGACAACAAGTTATTAATGTATTAAAAAAATGGAATGGTGAGCTGATTGAAATACCATACACTAAAGGCATTTCATCAACAAAGATAATTAATACAGAGTCAGAACTTGGGGTGACAGTAGATATTAGAAGGAGTCGCCTAAGACGCCTAATCTATGCAAAACCAATAGTTAGAATTCTTGAAGCGCATAATGCCTTAAGTGGGTTAATTGCAGAAACTTTAGTTATGGAGCGAAAAGGCAAACCAGCTATTTTTGATGGAATATGGTCTAGCTCTTTAACAGACTCAACTGCAAAAGGCAAACCAGATATTGAGGCAATTGACATGACTTCACGTATTAACGCAGTAAATGATATATTTGAAGTAACAACTAAGCCAATGATATTTGATGCGGATACGGGTGGGAGAACTGAGCATTTTGAATTCACAGTTAAAAGCTTGGATAGAATTGGAGTTAGCGCAGTTGTTATTGAGGATAAGACCGGACTTAAGAAAAATTCACTATTTGGTAATGATGTAAAACAAACCCAAGATTCCATTGAAAATTTTTGTGACAAGATTGAAAGAGGGAAAACGGCCCAAATTAGTGATGATTTTATGATAATTGCCCGTATTGAGTCTCTTATTTTAGAGGCTGGGATGGAAGATGCTCTAGTGCGTGCAGATGCTTATATTAAAGCTGGGGCTGACGGAATTATGATACATTCACGCCATAAAGAGCCGGATGAGATTATAGAGTTTATGAAAAGATTTAGAGCTACCGATAAGAATACTCCTGTTGTTGTTGTGCCTACTAGTTTTAATTCTGTAACAGTTGAAGAGTTTGAAGAAATGGGGGTAAATGTTGTTATTACGGCTAATCATATGTTACGTGCGGCTTATCCAGCAATGTTAAAGGTTGCAAAATCCGTCTTAGAAAATGGAAGAAGTTTGGAAGCCGAGCCTGATTGTATGTCTATCAAGGATATCTTAGAATTTATACCTGGGACTAAATAACTAAATAATGATTCATCCAGAATTTTTTTTTAATGTTTGCAAAAAAGAAGATGTTGATTTTTTTTCTGGCGTACCAGACTCATTATTGAAAAATATTTGCTCTTATATTGCAGATAATACACCATCAGAAAACCATATTATCGCAGCAAATGAGGGTAATGCACTTGCTATAGGAGTTGGATATCATTTATCAACAGGTAAAGTGCCTTTGATCTATATGCAAAATTCTGGTCTAGGAAATGTGATTAACCCATTGCTTTCACTGGCAGACCAGGATGTTTACTCAGTTCCATTATTGATGATGATTGGGTGGAGGGGGGAGCCAGGCGTGAAAGATGAGCCTCAACATAAAAAGCAAGGCAGAGTTACGGTTGCTTTGTTAGAGGCCATGGAAATTCCGTATAAAGTGTTAACAGCAGATAGTAATATTGAAGAAGCGGAAGTAACATTGAAAGCAATGTTATCTATTGCTAAAAAAGAAAATAAACCTTGTGCACTTTTGATTAAAAAAGGTTTTTTTGAAGATTATAAATTTCAGTCAGATATACTTTATGAACGACCACTTTATAGAGAGCAAGCAATAGAAATTATTGTAAATAATTTAAACGAACCAGATATTGTTGTATCTACTACTGGAGTCGCTTCTAGAGAGTTGTTTGAGTATAGAGAAAAGTTGAAGTCAGGTCATGAAAAGGATTTTTTAACTGTTGGTGGTATGGGTCATACCAGCCAGATTGCTCTTGGTATTGCTTTACAGAAAAAAAACCGGCAAATTTACTGTTTAGATGGAGATGGCTCTCTTATCATGCATATGGGTACTTTAGCAATTAATGCCAACATGAATTGCAGAAATTTTAAACACATTGTATTTAATAATAGTGCACATGATTCGGTTGGTGGGCAGCCTACAGTTGGTGGTAGGATGGACATACCATCTATTGCTCTGAATGTAGGGTATCAATGGGCAAAAATGGTTAGTGAAGAATCTGAAATCAGATTGGCCTTAAATGAGATGGCAAATATAGATGGCCCTGCATTACTTGAGATACAAGTTAAAAAAGGATTTAGAGAGAATTTAGGAAGACCAACAACTACACCGATTCAAAATAAAGAAGCATTCATGGGCTTTGTTATAGGATGAAATAAAGTGTATCAAAAAGAGTTTATTGGTGCTGGTTGTATTAATAGTATTAAGAATATAATAAAAGAGACACGAGCTAAGAAGGTACTTTTAGTAACAGGTAGACAATCTTATATTGACTGTAATGCTAAAAGCCAGATTGATAAAATATTAAAAAATATATATACAGAGCAATTCAACCAATTTGAGGTTAATCCAAAATTAGAGCATTCACGTACTGGCATATCATTACTAAAAAATACTAAATTTGATCTTGTAATTGCCGTCGGTGGCGGAAGTGTTATTGACACGGCAAAGACAATTAATATTCTTGCAACACAAAAAAATAGTGATTTGGTTAAGTATGTCAATGACAATACTTTGATAACAGAGAGGGGGTTGCCCTTAGTTGCCATACCGACTACAGCTGGTACAGGAAGTGAGGCTACACATTTTTCAGTAGTATATGTAGATAAGATTAAGCATTCATTAGCACATCGATTTATGTTGCCTAATTATGTAATTATTGATGCAGAGTTAAGCTATAGTTTACCGCCACATATCACTGCAGCAAGTGGCATGGATGCACTTTCACAAGCTGTAGAATCGTATTGGTCGGTCAAATCTACAAAAGAAAGTAAAAAACTTGCTTCAGAGGCAATTATTTTAATACTTAAGGCGTTAAAAAGTGCTGTCTCAGGAAATAAAATATCTATAATAACAATGTCAAAAGCGGCTAATTTAGCTGGAAAAGCAATAAATATTACTGAAACAACGGCACCGCATGCAATTTCATATCCTATTAGTACATTTTTTAAGTTACAACATGGACATGCTGTCGCATTAACATTGGGATTTTTTTTTAGTATAAATTATAATTTCTTGGATTGTGATATTATTGATACTAGAGGGGGTGCCTATGTAAGAAATACAATGGAGGAGTTATTTGGTATGTTTAACGTTAAATCCGAATTAGAGTGTAAACAAGAGTGGTATTTGTTAATGGATGCTATAGGGTTGGATAGTGATATCAAGAATATTGGAATACTAACAGAGAGTGACATTAATAAGGTTATATCTGGTGTAAATTTAGATAGGTTGAAAAACAATCCTGTAAGATTATCTGTAAAAAAACTTAAAGAAATTTTTTCTCATAAATAAAATGTCATTCAAATCTCTTGATATATTGTTAAATCCGAATAAAATTCTTCAACATTATGTTGATAGAAGCGTTGTATCTGAAATAAAACAGGCGCCTATTTCATCAGAAATTCATTGGACCTCAAATTGTAACTATGATTGCATACATTGTTCTTATGGCAGTAGACGGAAAACAGTCAACTATTTAAAGAGTGATATAATTGAAAATCTGATTGATGATCTGATAGAAATGAAGTGCCAAGCAGTATACTTATCGGGTGGTGGTGAGCCAACAGTAGTTAAAAGATGGGATAGTTATTCTGATAAACTGATATTAAATAATGTAGAAGTTGCGCTAATTACAAATGGGGTGGCTATACAAGAAAAGCATATTCCTATTATTCAAAGAATGAATTATGTGGCGGTATCGATATATTCTACAAAAGAAGATCGATATAGGGAAATTACAGAGAGCAGGTTCTTTGATCAACAATTTACCTTGCCGAAGAAAGTAAAAAATAACACATCACAAGTTATTGTAGGCGCTAGATGTGTGCTTAATAAGATAAATTATGATGAATTACATGAAATATATTGTTCTGCTATAGATGCAGGTTTTGATTATGTCATCTTTATACCAGCAGTAGATTATGAGGGTAGAGGTGTTTTTCTAGAAGAGCAGTGGATTGATATTGTTAAGGAAAATATTAAAGATAAAATAGATAAGTTTGATCATACAAGGACAAATGTTAAGGCCTTACTTAATAAAAAAATATTACACTATTCTGAGAAAAACTATCTTAGCGGTATTGATTCACAATGTAGCTCGATAAATATTGGTAGTGGTGTATTTTTTAATTATGATGGCGGAGTGTATTTATGCCAACCAGATATTGGTGATAGTAGTTTAGAAATCGGTAACTTATACGATAATCGTTTTATAGATATCTGGAATTCTTAGAGGCATAAAGAGGTGGTTCGTGCCCTGGATAAAAGGTGGTCTAGTGGTAATTGTAAAAATTGTAGATCTATTGCCTTTAATAAAGCAATAAGTAATTACCAAAAATCCCCAATAAGCATTAAAAAAATAGATAGAGATTGTTTTTTATAATGTATGATAATTTTATTAATTTTGTCCAAAAATTGTATAAAACGACAGAGTTTATCCCTTTACATTCCCCGTGTTTTATAGGTAATGAAAAAAAATATCTACTAGAAACAATTGATTCAACATTTGTTTCTAGTGTGGGTGGTTTTGTAAATCGGTTTGAAGAAGATATTGCAAAGTATGTTGGTGTTAAGTATGCAATAGCAACTGTTAATGGTACAGCTGCTCTACATATTGCCCTTAAGCTGGCCGGTGTAAGTGAAGATAGTGAGGTTATTACTCAGTCGCTTACTTTTGTTGCTACTTGTAACGCTATACGGTACTGCAATGCAAGGCCGTTATTTGTTGATGTAGACAGGAAGACACTTGGTTTGTCTGCAGAAAATTTAGAGTATTTTTTACAAAGTAATGCAGAGGTTAGGAGCGATGGATTTTGTTGGAATAAAATTTCAAATAGAAAGATATCAGCCTGCTTGCCTATGCACACCTTTGGTTTTCCGGTAGATTTGAATAGAATAGTAACTATTTGCAATCAATATAAAATCCCATTAGTGGAAGAGGCTACTGAATCATTGGGTAGTTCTTATTATGGTCAAAAAACAGGATCTTTCGGTGAATTATCCGTGTTAAGCTTTAATGGGAATAAGATAATTACTACAGGTGGTGGAGGGATGATCCTAACAAATAACGAAAGGTTAGCAAAGAGTGCAAAGCATATTACCACAACAGCTAAAGTGCCACATAAATGGAAGTTTAATCATGATAGTATTGGTTATAATTATCGACTCCCTAATTTAAATGCAGCATTGGGAGTTGCGCAGTTAGAGTTGCTACCGAGGTATTTAAAAAATAAAAGAGATATTTCAAATGAGTATCAAAAATGGGGGCATGAGAATAACATTGAGTTTGTAAAAGAATGTGATAATTCTAAGGCAAACTATTGGATCAATACAGTAATTATGGAAAATAAGAAGCTCAAGGAGCAATTTTTAAAGGAAACTAATGAAAACAATATAATGACTCGACCAGTATGGAGGCCAATGCATAAATTGCTAATAAATCAAGATTGCCAGTATGGCGATATGGAAAATACAAATTGGCTTTCTGATAGAATTGTAAATGTTCCAAGTAGTGTAAATTTACAACGATAAAAAAGTCAATGAAGACAAATATTATATTTAACAAATGAAGTTTCTTATAACGGGTGGTGCTGGATTCATTGGTTCTGCAATGATTCGCCATATTATTAATAATACTGATCATAGTGTCATTAATATCGATAAGCTTACTTATGCAGGAAATTTAGAATCTTTAGAGTCAATAGAAACTAGCGAAAAATATGTATTTGAACATGTCGATATTTGTGATACTGATAAAATTGAAAGGATTTTTAATCAGTATCAACCTGATATTGTGATGCATTTAGCAGCAGAATCACATGTAGATCGATCAATTGATGGGCCGTATCAATTTATTCAAACTAACATTGTTGGTACTTACGTTTTACTTGAAAAGGCAAGAAATTATTGGTCTAGACTAGAGGGCGATAAAAAAAATAAATTTAGATTTCACCATGTGTCTACTGATGAGGTTTACGGTGATTTAGAAGATAAAAATAGTTTGTTTACTGAAAATACTTCCTATGATCCGAGTTCTCCATATTCAGCCTCCAAGGCTAGCTCAGATCATTTAGTTAGAGCTTGGCAGCGTACTTTTTCCTTGCCAACAGTAATCACCAACTGTTCAAATAATTATGGACCTTATCAGTTTCCTGAGAAGTTAATTCCACTAATTATTATTAATGCATTGAAAGGTAAAGAATTGCCAATTTATGGAGATGGAAAACAGATTCGTGACTGGCTTTATGTGGATGATCATGTGAAGGCATTATTACATGTTTCGCTTACTGGTGTAATCCTCCCAAAAATTAACACTCAGTAAAAGTAGAATTTTCTTATAATAAAAACATAAGGAGATTCAAATGAAGACAACACGTAAATCAGATTCA
>Ga0233436_1003192_pt1 | contig 10917 bp, 7 predicted proteins | sample SI_122_August201_2_FD_182723 | JGI IMG/M metagenome (GOLD analysis project Ga0233436, IMG submission 182723) | Seawater microbial communities from Saanich Inlet, British Columbia, Canada - SI_122_August2016_150_MG | ecosystem: Environmental > Aquatic > Marine > Inlet | place: Canada: British... | reverse complement strand
GCACATGCGAACAATAGTATAAATAATAAAACAAATAATATCATTCCATATTCATTTTTAAGAAAATCATTCGTTTGATCAACTATGTTTTCAGAAAATGCCTCTATATTTTGATCACCAGTAAATTTTATTTTTGGATATGATTTATCTTGAAATTTTATTATGCTAAATTTTTGGCTTTCACAATATTCACAATTCATTATATAATTGTACAACAAAAAATAAACTAATTAACTAAATATTGTTCAAAATGACCATCTGTTGTGTGTAACCTGATTTCAACTCCCTTTTTTTTACCAAATAATCTATCATGATCTAATTTCCAACTAAATAATAATGTTGATGTCAATCCATGTTCATAATATGGATTGAATTCTATTATTTTATAGTTACTGGTAACTTCTATATCTAAAACATATGAATCAAAATTTAAAAATAGTTTTATACCGTTCACAATTAATCTTATATCGTCAACAACTTTTTGTTTATCAATGGAATTATCCGAAGACCAATAACCCAAATATGGTTGAGTAATTGCAACTAATTTATTTTTGTGTACGAAACACCTCAACTCATGTTTTTTCGAGTAATTTATCCACGGCAGTAGTACAATTGATAAATTATCATACGTACCATTTACAAACGAAATCATATCGTTTATACATATTTGACTTGTTTCAAATAATTTTATAATTTCATCTGAAGTTGTGATTGGACTAAAAAAATATTTAGAATCTTTTGGTGATTTTGTACTCAATCTAGCAAACCACTTACTTCCTTTACAAACATCAAATCTATTTTCTATTTTTCTTTTAAGATTAAATGGCAATCCAGATGATACAAACTCTTCCACTTCATTTTTAAATAAAGGGATCAATATCATTCTCGATGGAAATAATCTTTTTTGCTTAAATGTTATATCTTGTACTAATGGATACCAGTTATCATAATTGAAAAGTTGGATATATTTTTTCTCATACTCTTTATTATCGATTTTATTCTCCATTTATTGTTATTGAACAAAATATAATGAATTATTGTGCAAATATCAAATTTTTATAATATCAAACATTAAATAAATGTACATAAAATTTTAAATTTAATAATAAAATAGTAATGAATCCGATAATGATCATAGGTATAGCTGGAGGGTCGGGGTCCGGAAAAACACACGTAACAAATTATTTATTGAAAAACACGAGATCTTCCGAAATAGTAGTTATATCACAAGATAATTTTTACAAAGGATTATGTGAAAACGACGATCCAACTACATACAATTTTGATCATCCAGATTCCATTGATTGGTCATCATTAGAATCGTGTTTGCACGATTTATTGGAAAACAAAGAAACAGATATTCCTATCTATGATTTTAAAACTCATAAAAGGAAGGTTGATACGATTCATATTAAACCGGCAAAAGTTATAATAGTAGAAGGAATCTTAATTTTTACACAAAAACAAATAAGAAATTTACTTATGTATAAAATATTCATTGATGCAGAAAGTGATATTCGAATAATGAGAAGAATAGAAAGAGATATACAAGAACGAGATAGATCATTACCAGATATATACCATCAATATAATAATTCAGTAAAACCTTCGTACGACAAATTTATTGAACCATCAAAAAAACATGCAGATTTTATTTTACCAAACAACGAAAAAAATAGATTTACTGGTATTGATATGATAGTGAATCATATAGATCTTTTTAGTACTTTCACACTAAGTCCGAAAATATCAAAATATAATTAATATTTCCTTTTTAGTACTTTCACACTAAGTCCGAAAATATCAAAATATAATTAATATTTTTTTAAATTCATTTTTCAACTATGTCAATCTCATTCGTTAAACTAAAAAAATCCTCAACGAATATTTCTTTTAATATATCTTCTATTCTGGAAACAAATTTAACTTCGATTTCTTTAATAAAATTCACATTAATAGAACCATCTACTTTTTCTAAATCAGAAAATGTTTCTTTTAATTTTTTAACGTATTTTTCATAATCCTCTCTGTTTTCTTCTGGTAATAAGACTTTTTTAATACCAGCTCTTTTGGCTCCTTCAACTTTTGCACCAACACCACCTATTGGATTAACATTACCACTTAAAACAATTTCTCCTGTAAGTGCAACATCATTTCGAATATGTAATCCACATAATCTCGACAATATACCACAAGTAATAGCTGCTCCAGCAGATGGACCATCCTTTGATGTTGCGCCATCAGGGCAATGAATATGTAAACTAAATGGACCCATTTCGTCCCACTCTTCTTTCATTTCTTTCTTTATTTTTTTGGGTAATAAATTCCACGCTACTGTTTTAGCACATTTCATACTTTCCTGCATTACATCTCCTTGCATTCCTGTTAACTCCAAACCAAATTTAACATTAGACGGAATTTTTTGTACTTCAACCAAAGTTATGCCACCAGTTCCAGCCATGGTGGCGTATAAACCATTTACTTTTCCAATATGTGGTTTATCGGCTTTTTTCTTATATCTAGCTTTGGCGCTATCTGTTAATAATTCATCCATAATTTCTTGTGTAATTTCATATGGAAATGTCATTTTGTAACCTCGTACTTCTCTTAAATTAAGTTCACGTAACATTTCAAATATTTTTTCTTTTAATTTTCGTACACCTGCTTCTTGTGTATAAGTTTCAATTAAATTATTAATTGTAGAATTTTCCATAAAATAATCACCTTTTTGGTATCCAATATCTTTTAATATTGTAGGTAAAATGTAATCTTTGACTATTTTTATTTTTTCGTTTTGATTTAATGCACCCATCTCAATTTCAGTTATACGATCTCTCAACACTGGATCTACATTTTGAATATAATTGTACGAAAATATAAATAAAACCTTAGAAAAATCTAATGGTATTCCAGCAAAATATCTATCGGCAAAATCTTTATTTTGTGACGGATCAATTAAATGAGTTAATATGCCGACAATTTCTTTACCATGTTCAGTTTTACTAATTTTATCTAATTCGTCAATATAAACAACAGGATTCATACACTTAGCATCCATTAACATATCTACTAACCTACCCCATTGTGAACCCACATATGTAAAACTGTGTCCTTCGAGAATCGATCCACTTGAAGACCCGCCCAAAGTTAAAAATTCAAATGGTCGTTGATTACCATCGTCATCAACAAGACATTTTGCTAACCCTTCTCTAGCCAATGTAGTTTTACCTGTTCCAGGTGGACCATATAAACCCAATACAGACCCATCCATCTTACCATTCATCCATTGGGCAATTAATTGTTCCATTTGAATCTTTGCCTTTTTATGTCCATATACACTATTATCTAATATTTTTTTAGTGTTTTCGAGATAGGCAACTTGTCTAACTTTATAGTCTAACCATTTTTCCACTAATCCATTCATTTGAACATATATTTTTGATACTATGGTTTGATCTAATTCATTTTTAACTATTTGTAGTTTTTCTTTCATATATTTAATAAATTTACCAATTGATGTACTGGTATTTGGATTTACTTTTTTGAAATATTGTAGTATATTTACACCCTCGGAAATTTAAAATGGTCCTTTAATTCCTTATTTGACCGTTTTATCTTTCCGAGGTTTGACCGTTTCTGGCCGTGTAAATTTTGGTTGTGTGATGGCGACATACAAACTTTGTCTAATATAGAACCCTTTGAGTTTGAACCAACACTGACAAATTTATCTATAAATTTCTTTGAAATTTTAGACAAAGATTTCTTATTGAAATCGGACCTACTCAAATAAATAGGTCTTTTCTTTTGTTCGATAGCTGTTTTAGCTAACTTATATATGTTTATAGATGAATTCTCATCTCTGTTCCATAGCTTATTGCAAGTCTTACACTTGAGAAGCCCATGACAGAGAAGAGTATCATCTTTCCAAGGTCGAGGATTATTTATTACTCTAAATTTTTCACAAATATTAGTACAATTATGGCACCTGCAACTTGTTCTAAATTCATCCACTAAATAAACCCCATATCCATTTTTCCTTAATAATTTCCTGAATCCTAATCCTTTGACAGGTTCTTTGTATTTCATATGTTTCTTTTGATCGAAATCTCCTATTGCTATTATAGTATTTACAGGCTTCCCAAATATCTTAGAAAATCTAGAAAGCATTTTCTGTTCACTTTTTAACCTATTTGTATATCCATGAAGTTTTAGTTTTCTGAATAACTCTTGCTCATAAAAAGGAAATAACTTTTTGTTCATTTTATCCTTTTCTTTAATATATTTCTTGTATTCTTTAAGATCCAAACTTTTTCTATTGAGTTTTGATAGTAAGGTTTCCCATTCAATTATAGTTTTTCCATAAATCTTTTTTGTTTTCAATTCTTCAAGTATTTTGCTATATTTTTTCTGTTTAGTTTCTTTCTTTCTTTGATTTTGTGTATATCTAAAAAAGTTTCTGTCTTTTCCTTCTCCATCTACACAATATAATAAATCGCTTAAATTTGGATCTATTGCTACTATTTTTTTATCTTTCAAGGAAGAATAATCATCCAATTCGTCTATATATTTTTCTTTATTAATTTTTACCTTGGGCTTAAATTTTCGCCCTTCCAGATCTTTTCTTACTAATAAAATACTGCAACTTATCCCATCTGTTTCTATCATTTTATTAAAAGTATAATTCTTTTTATGAAAACATTTTCTTTCAATACGAAAGAAAAATTCCCATATTTTATCTTCAAAGCGCTTAAGGTTTCCTTTTGTTAAAAAAGAACTTTTTGTACCTTGTTCTTTTCTTAATAATAAATGAACTAGAGTTGTAGTATCTATTCTAATATGTTTAGGGATAAGTTCAGTCCGTAAAGGAAATACATTTTTTGTAGTTTCTCCTTCTTTTTCTATCTCCTGAGTCATGTAAATCATAGGCAAAAAGTAAGCTTGGGGATCACATTTAAGGTCATAATAGATGCCTTTTTTATTTATTTCTTTAATGGGGATTACCTTCTTTTTCTCTTTTGTTATCCATTTATGGTAACTTTTGTCAGATTTATATTTTTCGGAAACTTCAAGTAAATCATTTTTAATTTTTCTCAGCTGACTACATAATTTATTTATCCTTTCTTTTTTCTTATCTTTTGACATTTTTGAATTTCGAATTTTTTTGATCAGATATTTCTTTTTCCATTTTACATTTACGAATCTTTCTACATATTCTACAAAATGTTGTTTAATGTTATTCTCATACATCGTAACAATGTCTACAGTTAAATAATCAAGAACAGTATTGAGATGCTTGTAGTCGAAATCTTTAGAAACTAAAAGTGGAGAATATTCAGAATCATAACAAGTTTTCATAATTCCTTTTAATCCTTTAACACTATCGCTTGCTGGCCTTCCTACAGAATGCTCTTTGCATACTGTTTTCATAGCAGTATTTACAAAAACTTTATCTATTTTTGGAATATCTTTATTTTCTTTTATGCAAGTTAAAATGTAGAGCTTTATGAACATGAGAGTATTTATGACTATTTTATTTGCTCTAATAACAGCATCAGATATCTTGTTTTTGTTGATATCCTTATGTTTTAGTACATAATTAAGAGGTACTTTTATACATTTCATTTGATCAGGAGGTTTTTCTTTTACCATATAATTTTATATATAATAAAATTATATTTTAATTTCAGGAAATAAACGCAATTCGTGAATTTCTATACTATTTTTTCATAAAAACATATTTTTTAGTTCTAATTATTTCACCATCTTTTTTATATCTGTGGTCACAACTCATTATTTTGAATCTGGTTTTTGTTATACTTTTTATTATAGAAAGATAAGGTCGTTTTGCTTTGTCTGGCTTTGTTGCCCCATATATAAGGGTAAAACTAAAATATTTTCTTATATCTGGGATGAGTTCCATTATTTTTTTTTGCTTATTTTTATCTTGATCTATCTCATGTAAAATAATACAACCATCCTTATCAAGCTTTAATATATCTATTATTTTATCAAGTATTTCATTTTGTTCTTTTTTATAAAGCTCATTTTTGAGCCTCATTATTATTCTTTGTTACAATTTATATTTTTATATTGATTGTGTAAAAATCGACCATTTTAAATTTCCGTTGGTGTAAATGGTATTCGCAATAAATAAAATTATCAATCTTTTCTTCTCAAATGAGGAGGAACATACGATGATTTATCTGGAGTTTTATGTTCATTCTCTGGTTTAGGATTTCTATGTAATCTATCAAATGGATTTTCCGTTTCTCTATTACCATATGAGGATCTGTCTTGTCTCCTAGTATCATACGATGGTATATCTTGTCTCCTAGTATCATACGATGGTCTATCTTGTCTCCTAGTATCATAAGATGGTCTATCTTGTCTCCTAGTATCATAAGATGGTCTGTCTTGTCTTCTAGTATCATAATATGGTCTGTCTTGTCTCCTAGTATCATAATATGGTCTATCTTGACTTCTATTGTAGTCAGATGGTCTTCCTTTATAAACCATATCTCTACTTTTATCGTTATGAATTTGTCTTGATGGGAAATTGGTATTACTATTTTTTTTATCTTTTACATCTGGTACTTTTGATTTCCTCCAAACATCAACTCGTTTTTTATCTTGACTATTTTTCATTTGTTGAAATGAGTTTGACGATCTAGATTTTTGCACAAACCCTCTTCTGTTTTTTGATGATTGATATCTTTTTTGCAAAGGTTCAAATGATCCATGTGAAGACGGTTTAGTTATTTTGACTCTTTCGAGTGCTTCTTTCTCAGCAAATCTTTCCAAATCAACACTCATTTTATTATATTCCCACAAACAAGATCTCAACTCTTTTTGAAGGTTTATTGCTTCAATAGAAACTGAATCTTCATCAACTACAAAATTATCTCTAATTCTTTTTTCCAATTTTTCACATGTTAAATGAACCTGAGCTCTCCACGACTTACCAACTCTGCCAGTTCTTCCCATAAGTTGATATATTGTTGATATTGAATGATTTTCTGCCAAGTCACTTCCTATTATTACATGACAAAATGGCAAATCTGCGCCATAACAAATTGAATCATTAGAAACAACAAATGCTAAACTACCACTTATAGCTAACTCCAAAACCAAATTTGTATATCCTGATTTTAAGAAATCTTCATTATCTGGATTATATACACCTATACCTGCATATAACAAAGTAATAAATTCATCTGGTATATTTAGATCAGTTGGAATACTTTCAAGAATTAAAGGGGATTTTGATTGCATAGTTTTTCGTTGTTCCGGTATATATTTTTTGATATGATCGAATGTATTTATTTGTAAATAAGACGGGAAATTAAGTGTAGGTGTACACATTGTGTCTTCTTCTTTTGACCGATCATCATCATTTTTAATTCGACTTTTCATTTTTTCAATAGCTGCTTCATATCGACTGAGATTCTTTTTGTATATTCCAATAATTTTTTGTATTGATTCCACTTCGTCTAATATATCTTTGCCTATTTCAACAGCAACTTTTTCAGGTTCATTTACTGCTATTAAACAACCACCAAAACATTTATGTGCATCAGTTGTTGCTATTTTTTTCAAATTGATTGGTTCATTTCTACCAAATGTATTTTTTAGTAATTTCATATGTTCTGGATTACCAATTAATTTGTTAAGTAAAACTAGAATTATATCTCGAATACCATTTTGATTTAAATTGTTCGGATTCGAAAAATATTCTTGCAATGAAGGTAAATCTATATCATCAACTTTGTTAAATATATTCCATAACGAGAACAATATCGGAGCAGATAATAACCTACCTAAAAACGGGTTTGAATCTATTGTTGATAATACATTTTTATAAATTTCTTCGGATTTACAGTTATCATATGGAAGAATTTGATTTCCATCCATTCCTATCAAATCGCAACCAATTTTTGTTTCTCTTGATAAAATAGTTTTAGTAACAACATCAGGGTATTTGTCCTTAAAATGAGTTACTAGATGTTCAAATTCTTTTTCTGACGGTAAAGTCGCTGAAGACAATATAGTAACTTTAGGAGCTTTTACCAAAATTTGTGATACAATTCTTGTCACACCATGATCTTCTTGATCAGCACAAACAGTAGGTTCATCCAAAAATAAAACATAATCTTGGCTTTCTGATAACATCATATGCGTTGATTTCAAATCAGCAATAACTAATAACCTGTCTTCGTTTTTTCGACAAGAGTAATGATTTACAATATTTAGTCTTCCTTGGTCGGTTGTTGTACCAATACCAAATTTGAATCCGGCATTATATGCTAATTTGCCAACTTGATGTCTGACAGGTTCAATACTACAACAAAAGATTATTTGTGTTTTTACTTTATTTGTTTTTCTTTGTTGATCTATCCAAGCACATATTGGCAATATAGATGATGTTTTACCTGTACCAATCATAGCTTTATAAAATACTAAAATATCGGAATTCGATGTTAAATATTCCATTAACAGTTTTTGCGATCTATATGGTTGAATTGTTAGTGTAGGGAAAATATCATCATATTCTGTAAAATATACAGATTGAGGGAATTTTTCGAACAAAATCTCGTATGTAAATCCAAACATTTTCTTTAAACATTCTATTCTATCTGAAAAATCTGTTTTAACTATTTCGGATATATTGGAATATTGTTTTGCAATATGTAAAATTTTTTGCATACCCTGAATAAGATCAAATCTTTCTTGGTTAGTTTTTTTCTTTTTAGATTCAAATAATTTACTATATAACAACATAGTTGCTAATCTTATTTCAATATAATTTGATGCAAATCCATAAGATGGATTACCAGTTTTAAAAATGATATCTACTATCTCCTGAAAACTTTCACTTATTTTTCTCTTTTTGTTTTCCATTATTATCAATTCTGCTTTTTTGAGTTTTTTCTGTTTAATTTTTTTAGATTTTTTATTTTTAGATTTTTTATCTTCTTTTTCTGGTTCTGGTAATATATTTACTACTTCTCTATCTAAAAGAACCGAACGAATAATATCTAAATATATTTGATCACCACAATATCCAAGATTGTTATCGGTGTTTCGTTTTTTATCCTGTTGTACAATTAATGATAACAGAGCATCAATTACCAATTTATCACGAGGTGACGCATTTTGTTCTATTGATTTCCATTGCGACGCTGTTAATTTTTCTTGTGAAATTAAACCCTTTGATGTTTTACTATTATCATGTTCTTTAACTGGGCTTACTTCTATTTTAGATATGTCGGGGTTATCATAATCTTCCATTTTATTGAATATATTCTAATATATAGTAGTATTTAAGTCAAAATCTTTCAATTTTTAATTAACAATAAAATTGAAACATAATCGTGTTAAATATGCCATTATTTTATCTATCCACATATTAAAGATCATTATGTCTTTAAATTATCCTTTCAACTTATATAAGTGCGGTTTAGGACAAACATATATCGATACAGAAGAATACAAACATGAAGCGATTCGACTATCTGACTATTTAGAAGCAGATAGACCCACTTCAAAAATAGTTCACTTTATGGCTATTGGTGCAGCAATGGAAGAATATTTTAATCATTGTTCTTCTGAAGATGAACCAGAATCAAAACAGTACCGACAACTATTTCCATACTTTTTGGAAAACTATTTGGATGACAATCCTGGAAACACAGTCAAAATAACAATTATCTCTCCAAATTCAGAGTTTCGTGATCCAGATTATGTCCCATTTTTTGTAAAACGAACATCTGACAAATATAGATGGGAACAAACAAATATGAGAGAATTTACAAGTATGACACATAATGTCAGAATAAATTTATTCTACTGTCCTTTCCCAAAATATGACAGTAAAGAAACCGAAAAGATGAGTAAATTTCTTAAAGATCCATCTGTTTCCAAATCGGCTAAACAATTTTTGCCAAATGAAGCAGATAAAATGTTTACAGAACGGTTTGATCAAATATTTTCTGAGTTTGCAGATAGAATCAGTATATATGGAGGAGTATTAATAGCGATTTCGTATGCTGTCTTTTTGGTTGGAACTATATTTGAATCAAAATACAGAAATTATGCTTTAATCCGTAATATCACAAAACATTTTGACAAAAAGGATATATCGAGTCGTGTGCTTTGTGAATGGTCATATAGACCAACAAATTATATGGTTATTCCGTTCCATTCTTCAGAATCGGAATTCATTATCAATTATAATGACCCTGTGGAATGTAAAGCAGGTACACAATTGATAATTCATGATATTGGTGATAAATTAGCTCTTCGCTATGTACCTTCAAAGATTGTTATTTCATCCAAAATCAGTAAAGCACGGGATATAACAATAAACTTTTTTGAAGAAAAATTCACATTTGAAATAGGGAGAACAACTTCAAAAACTGATTCCTTATTTGAAAGTATCATTAAATCATTAGACGTTGCATCGTTAACACCGACTGAATTACGAATAAAATGTGCACATGAACTCAAGGATGTTATTTCATATGATATTCTAAAAGATTACTTTGATATTTACAGAAAAGTATCAGACAAAATAGAACAACGTGATCTATTTGAATTTTATCAGAAAATCATGTCAGTTTGTGAAGACGAAGCTCCATTAAATCTAGATAATCTTGGATTACCGTATTCAATTACACATGGTGGTTATCCAGACATTCTATTTTGTTCTCTATATTTTCGAGCAATAGTTGTAGTTATAGATCCTATCACAAAAGAATTGAACTTCTTGGTACATCCTGGGGCAGAACCTGTGCAATTAATATTCTTATGGAAATATGGAGACATATATCGACCAGCAACGTTGTCACCAGAAAAATCTCATTTACTTAAAATGCATCTATTGGGTCAATAAGATCATATTTATTTATTAATTTAAAT
>Ga0233436_1003173_pt1 | contig 10955 bp, 7 predicted proteins | sample SI_122_August201_2_FD_182723 | JGI IMG/M metagenome (GOLD analysis project Ga0233436, IMG submission 182723) | Seawater microbial communities from Saanich Inlet, British Columbia, Canada - SI_122_August2016_150_MG | ecosystem: Environmental > Aquatic > Marine > Inlet | place: Canada: British... | reverse complement strand
TGATGCTCAATATTGAGAGAATAAAACCAAAAATTGTAGAGGCGTTAATGCCAGTTAGCCCTATCAAGATCATCCTTTTCGGTAGTTATGCATATGGTAACCTAACAGAAGACAGTGATCTTGATGTCTTGGTTGTTGAAGAAAAAGTGGATGATCGCTGGAAAGAGATAGAGAGAATACAAGCGTTACTGAAAGAAATTCGTGTGCCAAAGGATATGTTATTGGAGAGCAAGGCATTTTTTCAAAGCCATACAGGAAAGGAATGGATTAATACGGCTTGGTATGATGCCAATACATACGGCGAAGTGTTGTATGAAAAAAAGTGAAATCAGCTGTTGAGGTGGGTGGTGAATAGTTACATCCTCTCAAGAAATAGAGCCTCCGGTAAATCCGGGGTGATTCATCAGCGCAGATTTCCGTGGTGTGCAGGGCTATTGGATTACGTCATTTGGCTTGGCGGCGTAGAATAGAGGCAGCTAGCAATATTTTGCCTTGTCAGCTTAGTGAAAAATGGGTGTCCAGTGAAGTAAATCTTGGCTGTGAAAAAATGTACATTTTGTCCAGAAAATGGATGGCTTTGAGTTTGAAATCATGGATTTTGGTAATCCAGAAGGTTGAGATAAATTATGAAAATCATAGCAATCGTACAAGCACGAATGGGTTCGACTCGTCTGCCTCGTAAAGTAATGCTACCTATTGGTACAAATATCCCAATGATCGAGATACTGCTTTCTCGCCTAAGTCATTCAAAAGAAATAGATCAAGTCATAGTTGCAACTTCAACAGATCATCGTAACAAGCCGCTTGTAGAACATGTTAAAGGCCTTGGCTTTGATGTATTTCAAGGTAGTGAGCGGGATGTTCTGCAGAGGTATTACCAGGCTGCAAGTTCTTACAGTCCAGATGCGATAGTAAGAATTACAGGAGACTGCCCTCTGGTTGACCCTGAAGTTGTCGATTTGGTGGTAAAACAGTATAAGTCTACTGGTGCAGATTATGTTTCAAATGTTATTCCACAAACCTATCCAGACGGATTAGATGTGGAAGTGTTCTCTATGAAATCTCTAATAGCTGCTTGTGAACAAGCTGAAACCAGCTTCCAAAGAGAGCATGTAACCCCATATATTCGAGACTCAGGGAATTTTAAAGTTAGCAATGTGGCATATGTTGAAGACTATTCTATCGAACGCTGGACTGTAGATGAACCAGAAGATTATGAAGTTGTGAAGTTAATATTTGAATATTTTTCTCCTGAAATCCATTTTAGCTGGAAAGATGTGATTGAACTTAAGGATTCTGAGCCTGAACGGTTTTTGGCTAACAAGCATGTTGTGCAGAATGAGGGCGCCACAATGGGGACTGGACAAAAACTTTGGAGGCGAGCCAAACGGGTTATCTCTGGGGATAATATACTACTTTTCAAGCGTACAGAGATGTTTCTGCCTGAACAATGGCCAACATATTTTAGCAAGTCAAAAGGTTGTAAAGTGTGGGATCTAGATGGTCGTGAATATATTGATATGTCTATTGTGAGTAATGGTGCCAATATTCTAGGTTATGGTCACTATGAGGTCGATGAGGCAGTTGTGGAAGTGGTGCAGTCAGGTAATATGTCAACACTTAATTGTCCAGAAGAAGTGTATCTTGCAGAAAGGTTAATAGAGTTACATTCATGGGCCGACATGGTCAGGCTTGCACGTACTGGTGGTGAAGCTAATGACATAGCAATTCACGTTGCTCGTGCAGCTAGTGGAAAAGATAAAGTGGCTGTTTGTGGTTATCACAGTTGGCATGACTGGTATCTTGCTACAAATTTGAGTGATAAGAATGGTTCGAATGACCATTTATTGCCAGGGCTGGAATCACTGGGTGTACCGCAGGAGTTGAGAGAGAAAACACTTCTTTTCAGGTACAATAATTTTGAAGAGTTGGAACAGATTGTAAAAGACAATGATATTGGTGTTATAAAGATGGAGGTCCAGCATGATGAACCTCCTCAAAATGGATTTTTGCAAAAAGTAAGGAAGCTGGCAACAGATAAAAATATTGTTCTCATATTTGATGAATGTACTTCAGGTTTTAGAGAGACTTTTGGAGGTTTGCATAAAAAATATGATGTTGAGCCGGATGTGGCCGTTTTTGGAAAATCCTTGGGTAATGGCTACTCGATTTCTGGAATAGTTGGACGGAGAGCAGTAATGGAAGCTGCTCAGTCAATCTTTATCAATAATACTTTTTGGACGGAGAGAGTTGGTCCTATAGCAGCGCTAAAAACACTTGATATAATGGAGCGTGATCAGTCATGGGGTAAAATTACGAGTACAGGTTTAGGAATACGAGATAGATGGCAGCGTTTAGCAGATTTGTGTGGTTTGATAGTAGATCATTGGGGATTGCCTGCAATGACTGGGTTTTCAATTCAAAGTCCATACTCTCTAGTATATAAAGCATTTATTACGCAGGAAATGCTTACAAAAGGATATCTTTCTACAAATATTATTTATGTCAGCACCGAGCATACTGATGAAGTTATAGATGGTTATTTTGAGGCACTAGCTCCGCTATTTATGGTGATTCAGGAGTGTGAAGAGGGTCGGGATCCTTTAGGATTACTCGATGGGCCGGTATTTTATGCTGGTTTCAAACGGTTGAACTAGTAGAATGAGAGTAGTAATTCGGGTAGATGCGTCTTGTTGTATAGGCTCTGGTCATGTCATGCGCTGCCTATCATTGGCAGAGGTGCTACGTGATGCAGGCGTATACGTTGTATTTATTACCAAAAATTATGAAGGTAATTTAGATCAGGTGATTCTTTCAAATGGGTTTGAGGTACGCTCACTATTCAAGCTGGAGGGCCTTGCAGGAAACCAAGAGTTAGATGCGGAGCAGACTATTGAATTACTTGGAAGTGATCAGAATGATCTATTAGTGGTTGATCATTATGCCTTGGATTCAAAATGGGAATCTCTGTTAAGGCCTCATTTTAAATCTATTTTTGTAATTGATGACCTGGCAAATAGGAAGCATGATTGTGATTGGTTGCTAGACCAAAATTATGTTAGTGATCAAACAAGGTATGACTCAATGGTTACTATTGATACAATTAAGTTGCTTGGACCGAAATTTGCTCTTCTTCGAAAAGAGTTCTCTGAATTGAAAATGAAATTTGTGAGGAATTATACAAAAATTGAATCCCTGTTAATTTTTTTTGGGGGAACAGATTCTGCCAATTTGACATCAATGGTTTTAAAGGCTTTGCAAGATAGTCAGTTGAGCCATCTTACATTTGATGTGGTAATTGGATTAGGGAATTCTTATAGAGAAGAAGTTCGTTCCTTGGTTAGCATGCTACCTAATGGGACTTTTCATTTGCAGGTTGAGAATATGGCTGTATTGATGGCTAAGGCAGATTTGGCTATTGGAGCTGGTGGTATTGCTACTTGGGAGCGTATGGCGCTTGGTTTGCCATCGCTTGTGGTTACGGTTGCTGAGAACCAGATTCCATCAATTCAGGCGCTCGACAATGATAATTATCTTGTATGGATAGGGAATATAGATGAAATAGATCAAGAGCAGATAAAAAAGGTTCTAATAGAGTGGATTGTAAAAATAGACTTACTTAGACTGCAGGCACTCAGTGGGCAGAAGAAAGTTGATGGTTGTGGTGCTAGGAATGTTTCTAGTCTGCTTGTTAATGGTCCAGATGTAGATCAGCTTACAATTAGAAAGGCTGTGCAAGGTGATAGTCTGCTTTACTGGTGCTGGGCAAATGATTCGAAGGTGCGTGAAAATGCATTTCATGGAAATACGATAGCACTGGATACACATAAGAAATGGTTTAATCATAAATTGAACGACCCAATGTCGACTATGCTGTTGATCGAAAGTACAATAGGACCAGTGGGTCAGGTTCGTTTTGAGCAAGAAGGATCACAATATTTGATCAGTTACTCGTTGGGTTTTCAGTTTCGAGGTCAAGGCTTGGGGGCAGTTATTCTCAGAATGGCCTTCAACTATTTAAAAGGGAAGAAGGCTTTCATGCTGATAGCAGAAGTGAAACAGTCAAATCGGATATCTTGTAGAATATTTGAAAAACTAGGATTCAAAAATATTTCATCGATACGTCCTGATAGTAGACGATATCAGTGGTTTTTCGATCCTGGTGAGTGGGGTGGGGAACTAAACCCAAAAACTAAAAGCCATGTTATTAATAGGAGAGAGGATGATTGAATTTAATATAGGCGGTACTTCTATAAGTCAATCAAATAAGCCATTTATTATTGCAGAAATGTCAGGTAATCATAACCAGTCATTAGAGAGGGCATTGGCGATCGTTGATGCAGCGGCTGATGCGGGTGCGACTGCACTTAAACTACAAACCTATACTGCAGACACAATAACTCTTGATGCTGCTGGTGAAGATTTCATTATTAAAGATGAGTCTAGTTTTTGGTATGGGAAAAGCTTACATGGGCTTTATAGGCAAGCTTACACTCCTTGGGAGTGGCATCAACCTATCATGGATCGTGCCAAAAATCAGGGTATGGCCTGTTTTAGTTCACCATTTGATGAGGATTCTGTTGATTTTTTGGAAGAACTAAATATGCCTGCATATAAAATTGCCTCATTCGAGAATAATCACCTTCCTTTGATTAAAAAAGTGGCTGCAACGGGTAAGCCAATGATTATTTCCACAGGTATGGCAACAATTTCTGAGCTCTATGAGGCGGTCTCTATGGCAAGAGAATCTGGTTGTGAGAGTCTTGCCCTACTCAAATGTACCAGCTCATATCCAGCAAGTCCAGAAAATAGTAATATTCTGACAATACCACATATGAGGGAGTTATTTGGATGTGAAGTGGGGCTGTCAGATCATACCATGGGTATCGGTGCGGCTATTGCTGCAGTGGCAAATGGGGCATCTATTATAGAAAAGCATTTTACTCTATCTCGTGTAGATGGTGGTGTGGATAGTACATTTTCAATGGAGCCAAATGAGTTTGTGTCACTTGTGGTGGAGGCTAAGCGAGCTTGGGAATCTCTCGGAAGAATAAGTTATGGGGTTGTAGGTAGCGAAGAGAAATCGAAGTTTTTTAAAAGGTCGCTCTACATTGCTGAAAATATGGAAGCAGGTGATCAATTTACAGTAAATAATCTTAGAGTGGTTAGACCGGGGATGGGGTTGCCGCCAAAGTTTTATGAGCAGTTTCTGGGAAGGAGAGTTGCTGTTAATGTTCAGAAAGGGACTCCGGTAACTTGGGATCTAGTATAGAGACAATAATGTCGAATGCATCATCAGCAGAGTGGTTATTTATTGATCACCCAGATTTCTGGAGTGAGTTAGTCTGCTTAGAACAATTGACTGGTTGGGCATCACCTTACCATACAGCCAGCTCGCTAAAATACTATCAACAAAGGCCACTTGATGATGGTAATACACTTCAGGATTGCTCGTTTGTTTTTCAGTGGAAAGGAGAGACGGTCGCAGCATTTATTGGTGCACTTGTAACTGTCAATGGTATAATTAATTTACGAGCCTATGAAATGCCTTGCTACTGGATTGAGCATCCAGAGAGGCTGTCACGTAAAGCAACAAAAATACTTTTTGAAAGATTAGAGTGTCTTGTTAATCAAGCAAAAGGAGAGGTGTGGTTGAAGGACTTCTTGATTAATGGGGAACTTTCATCTTTGTCTCAATATTTATTGCTCAAAGGGGGTACTGCAGGGCCTAGGTTTTCCAGAGTGATTGATCTTCAAAATGATACAGCTAGAATCAAGAACAATATAAGGAAGAGCTATACCAGTTTGGTAAATTGGGGGTTGCGAGAGTTGAAGCCAACGGTGTTTACGGCAGAAACGCTTTCGTGGAGGCAGATGCTTGAGTTTCGTGAACTGCATATTAGAGAGGCTGGCAGAGTGACACGTTCATCAGCGAGCTGGCATAGGCAGTATGAGTCTGTGTTGAAAGGTGAAGCATTTGTGGTGTTGGGTTATCTTGATAATGCGCTTGTTTCAGCGGGTTTATTTAGTTGTAGTCAAGTTGCTTGTTATTATGGTGTTTCTGCATCACGCCGAGATCTTTTTAAAAAACCACTTTTCCACGCGATTCTCTGGACAGCAATTCTTCATGCAAAAGAAAGAGGGTGTTTATGGTTTGAAGTAGGGGAGCAGTTATTCGAAAACCATCCAGATAAAAGTCCACCCACAAAAAAAGAGTTGGATATCAGTCTTTTTAAATCTGGTTTTGGTGGAGGTGTCCGTGTGTATATGGATGTATTACTAAATCACTGAGCAGTATCTAAAAAATGGAAGTTGGTTTACTGAGTGAAATGGCTGGCAAGTGTCTCTGTGATGAGCTTTTTATCAGTATCGTTTAGAGAGGAGTTGAAAATGCTGGCTAGTGATGAGGGGATTTTTATTTTCGATAATAGAGTCTGTTTTGTGCCGATATCTGTGTTTAAAATCTCTTGCTTTGTCATGTGTCGATAGTTAATGTTATTGCTCTTAGAGAGTAGGTCTGTCGTATAGTTCTGCAGTGTTGTTCTTAACTTGTTGCCTGTACTATCCTCTTTTTCAGACCTTTTGATCAGAGGGTGTAAAGAATGGTCTAGGTGAAGGTATAAGTTAAATGTTTTATGTAATCCAACGACTTCTTGTTCGCTCATTTTGGAAAGGCTCAGTGATGCGGCTGTGTCTGCAGATGGAATAGCTCCTCCGCTATCACGAAGTGGAATATTTTTCTCAATGGCAATAGGGGTGCCTGGGTAGGGGTAAAGTATGTAAACATTGGCAGCATCTGCACCAGTCTTCCGGTTTAGTTCAACGGTCTCGAACACATTTGCCCTGGATTCTCCGGGAAAGCCAATGATGTTGAAGGTTGAGACTCGGACTCCATGCTTTTTAACCATTTGAATATCTTTAATGATTCTGTCGTTGCTGCATTTTCGCATTACCGATTTTCGAATTAAATCATTACCGCTTTCCAGACCGATGCTCATGGCAACACATCCCATATCCTTGGCAAGTATTACCTTTTCTTCTGTAATTGTGTTAGGCATAACTGAGCAACCAAACATAATATTGAGAGGTTTGATTAGATCTCTGAGTGCAATCAAGTGTTCTATTTTTGGTAATAGAAAAGTGTCATCGACAAACTTAAACCAAGTTGCGCCATATTTTTCTTTCAGCTCTTTTAGTTGTAGGTAGGTTGTTTTTGGTGGCTGAATACGGAAATAGCCTTTGCTTCCCCCGGTAATGGCTGAAATAGTGGGGTCTACGCAGTAGGTGCATTTCATTGGGCATCCACGGGACTGAGAAAAGAATGAACCTTTATAAACCTCTCCGTCGAATGGACGGAATAGATGGCGTTCATCAAAAATACTCCAGTCAGGAGTAGGCAGACTCTCTAAGGATGTGCGTGGGGAAATCTCGTTTTTAATAATAGACCCCTGCTCGTTTTTGAACCACATTCCTCTTACGGCTGTATATGGCTGGTTTTGGCTTATCAAGGTAATCAGCTCAACAAAAGAGTCATCACCTTCACCAATGCAAACGATATCTACGCCAGATTGGTTCAGGCAGTCCTTAGGGGCAATTGTTGCATGTATTCCTCCAACAACAACTTTAGCTTGGTGGGTAACAGAATGGATGAGTTCCATTGCATGGTCAAAGGTTGTTGTCATTGCTGAAACAGCAATAATGTCGGGTGAAAATTTATCAATTTTCTGTTGAAAAACTATTTTTTCATCTTGTGGCGAATCTTTTGCAGCCAAGTCATTAATTGTGATTTGAGTCTCTTTTAGAACTTTGCTTCGTTGTATTTCTTCAGTTGGTAATGGGTCACCTGCACTCGCCATTGTTGCGGGATCATGTTTTATGAGTCTGTTTTTATCAGTAAGTGGCTTGATGAAGGTGGTATCAAAAAGGTCTACAATATGACCATTCTGTTTGATGATGGCGCTTAGAATTGCAATTCCAGCAGGAATGCCAATGTTTAAATATTTTTCAGGGTGTACAAATAATATTTTCATCTTTCTGGTGCAGGAGTCGTTGATGTAATGACTCAGATGTTGTGTTGGTTGATATTTGTCATGTTTCTGATTCTATCACTATCCTTATTTGTTCGGGGTGAAACCTGTCCACTATTTCTAGTGGACAGGTTTCACCCTAAATGGGGTGGTGCTACCCTTGTAATAGCTGCATGACTTGCTGAGGTGATGCATTCGCCTGAGAGAGCATCGCTGTACCGGCTTGTTGGAGTACTTGCGCCCGGCTTAGTGCAGCTGATTCCATTGCAAAGTCGGCGTCTACAATGCGTGATCGTGCGGCAGAAGTTTGTTGTGAGATAGACGCCAGATTATCAATTGAATACTCCAGTCGATTATTGATGGCACCGAGCTCGCCTCGTTGAGCGTTGACGGTTGTGATTGCTCGGTCGATAATATCGATAGATTTTTGAGAATTGCTCGCGGTATCAACTGAAAGTCCGTTCAAGGAGCTACCGTAGATACCGCTCCCTGTGACATTGCCACTGATGAGCCCATGCTCCTCACCAGATGCTCCTGTACTGATGTCAATACTGATAGGATTGCCTGTTTCGGAAGTAAGTTTTAAGCCACCAAAAATTTGTTCACTTGTGGCTGTTCCGGGGAACGTAGAGCTACCGGCTGAGAACCCAGCGGCTGCACCGCTAGTTCCTTGTATGGTCTTAATTGAGGCGGCTGAGTATGTTATTGACCCAGTGTTAGCTTCGCCATAGCCGATGGTTAATGATGCTGTATTGCCTTCAAGTTGAATGGTCTCTCCGGATAGTATTGCTGTAATTCCGGTATCACTAACCTTTGCGTTGATTTCATCGACTATTTCGGCAAGAGTGCCTGAGCCTCCTGAAGTTAGAATGCCATTGATGGATAGTTTTTCGGTGCTTGTTCCAGCGGTAAGATTTATGCCGGTGAGTTCTACTGTTACAAAGGCTTCAGCACGTACACCTGTATCGTCTGAGGCTGCATTAATCGCATCAACTTTTGTTAATAATGACCCAGCAGTGCCTGCAATACTTTCTTCATTGATGATGACTCCATTGATGCTTACATCGCCAGTACCCCATACGGTGCTTGATGCAGTAATGCCGGCCCCCTCAACTGTTCCTGGTGTGGTGCTTTCAAGAAAACCTAATGCCAGTACATCGTTGTAACTGCCGGTTGTGCCACGTTCAATCGTGATGGGGTCGCCATTATCAGCTTCAAGAGATAATCTGGCGCTAGCAGTATTTGGCGCCGTGCTAGAGATAGCACCGGTTGTGTCTGCAAAAGAGAGGGAGGAAACTCCTTCTGCGCTAATGATGAGCTTGTTGTCGTCGCTTACGCTGACAGATAGGGTTCCATTTGAGGCGTCAGCTAGTTTGGTGGCAATCTCTTCTTTTGTGCTGGCATCGCGGATTGTGTATGTCTGTGTGGTGCCATCTGCCATGGTGGCTGTGATGGAGATCTCCTCATCAGCGCTGATGTTGCCATCCCCATCAATAGCAATTTCATTAATGGCAACAAGTGTTGCAGTTACACCATTTACATTTTCATTAATTGCAGTGATTAGCTCATCCTGACTGGTTGCAGTAGTAATTTCATCACCACCCGGTTTGACAATGGACTGTCCATTGATTGAAACATCATTAAATCCGATCGAGGTAGAGTTTGCTGTAAAGTCGATTGGAGCTCCTATTACATCAGAACTGGTGGAACCCATTCCGAGGCTTTTAGTACTCATATCCTGTATACCAAATTCTACGGTCTGGTTGGAGTCAGCCCCAATCTGTAAAGCGACATCCTCCATTTTTCCATCAAGTAGTGTTTGTCCATTAAATTTGGTGGTTTCTGCGATACGATCAACTTCCATTAAGAGTTGTTGGAACTCTGCATCCAGAGAGGCCCTGTTTTCGCTGTCATTATAGGTGCCGTTAGCCGACTGAATTGATAACTCCCGCATCCGTTGCAAGATGTTTGTTGTCTGATCGAGTGCACCTTCTGCTGTCTGGATGAGCGAGATGCCATCGTTGGCATTACGCACTGCTTGGTCCAGACCTCGAATTTGAGAGGTCATCCGGTTTGAGATACCAAGTCCTGCGGCATCATCACGTGCGCTGTTGATGCGCTTTCCGCTCGATAGGCGTTCCATGGCTTCGCTCTGCTCTCGAACCGCTGTATTGATATGGCGTTGAGCACTGATTGATCCAACGTTCGTGTTGATTACCATTGACATGATATTTCTCCTAGTTTTCCTTTTTATGCCATCGTGGGCAATTCAAAATAAAATCTTTATTGATGTTGTTGGAATGGTGGGGCTTGCTTCAAAGACTCTGTAAACTGTTGAGAGCAAGTCATATTCATGTCAACTAAATGGCTAATGCCAAACATCAAATTTCTCTGTTACAAAACTAAGCAATTTATATGCCATGAGCTAGACTGCTAGTTGTTGTGTTGTTAATAACAATGCAACTGCTGTGCCATTGCTGGTAGAAATGGAACTATTGAAAGAAAGCCGGTGATAAAAGTAGAAAAAACATGATAGCAAGCTGAATATTGTTGTTTTTATAGAGGGGCGGCAATTGTTGCAGTGCAGTATTGTTATCTATTGATGGTTGGTGGCAGTGGGTAATGAATATTTTTGCCGCATTATGAGGAAGAAGTTAGTGCTCTGAGAGTATTGCTTTGACTTACTGGTGTTCCAGCGTTTAATCGAATAAATTCAATTGGTTATTTATATTGACCGTAACTTCTCAATAATCTCTTGCAGTTACGCTTTCAGCAGGCAGACTTTTCCACTCAGCAAATCTGGTAGATAGGGAGTCCTGTTTTCAGCAGATGTTCGATCCCTGATGAAGTCCCAAACCGAGATACTCTGTTTTCTGCAGGTTTTGATTAGGCTAAGGAAGGTATCTCTACATCGTCGCCCATTTTCTG
>Ga0233436_1003171_pt1 | contig 10957 bp, 12 predicted proteins | sample SI_122_August201_2_FD_182723 | JGI IMG/M metagenome (GOLD analysis project Ga0233436, IMG submission 182723) | Seawater microbial communities from Saanich Inlet, British Columbia, Canada - SI_122_August2016_150_MG | ecosystem: Environmental > Aquatic > Marine > Inlet | place: Canada: British... | reverse complement strand
CGATAATAAAATTCGGCTCTTTGGGAACTCAGGGGGTTGACAGCAAATATGGGGTCACGAAAGGAAGTGTCGATACCCGTTTAGGTCAAGCCAAAGACGGCGGAACAGACTATCAACTCGTTTGAGACCATAAGCGCGTCTTGTAATCGTTTTCAGTTTGTTGTTGAAACCTTCGACAAAGCCACTGCTGGCTCGCTTGTGAAAATAGTTGGCAATTTCATCTAGGTGATTGTGAAGGGTCTTGATGAATTGATCAAAACAGGTGAGGGTACTCCGTTCAACCTTAGCCGCCCACGTTTCTAAACGATGCCGTCCTTCAGGCAGGCTCAAGTTGGTGTTGAAAATGGCGGTCAACTCTTCACGCAGGGTGTAGGCTTGGTGCAGGAGAGGCGAATAAGAGAAAAGAACACGCAAGCGCCCCTTATCCTCTTCATTTAGATTGTCATGGTTGTGACGCAACACCCAGTACATGCCGTGTGCAACTTCTTTGTAGGTTTCGTCGGGCAACTCTTTACGCAAACGTTTGAGTTCCTTTTTGCGCAGGGTGTCAAAATCATCGCGATAATTCTTGGCTACATGGAAGCGATCAATCACGATCTTGGCCCGCATGTCGGGGTGGGCATCTATGAAATCAGTAATAGCGCTCAGATAGCCATCCCACATATCTGAGCAAAATGTGTGAATAGTAGGATGCAATCGTGCGGGAATTGTCATCAGAAACTCGCTAACTGTCTTTTTTTTCGATTGTCCAACACGGCCAAGATTATCATTGTGCCATCATCCTGGCGAGCGGTAATAACAGCTCGATAGCCCTTGCGTCCTTTTTTGTAGGCTACTTCGTCTATACCTATTGTGCCTAAATCCTGGATTTTGTCCCAGTCAATATCACTGGCAACTTGCCGTTCCAATGCCCCAAGAACGGCATCGTAGCCCAGGTTTTCTTTGAGACTGACATCCGCCACCGTGCTACCTATGAGCAATTTCATCAAGTGCCGATCATATGTTTTGGTGTGGGGACTACGCTGCTCATACCAATCCAATGTCTGCGTTGTGGTCGGTTTGTTCACACACGTTGGACACTGCCCCCGACGTGCTCGAATGGCTATGTAAGTTTCCTGTCCAAGTATTGGTAAGTGACGCAATTCTATTGTCTGACCGTGTCCGTAATTGCAGATGATTTCTTGCTGACAAACACCGCATTTTGTTGTTTCGATACGACTTTCAACTCTAATGATGAATTTGCCATCTTCTTTTTGCTCGGTACCTAGCACGTCAACTTGATGTATGTCTAGTGGAAAACTGATTTTTGCAACCGTAGATTTTGGCATCGTTTTGACTCCATTTCTGAGAATAACTGCCATTCTACTTCACCCCCACATCTGGGTATACCCCCTCAGTTCCCATAGAACCATAATTGTTATAACAAATCGCAGATAAACACAGATGCACGCGGATGAAGAAAAAAATCAGCGTTTATCTGTGTTTATTTTTATGCAGGGATGTCGTGCAGATTCAGAATTTCTGCACCGCTGACGCGTACAATGTCCTGTGAATTTTCCAGGCGCAGCATGGCGTTGTGTTCGCCGCCCCCGGCGTAGATTTGTGCGTGTTCCAGCACGCGCGGGTCGATGATTGTTCTGAGAGATTGGGGATGCCCAAATGGGGGTACTGTCCCAACGGGGTAGCCTGTCATTTGTAGCACCGTCTCCGGGTCAGCCAATTTTACTTTTTTGCGTCCCACCCCAAAAGTTGACGCGAGCGCCCGTTGCTCAATCAACAGAGTCCCACAGGTGATGGCTAAAACAACCCTATCTGGAAGAATGAACAGCACAGATTTTGCAATCTGGCCGGGTTCTGTGTTTAATGCCATCGCCGCAGCCTCCACTGTAGGGGTAGGTGCATCCAGGAAGAGAATCTCCCCGGCGATCGCGTTTTGCTCCATAAACTGAAGCAGGTCATTCGGTGTTAACATGAGAAGTATCCTTGCGGTAGCTGCGTAAATTTTCGATACTATCTTCTTTATGCTCGGCAATGAGCAGATTCATCTGCCCGTGAGTGATCTTTTGCAGCGTTTCCCCGGCGGCCTGGCCGTAGGGTGAAGCCAGCGCATGGTGTAGCGCTTCTGGAGTCTCAAAAAATAACTCGTGGATCATGGTAATCTCTGAATCGCCATATAGTGGAGTTTGAATTCGTACCGTGGCTTCGCGAAGCAATCCTGGCATGGATTCAACATTGTGCAAGAATTGAGGCCATTCATCACCGAAAGTGGGCGAGTTGGCTACCGGACCGATGAGAATAATCAGTTTGTACATAGGCTACCTCTGGCCTGCTATTATACCCGTTCGCCGCGTCAGGCGCGATTATGTTACTATTGCATGAGTGAATATCTAAAAACAAATTGGTTCAATCTGAAGATACTTTAAGCAGCAACTTTATTTAGAGAAGATTGAACCAATTTTGGAACGAAACGGAGCCAAAAATGTCTTTTCTTGAATCACCACTCGTTCAATCTATGCTTGAAACCCCCATGCTTTCGCGCATTCGCCGCAATCACGGCCTGGAGCACGCTACCCTGCACGTGCTGGCGAAAAAATATCCCCAGAAAGCAATGGGTGGGCACTCCAACCCCGCCGGATTTGTGTTAATAGGCGACTTATCCCTTGAAGATATTCACGCAGCTGCCGAAGAAGCCCTGGCGCGCATGAAAGCCGGTGAGCATCATTTGGCGGTGCATCCGGGGTGCGGCACCAATTTTGCCACGGCTGGCGTTATGGCTGGCCTGGCGGGGATGCTGGGGATGTGGGGCGCTGGCCCGCGCAAGCGCGATAAATTTGAACGCTTGCCATTTGTAGCGACCTTGGCAACACTGGCTCTTATGCTCGCCCAACCGCTGGGCATGCGCTTGCAAAAATATGTCACGACATCGGGCGTTCCTGATAATCTGGAAATTGTTGCCATCGATTGTGTCAACCGCGGGCGACTGACGGCGCACCGCATCACTACCCGGGGATAAAGGCATGGCTGAAAAACCGGTGATTTATCTTCTACACGGCGATGATGAATTTGCCATTGCCCAATTTGTCGCCGAAATGGAGCGCAAGCTGGGCGACCCAGCCACTGTGCAGATGAATACCATCCGGCTGGAGAAAGGTAAACTGGCGCTGGACGAACTGATTATGGCTGTTCAGTCAATGCCTTTTCTGGCTGAGCGCCGCCTGGTGATCGTGTATGACCCCCTGGGCAATTTGAAGAGTGCGCTCATGCGCGAGCGTTTCCAGCAAATTCTGACAAATATTCCCCCAACAACAGCTTTGGCGTTGGTGATTTCCAGGCCATTGCAATCTTATCAGGATAAAAAGAAAAATAAGCTGCACTGGTTACAAAAGTGGGCTGCCGATCAAGAAGAGGGGCGTGTGTACGAAAAAGTATTTCTGACGGCACGCGGCCCGGAGTTGGTGCGTTGGCTACAAAAATATACCAAATCCGAGGGGGGGGAACTTACTCCCGAGGGAGCTGCGGTACTCGCCAGCCTGGTTGGCGAAGACCCGCGTATTGCTGTTCAGGAGCTCAACAAGCTGTTGGCCTATGTCAATTACAACCGCCCTATCGAACCCGACGATGTGGAGTATTTGGTGGCTTCGGTGGGCAGTAGCGATGTTTTTGCCATGGTGGATGCACTTGGCAATCGTCAGGGGCGGCAAGCTCTGCGGATGCTGCATCAGTTGTTGGAGGAAGATGATCCCTTACGCTTGATGGGCATGGTCGTGCGCCAGTTTCGGCTGCTCCTTCAAACGCGCGAATTACTTGATGCAGGTTATCGGCAAGATGATATTGCCCGCGAGTTAAAAACTCACCGTTTTGTAATTGGCAAAATTATCAATCAGGTACGTAATTTTTCCCAGTCAACGTTGGAGACGATTTATCGGGAATTGCTGGAAATTGATCAGACGATAAAAACCGGCCAGATGGATGGCGATATTGCCCTGGATACATTTATTGTCCGGTTATCTGTTTAGTGTTGGTTGGTATTACAAAACAGGGTATATGGAAATGTTGTTTCCATATACCCTGTTTTTGTTAATCAAAAACCCTGCCGGATATGAGAGCCTGTGAGGAGGAAACCCGGCTGGGCTTTTGTCAAAATGGTGGGCTTGGGCAAATTATTGTGAGTAGATACCCAGCCAAAAATGATTCGGCAGCAGCGATTGGGATGTGCGCAATTCGATTGCAGCGGCTTTGCGCTGTTTTTCGCTGACCGAAATCATCGAGGGGTGTACAAAACAAATATTGGGAGATTGCCCGTATTTTCTTTGATAATACGCGGCTGCCCGCTCTACTTTTGTATTCAGTTCAGAATTCTTGTCGTTATCAAACCAGAGCATTCCAATGTCCATTTCAGCCTCCATTAGATAAGTTCTTTAGTTCAACCCTGAGGGGTATACCATCCCGATTTTTATGAGAATTGTTTTCGTATGTCGAGGCGATACGCCGTAATTACGATTGGGGGCAACCCTCAGGGTTATTGAACTTATGTTCTAATTATAGCTCGAATGTTCTGGTTTTGCAAGAGCAGTTTCTTAAATTTTTCCCCAGAAACTGATGCTTTCGATATGGTAGGTCTGTGGAGAGCGGTCAAAGGGAGTGATTTGTTGAAGCTGGTATCCCCCGGTAGTGAGACGTTTGGCGTCACGCGCCAGTGTGGCCGGGTCGGATGAGATATAGGCCAGCACATCTGGCCCCAGGGCCAGGATCGCATCCAGGGTTTGGCGCGCCAACCCCGAGCGGGGCGGGTCTACCACGATAATCTCCGGGTTTGGATCAAGCTCCGGGAGTACGTCCTCCACCGGGGCTTCGTATAATGCCACGTGGTCGTATTCATCCAGATTAATTTCGAAATCTTCACAGGCGCTGGAAGAACTATCGATGCCGATTAGCCTGCCAACGTGCGGAGCGAGAAAGGCGCTAAACAGGCCAGTGCCGCAGTAGGCATCGATGAGCGTGGTTTGGGGCGTGAGCGGTAAATTCTCGATCAGGTGTACGGCCATTTTTTCAGTTATGTGGGTATTGGTATGGCAGTATGACTCCGCAGAAACGCGAAACAGGCGCTGTTGAACTTCGATGATAATATGATCGTCTCCAGCCAGCACTAGCAGGCCCCCTGGCCCGATGTGTACCACGGAGAGTGGCAAGTCGAGTTCGAGCTCAACAGGTTGCGGATCGCTGCTTTGAAGGATCAACAGGTCGTCGTTGAGCCCGCTGCGCAAGGTGATGCGATCCAGCCCGGGGATGGATTCCATATCGAGCAAAGGCCAGATTTCGTTGATGGTCTCTGTGGGCAGGTGGCACTCATGGATGGGGAACACAGCGCTTGATCCGCTGACCAGATAGCCGGGTTGCCCCTCGGGGGAGAGATGAAACTGAACCTGGTTGCGGTAATTCCAGGGCGGTGAAGCTACAATGGGGTGGATTGGCGGGTCGCTGAGTTTTCCGATGCGCTCGAGTTGGTCGCGCAAAACATCGGTTTTGATCTGCAATTGGGTTTGGTAGGGAATATGCTGGTAATGGCAGCCACCACAGACCCCATCTTTCGTTTCGGTAGGTGAGTGCGCATGTGGGCAGCGCGGTTGGATGCGCTCCGGCGCTGAATGGATGACTTTGATAAGTTCGCCGCGGGCATAACGGGGTTTGTCTTCTGTCAGACGGATGTTGACGGTTTCGCCGGGTAAAGTATAGGGTACGAAGACGGCGCGCTTATCCGATAAGCGCCCCAAACATTCGCCGCCGTAGATGTGTTTTTCGAGCGTAACAGTTTCAGTGGGCATGTTTTATGTTGATGAGACCTCGAAAAAAATAAGGGTGGCTGAGGTACAAAGCACCTCAGCCACCCTTATTTTTTCGTTATTCTATGCCTGAGTGGGGAGCGTAAACCAGAAGGTGCTGCCTGCCCCAAGTTGACTATAAAAGCCAATTTTCCCGTGCATAATTTCCACCAGACGTTGGGTTACACTTAGCCCCAACCCCCAGCCGATTTGTTCGCGCACTTCTGGCGATTCTGAGCGAAAGAATTGCGTAAAAAGTTTTTCCTGATCTTCTTCGCTGATACCTAAACCCGTATCGTGAATTTCTACGCGTACCCGTTCGTCCTGCGCTTTTGCGTTGATGGTGATTTCCCCGCCCTCGGGCGTGTATTTCCAGGCGTTGCTGACTAAATTGGTAAGAATCTGTATCACGCGGCTGGGGTCGGCGTAAACCTGTGGCAGATCGTCGGGAATATGGGTGTGTAGTTTGTGTCTCTTTTCGGCCAGTTTATGGCTCAGGCTGGTCAACGTTTCTGCCATGCGCTCGCGCAGTTCAAATTGTGAGAAATCCAGATGAATTTTGCCGCGCTCAATGCGCGAAATATCGGAAAGATCCGAAATCAGCGTAGACATGCGCTCAACGTTATTGCTGATGATATTCAAAAAACTTAATTGCTGCTCATTGATTTCGCCCACAACACCCTGCCGCACCAGATCGTTATAGCCTTTGATCGAAGTCAGCGGAATGCGCAGTTCGTGCGTCACAATGGAGATAAATTGCGATTTGGCTTCGTTGGCATATTCCACAGCCTGATACAGGCGCGCATTTTCCACGGCAACAGCCGCGCGGCCCGCCAGACGCTGGATAAATTCCTGTGAAGATTGGCTAAATCCCTGGGGATGGAGGACGGCTAGCGCGCCGATGATTTTTTCGGCGTGGATTAGCGGGACGATATATTGAGCGGGTTGCCCGTCTTGGGGGGAAATCTGTATGGGGGCAGGATTCTCCCTCAGTGTGGCTAACAACTGCTGGTCTTTTGTGATGTGCGTCTCCCCTGGAGGGGCAGAAATCAGGCTCAGGGTTTCAGTATCATCTCCACACAAGGCTGCCCATCCGCTTTGCGCGCTGCTTTCCTCCACGGCCCAATGACGAGCGATTTCCAACACGCGTTCAACATCTAAACGGGCATTGAGTTGCTGGTCAATATGGCTGAGGGTTTCAAGTTCAGCCACGCGGGCAGTCAGCGCCTGATCGGTTTGGGTGTAGAGTTGGGCGTTTTCGATGGCAACAGCCGCTTGCCCGGCGAAGGTGCTGAGCAAGTCGAGATCATCCGGGCCAAAGATGCCTGATTGAGCGCGATTATCGACATAGATCACACCGATAACGCGGTTGCGGGCGCGTAGCGGCGCACAGAGAATGGAACGCAGCGCATAGAAGATGACCGAATTTTGCTGTGCAAAACGCGGATCATCCTGCGCGTCGGTGGTGATAATACCTTCGCCGCTATCGATAACCGATTGGATGACGGTGCGGCTGGCTTGCAGTTTTTCTTTTTCCAGGGTTTCTTGTTGAATATTGCGAGCGGCACGGATGTCGAGTTCGCCGTTTTCGGGGTTCACCAATGTGATAAAGCCGCGTTCTGCTCCGGTGAGCTGGATAACTGCATCCATCACCTGAGTGAGGACTTCATCGAGATTGAGGGAGACTCCCAAACTCTGTGAGACGCGATACAACGCCGCCAGCCGCCCCTGATCGGATTCAATCTGGCGAGATTGGGTGAATTGCCCCAACTGTTTTTTTGCATTGTGCAATGCAGAACGAGTTTGAATCGGCAGGGTTTGTTTTTCGAGATGATCCAATGCATCCTGAAGTTCTTTGAGCGTGCCAGCCTGAAGGTCTTTTTTCATAGTTGATCCGGTTTCATTGCGAGCGCGGTTTAGCGGGCGCGGTTTAACGAGCGCGGTTTAGCGAGCGCGGTTTAACGGAGGGCCATTATACAGTATTTTTAAAGATAATCGCTGTCCAGCTCTTGGGCGCAGCGCACAAAATCGAGCACTACGGGGACATTGCGCATCATATAGCTCATACTGCCCTGCACGCGCAATTTACGGGTAATCATAGCTTGCATGGGGTCAAGCTGGTTGTCCAGAATACGGGTGAAGTTGTCATACGGGGCGCTAAGGACATAAGCCGGGTTGAGTTCGGTGTCTTTGGCAGGATCAACGACAAAGACTGCGCGGCAAGTTCCATGCCAGAGATCAATATAAAGTTGCAGCGATTCTTCGAATCCGCCCCCGGGTTCAATATTGAACATAATATCGCCTTCCCAATTTTGAGCGACGCGGGCGTATTTTTCATCGCTGTTTAGTTTATCTTTGAGTGCTTCCAGCCATTCGGCGCTGGGGAAGATGTAGGTCATTTGGATACCTCGTTATTTACAGTGCAGTCTTTAATAGAATTCTTGCGGTGCAGAATTGGTTGTCGAAACTTCTCGATAAAATGTTTCACCAACCACTAGCGGCAACAGTGGAATCACCCAGGCCATATAGTGGCGGAATAATACCGAGTGAAAGTCTACAAAAATTAGCATGATGAGCAAGCCAGCCGCAAAGGGGCGTGGTTTTCTTTTCCAGGTCAATACATAAATGAGCAGCACCATCGTCAGCAGAGGGATTTTTGCAGGCAAGCCCACCCACCCCATCAACGCATCCAACGAGAGTACGCCCATGTGGGTTTCGGGGAAGCGTGTGAGCGAAATCAGCAGCGATTTTATAAAACCAAGCGGGCTGGGTGCGAATAATGGCAGCGATGCCAGGAAGGGGACACTGGCAATCGCCAAACCGGCGATAACGACATTTTTTATGCGCTGTTCGGATGCTTCATGCCAGGCCCAGATCAGGAAAATGGGCAAAAAGAAAATGGCATTGTGTTTTACGCCCAGGGATATGCCAAAGAGAATATAGGCCGCAATTTTATGCCGCGGATACAGGATCAACGCCAGCAGGAAGAAGAAAATCGGGATGAAATTGAAATGATAAATCATTGTGACGTGCAATGTCCAACGATTGAAAAGCCAAAACAAAGCCCCGAAAACGGCCAGCGTGGTGCTGTTGAAACGATGATGTCCCAAGTGAAAGAGAGTATACGCAATTAGCAGGTTGACTCCCAGGAAAATTCCTCGCCAAATATTGAGCCATTGATCTAGCTCTTGCAACCCGGCGCGGTGCGTCAGCCATGAGCCGTAATAGATGATGGGCAAATATGTGGGCAGTTCGCTGTTCCAGCGGGTCTGGGTCAGGTCTTCGGCGCGTGCATAGGGATTATTCCCTTGCAGCAGGTTTAAACCCTCTTTATAGACCAAAAAAATATCCTGCTCTTCAATGTCAAATTCGAGATTATCTACGGGAGAGTAGTAGGCGCTTGCCGGACGCTCAGGATTGCCCAAGTTGTTGTGGACGACAAAACCGACGCTCAGAATAGCGAGCAACAGAATGATCGCCAATCCATGTTTTTTGCGGTATGCAATCCAGGCGGTTGGCTCTTGCTGACGCAAGAAAACCAGAATTTGTAGCGAGAAACTTCCCAACCAAAATATCAGCGGTGCAAGTCGCAGCAGATACCCTTGTGTGTGCAAATTGGTTGTGGCGAGCGCAGTATAGATTATGTAGCCGCTGCCGAGGGTTCCGATGAGTGATAAAAAGAAGATATTCGTGCAATTGCCATCTTCACGGAGCAGCGCAGCCATCTTTTGGGTGGATTGCTGGTTCCATCCGGGGTTTTTATTCGCCTTCACGGTGAATAATGCGGTGACAGCCAGGGGGAGGAACACGGCAGCAATCAGCATTAGTCGTGTTCCCGTCATCCCGCCCTCGCTGGGGATCAGTAATAGCCAGATGAACGCCACGATCCCTTCGATGAGCGCCGCATGCAAAAATGTACGTATCGTAAAGTGATTTTTCATAACACGTTTTCTGCGTAATACGGACATAAATCTTGCAAAGGGCATTCTGCGCACAAGGGTTTACGCGCTTTGCAGATTTCGCGTCCTAAACGGATGATATTAAGATGCACCGTGTAATACGTTTCCGGGGGGAATTGTGCCGCGAGATGATCGTGGGCCTTATCGGCGTTCATTTTTTCGGGGCGCAATCCCAGGCGGCCCGAAAGCCGGTAGACATGCGTATCCACCGGGAAGGCTGGCTTGCCGAGTGAAAACAGTAATACTATCGAGGCTGTTTTTGGGCCAACGCCCTTGAACTGTACCAGCCAATCCAGCGCTTTTTCCGGAGAATAGTCTTTAAGAAAATCCAAACTTAGTTCGCCGCGCATTTGGGTGATTTTGCGGAGTACATTCTGGATGCGCGGCCCCTTTTGATTGGCTAATCCAGCCGGGCGGATGGCTTCAATAACTTCGCTTTCCTCGGCGTCGCGCACAACTTCCCAGGTGGGAAAGCGCGCGCACAGCGCATCGAAGGCTTTGTCGCGGTTGTTATCATTGGTACTTTGCGAGAGTATCGTCGAGATGAGTTCATCCAGCGGCGGCAGCGGGTTGCGCCAGATGGGTTGACCGTATTTTTTGAGCAAGCGTTCGTGAATTTGAAGGGCTTTGTTCATAATAGTACTTTAGCATTTGATAGAAGAGAATCTGGTCATCTAGTGCAAGTGTACAGAAACGCTGACAGTCACCCTGAGCGATAGCGAAGGGTCTAGCATAGCGTCTGCGCCTGACAGTTCACATTTTGCACGTTTTTTTACATTTTAAGGCTTGTTAATTATAAAAACCGGGCGCGCCGCGCCAACATGAATCTTGCGCCAGTTATATAGATCAAAGTTGGGGCCAAATTTGGTCAGTTCTGCCAATTCGTCGACAGAAATTGCTCCAAGCTGGCGCAGGATTTCCAGCGATACCGCCGGACGGGCGCGCCCCTTCAGGTCGCCATCGCTGATTTTCAGGGCAATTCCTATACCCGGCGAGCCGGGCCGGATAGCGCCGGGCATGAGGCCAATACATTGATAGCCCTCCGCACCTCCCTTTACGACCAGTTTACCGCCGGTGACTTCCATCAGTCGCGTATCAAAACGCCCTGGGCCGGAGATCATTTCTGGGTAGTGGGTCATGGCCTGGGTGATGGTTTGGCAGGCTTCTGCTCGTTTTTCG
>Ga0233436_1003166_pt1 | contig 10967 bp, 8 predicted proteins | sample SI_122_August201_2_FD_182723 | JGI IMG/M metagenome (GOLD analysis project Ga0233436, IMG submission 182723) | Seawater microbial communities from Saanich Inlet, British Columbia, Canada - SI_122_August2016_150_MG | ecosystem: Environmental > Aquatic > Marine > Inlet | place: Canada: British... | reverse complement strand
CCATCACTACCAGATCTAGCTATTATCGGCTTGTGGCTACAATGCCCAAAACTCTTTCTGAGACTGAGATTGCAGGTTTGGTGAAGAAGTTTGACATTGTTGCCTCATCAGGCATATCATGCAGCGGTAGTTTTAGCGTAACGATTTTTCAGTGATGGTTTTCCCTGGTGGCGTTTAAGAGATGAAAACAGTGATCAACTACGATCAAGATAAACTCGAAACAGAAGGTCTTCCTGAGTATATTCGGGATGCAGAGACATCTAGCAGAGAGCAGGGTGGTTTTGGCTCGCGTGCCAATCACATCAACGTCAATCCGACTCAAAGTCCCAATTATGATTTTGTCTCGCAGTCGCAGCGTGACACCGGTGGCTTTGCTCGCATACCCGAGCCTGCTGGCCAATACGGATATCAGAGCCAAGCCGGAGCTCAAGTCTCTCATGGCAGATCTGACGAATTAGAAGCTCTGTGGCCTGGTTTTCACCAGGATTTTATGCAGACTCCCAAGCGCAATCCAAGCTTTTACATGATGCTGGGCTTCATGGCTGGTGCATTTGCCTCGATGCTCGTGGTCTGGGGCTTTTCTGCCGTGAGTGGCATGATGCCTCATTCGTCTGCTACTGCAAAGCCAACTCAAGTAGCTCAAGTCACCACTAGCGGTGCAGCAACTACTGCCCAATCTACCGCTCCTGTGGCTACGCCTCAAGGCGGTGATCCAAATAAGACAGTGGTGCCCAAAGATCCTACAGTCGAGGTCCAAGCAGGAGACACTCTAGCTGCTATTGCTATCCGCGAGTATGGCCGTTGCTCTCCTAGATTGCTCGACACTATCGTCAAGGCCAATGGTATGAAAAATGGCAACTTTTTACAGCTTGGTCAAAAGCTCAATCTGCCCAATTATCAGCCTAGTGTCAACGGTCAGGCCGGCGCTACCGCCGTCAACTAGTAAGGGTAAGAGTTGCTTTCTTGCCCCTAGATAATGCCACTTCGGATGCAATCGCGAACGCCGTATCAGCCAGCCCAGTCGATGATGCCTTTAATAGACTAGCTCAGAGACTGAGTGGTTACGAGTTGCGCGAACCGCAACTCGAGTTGGCAAATGATATTGCCAGAGCCATCAAGACGAGTAAGACCGGCATTTTTGAGGCCGGCACAGGAGTCGGCAAGAGTTTTGCGGCATTGATTCCTGCCTTGCTCTCGGGCAAAAAAGTAGTGGTGTCTACTGCCACTATCGCCTTGCAAGAGCAGTACATCAATAAAGACATCCCTATACTCAAAGAGATAATGCCTGATTTTGACGCCGTTATCCTCAAGGGACGCGGCAATTATTTGGGCATGCGACGCTTTAACGATTTTATGATCGAGCAAGAGGTCGCTCCAGAATTTATCGACTGGGTAGGTAGCACCATGAATGGTGACATATCAGAACTCGATTTTGTGCCGAGTTTTGATACCTGGTACGAAATCAACTCGGATTCGGATGATTGCTTGCGCAACAAATGTCCAAAATTTGGTAGCTGTTTTTATTTTGAAGCAAAACGTCGAGCAGAAAAAGCTAATCTGATTATTGTCAATCATGCTTTGCTCCTCGCGGATGCCGCATCGCAAGGAGCGATCCTACCGACCTACGACCTTTTGATAGTGGATGAGGCGCACCATCTGCCTGATATTGCGACCGATTCTTTTAGTCGCTCGTTATCCAATCGAGGCGTGCGCATGCTATTAGGTCGCGCGGCTAAACGGGTCAATCCACCTCCCTATCTATTGCAAGAAGTCGAGCTCTGTGCGGGCCAATTGTTTACTGGTCTGAACGTGATCGCCAGACAAGCCAAGATGCGTCTGCGCGAGCCAGTTGCTGGTGCTGTCGAGCTGAGTCTGGCGCTAAATGCTCTGCGCAAATTTTTAGAAGATGCTGATTTTGAGCATATCCTCGATGTGGACATGGCTCGTGAGAAAGCACAGCTCAAAGCCAAGGCCATTATCAGCACCATATCTGGTTACATAAATTGCCTTGAGCTTTTAGCTGCTCCCAGCGAAGACTGGGTACTATGGCTAGAACGGACCTACAATCAAAAAAATGACGTCAAGATAGAGGTTGTTGCTGCACCAATAGATGCCTCCGCCTCTATCAACAATCTTTTGATAAACAAAGACGGCCTGCAAAGCAGTATCTGGATGTCTGCTACTCTTGCCACTGCCGGCGATGATCCTTTCCAGTATTTTAAGTCTGCTATCGGCGTGGATCGCTATGTCATCCAAAACCAGGTGGCCAGTCCTTTTGATTTTAAAAACCAGGCCCTTCTCTACCTGCCGCAAGATCTGCCAGAACCTAACGATCAGGCTTTCATGGCGCACGCTTGCGACCAAATCGAGCGACTGATCGAACTCACAGATGGGCGAGCATTTGTACTTTTTACCAGTCGCTACAATATGAATACCGCTTATGCAGAGCTCTGCGACAAGTTGCCATTTGAAAGCCGCAAGCAGGGTGACCTACCGCGAGCAAAACTAGTCGAATGGTTTAAAGCCACCCGCAATGCCGTATTATTTGGCACATCTAGTTTTTGGGAAGGCGTCAGTATAGATGGCGATCAGCTCAGTCTGGTCATCATAGATCGAATACCATTTCAGGTACCGGATGATCCGGTTTATGAGGCTCGTTGCGAATTACTCAAGAAAGACAATGGCAGATCATGGTTTAACGAATTATCCCTGCCTCACGCCACGATGCGCCTCAAGCAGGGCGTCGGCCGTTTGATACGCACCAGGCAGGACCGCGGGATTGTAGCTATCCTCGATACGCGTCTGACCAAAAAATATTATGGCAAAAAGATCGTTGATTCACTGCCTCCGATGCAAGTCATCAGGCAGTTGCCTAGTGCACAATCAAAGTTGATCGAAGACTTTATCGACTTTAAAATGGAGTACAGGGGCCATCGTTGAGATCAGGCCAGCTCTTGCTCTTCTTGCTCTTCGACCAGAGCTTCGGTTTGCGAGTCATGCCTGACAAGACACAGGGTGATTGGACAATGATCGACGAGATAATGTACGATCGGGTCTTTTTTCATCATAAAAAAGTGCTTGCCACCGACATTGGTGGTACCTACGTAAAGTATGTCAGCCTTTTGTTCGATAGCGCACTTGATGATGCTCTTAGCCACCTCACCAACTTTTACGATGCCCGAAGCCTTGATACCCCTGGCCTGCAAATCTTTGACCGATTGGTTGATCTGGTCTTGTGCTTTGTCTTGCGGCCGGCCCGAAGATATCAATTGCGCTACTACTCCGACTTTTTCAGGGTCGGGGATGATCCTTAACAGGATCAATTCGCTATCGGTTGCTAGAGCCTGTTTGGCAGCCAAGTCTATGGTTCTGGCTGCTCTTTTGGGACTACTAAATGCAACTGCGATCTTCATGTCTTATCTCTTTATGGGTGCCAGACAGTCTTGATGATGAAATAGCTGATAGCTGCCAGAGTGGCGGCGACAGGCAGGGTCAGTACCCATGCTGCCAGGATGAGCTTGAGTGTTTTTGGATTGAGTTTGTCTTTGCCGTGAACGGGTATGGTACCACCCGCGACAGCAGAGCTGAGGGTATGGGTAGTGCTGATGGGGGCACCGATGTGTGAGGCGACTAGGATAATTAGCGCCGTGCTCATCGAGGCACCAAATCCTTGAGAATGGCTCAATTTTTCGCGACTGATCTTGGTGCCTACAGTGCGTATGACTCGCCATCCGCCGATCACCGTGCCCATGGCTATGGCAGTAGCGGCTGAGGCCATGACCCAAAAAGGTACCGAGTGAGTGTCATAGCCGTATTTTGCAAAATGTGTCCCGAGTATGAGGGCGATGATGCCCATCGTCTTTTGACCATCGTTGCTGCCGTGAGAAAAACTCACAGATGCGCTGGAAAAAATGTGCAGCCATCGCATGATGGGATTTTGCTCTGCTTTTTTGCTCGATGTCAGATCACCCTGTTCCTTTTCTCTGGACACCTTGAGTGCTGACCATGTAGTAAAGGCACCGGCAGCGAAACCGACTATGGGAGAAATCAGCAATGCTAACAGTACTTTTTTAAGCTCGTGCCATTCGACTCCGTTAACTCCGGCTGCCGCGATGCCAGCTCCAAAAAGACTACCGATCAAGCAGTGAGAAGAAGAAACAGGAATACCAAACCACCAGGTCAAAAGATTCCAAATCAGTGCAGCGATCAACACAGCGACCACTATGGGCAGTGTCACGGTGCCTTCGGGCACGATTTTAGTGATGACTTGTGCAACAGCGGTGCCGACCAACAAAGCACCGAGAAAGTTGAGTATGCCACTCATGACGATAGCTACGCCAGGCTTGAGGGCCTTGGTGTATATGACTGTTGCTACTGCATTTGCTGTATCGTGAAAACCATTAACGAAATCGAAGCCCAACGCTAGAGCGATAGCCAAGATTGCGACGACTGTTTCGATTTCCATAAAGGTTTTGAGCTTCCCATTTGATCTTTTTTTGGTTTTAGCATCCGCCTGGTTAAGGTCGGATTAAGCAAAAACCGCAGATGCCCATGGCAGCGCTTAATAAGATAAATATCAGTTAGTAGGGTTGCATAGCGCCCATCTCCATGGGCTCTAATTCGTGAGGATCGGCATAGACCCAGAGATCGCCTTGACGCCATGGCAATGGATGATTGCTCAGGTATTGGTATACCAAGAGCTGGCGGATGATGCGTCTGGCTGACGGATTTTGCTCGCCACGTTTATCATTGGCAAGACGAGTCCGTAGCTGGATGGCTTCGCGTTTTGTCCAGCAATATGCAGGACCGGGATTGTTGCCGCGTGAACGGCAGAGAACCGCGATCTTCCCGGAGGGCTGTGCCCAACCTAATACATAATATAAATCGTGTGACATCACAGATAATAATAAGTCAAAATTTCAATAAGTCTAGTGAACCCTAGCAAATGAATTGCTTGATTTCTCTTGTCCAAGCCCCTGAAAGCAGCCAATCACACCATGAGATTTTATGAAATCCTTCGCAAATATAGTCATCTTCCATCCAGCAGCTATCGGAGATGCGGTATTAGCTACACCTGTTTCTACTACTCTAAAACTTAATTTTCCCGGAGCAAAAATTACCTACTGGAGCCATCCCTCCCTTAAATCTTTGCTACTTGAGCTTTGTCCTGCCATAGACGAATTTGTCGAATTTCAAAAGGATCTGGGATTTTGGAAATTGCGCAAGCAATTGCTTGCGCTGAAGCCGGATCTCTTTATCGATCTTTCTAATTCGAGTCGCGGATATATGTTGCCGATATTGACTGGGATAGAGACGCGGCGATATGAGAAAGAAAGCGAAACGGTGGCGCAGCCGGTGCACGCAGTGGGCAATTTTCTTGCCACCATAAAAGATATATGCGAGACATATCCTCAAAATCTGTTTCCCACTCTATATCCAGATGTAATAGCGGAGGAGTTGATACCGCAATTGGTTGAAATGCACAGGTTGGATTATCGCCCATTGATTGGTCTGGTCTGTGGAGTCGGATCATTGAGGCCACATCGTGCCTGGATACCTGATGGGTGGATATATCTGGTCAAGCAGATCCTCGACTGTCTGCCGCATACACCTGTTTTTATCGGCGGCACGGAGGACTATGCTCTTGCTCAGAGGATTAATGCGGAATGCGGCAACAGGGGCATGAACCTTTGCGGCCAGTTGCAACTGCCTGAAACAGCTGCTGTCCTCAAATGCTGTGATGTGGTGGTTTCAGGTGATACTGGGCCTGCTCATATTGCAGTCGCGGTCGGCACGCCTGTGGTCGGCTTATATGGGGCAACAAATCCTTTGCGGAGTGGTCCATATGGATGCTCCGCCTACCTGTTGGATCAAAGCGAAAGCTGCGAGTGTCCTGGTGCTAAAATCTGCCATCTAGCAGGTCCTGCTCAACCAGGCGAATGCATGGGCCGCATCATGTTGCCTGAGGTGATGGCAAAGATCAGACTCGCTTTGGGACCGGATTATGCCGATGTTAACACCATGCCCTCTCTGGATGAAGATTTATCACCACCTGGAGTGGCAGTCGATCCAGCTGTGATGGCAGAATTTTTGGCTCAGTATAGAGAAGACAAAAAGGAAGATCAGCAGGAATGATGCTGAGTTGATACTGTCACCCAGCGTTCTGCATCAAGAATTTGTGTCTTAATGATGGTGTCGGGTGAAGATGATTCGCTTTTAAACTCTAGCACTCTACAATTAGGTGAGATCAGCGTCATAGTCCTTTTTTCGCGTGACTCGTTAGACTCCAAAAGACTCTCGCGTCTTAGATAATCGCGTTGATCGAGTTTAGGTATAGAAGCGTCTATGACCAGACAGGGACGAGTCCTTTTAGGAGGCAGTGACGCAAGCGATTGATTGGCCATCGGCCCAGTCGGGACATTTGTTACCTGCGACAATTGCTTGGGAATGCTGGTTGAGGGCATTGCCGGTCTCGAATAAAAATCATGATCAAAGTTGTTTTTGGAGGAGGTGGTAAAAAAGTTGCGTTGATAGACGTGGGCCTCTTGCTTGGTGGGCAAAGAAAGTTGCTGACCAGGAAAGATTTGGGCAAAGCCTTTGTAGCCATCACGATCTCGCCCGGTCATTATCTCTCCTCTATTGATCGTAGCGATGAGTTTGGCAAAACGGGCATCGCCAAAATGCTTGAGCGCTAGATCGGTTAGAGTGTCTCCAACAGCCACAACCAGGCTTGGGCGGTGGGTAAACATAGAATCGGAAGAAGAATCTAGAGAATAGTTTGCCATTGGGAACCTGCCAGTTAGGATGGGGAGAAATGTCCATGAGCAGAACTATCCGCACTGTCCGAAAATTGGACACGGTAAAAATTAAATGCAATCTGGGTACATCTATTTATGTTGACGAATTTTGGCTAACTTTGACTGAGATATTGATATGGCGACCGATAGAGAGATAGCTCCCATACACAAACCAGCGGCCGCCGTCGATGATCAGGCTAACGCACAAGCGCAGGCAGGTCAGACCGATCGCAATACAGCCAATGCTGGAGATAAGCCTGGGACTGGGCGCTTGCCAGAAGTTGTCGAGGGTATGCCAGCAGCAGATGCCTTCAGGCAGCAGGTCGGCTTTGATGCTCCTGTGCCTGACGCCAAAATGAGGGGTGAGGTAATCGCCCAATTTGCAAGAGCCTCAACTCCTACACCCATAGCCAAAGAAGCAGTTTTTAAAAATCCTGATGGTTCTGGTAATCTCACTGGGGTCACTACCACCAATAGAGATGGAACCGTATCTTTTGTCACCGTTAAGCCTGGTGAAAAACCTGTTATCTATGAGGTTCAGGGCACGGGCCCTAACGCCAGGCTCCAATTACAGACTATGGAAAATTTTGGCACTCGCAATCGGTCAGTGCCCCCCGGCGAGTCTGATAACAAAGCTGCCGTGCCTTCGGCGATGTTTAAAACGCCAGGCGATACCCTTACTGGTGCAAATATCCGTGAAAATCTGACTCGAACTGCTGTACAGCCCGCCGTTCAACCAACTGCGGAGGTCGCCAACACTCGCAGCGTGGTGCCGCCTGCCAAAGCCAATGAGGTGCAGACCCCGGCCGTAACACCTGGCCAACTACCGCAGATGAGCCAACCCCTTACGATAAATCAGGCCAATCAACCTGGCGTGTTGGCTGGAAGGTCCGAGTTTAAAACCGATACAATCTCAGGTGCGCCTTTTAAGTTGCCTGATGTGGTAGCCAATAACCCAAATGTTCAGAATTCTTTCAACCCTGCTACTCATAGGCAGGGGGATGCGATCAATCTCAATCCGGGTGCGCCGGTTAAGCCCAATGTAGATGTAAATACCGGTCAGCCTGTCAAGCCCAATGTAGATCTAAATGTCGGCCAGCCTGTCAAGCCTAATGTAGATATCAATGCCGGTCAGCCGTTCAAGCCTAATGTAGATATCAATGCCGGTCAGCCTTTCAAGCCTAATGTAGATATGAATGCCGGCCAGCCGTTCAAGCCTAATGTAGATATCAATGCCGGCCAGCCGTTCAAGCCTAATATAGATATCAATGCCATGTTACCGGCAAAGGGCAATGTAGATGTCTCGTTCAAGCCTGGAGATTTGCCTCAAGTCAGAGTTGGAGATTTGAGTCCATTTAAGCCTGGTGACAGCCCGGGCATTAGGCAAGATCTATCCCAAATGCTCAGAAACCCTGGGGACATGCAGGCTAATCTGCAAAATATTGCTTTGATATTGGCTATGCGAAGTCAGGAAGGGCGAGCTCCTGGTATTACAGGTGATACTACTATCAAGCCTGCACAAGCTCTAGAAGAACTAGCGCTGAGACTTAAAGACATGAATATGACTCTAAAACCTGGCGATAAACCAGGTGCGGAGTTTGTGGTTAGATTTGAGGGGACCAGATCCGAGATAGGCAAGGGTTTGCCTGATCTTGGTGCCAGATTTGGTGCTGATGGCAAACTCGAGATCAAAACCGATAGCAAAGCCGAAAATAAAGTCGACTCAAAAGATGCAAAGCCTGAAAACATTGTCACTAAGCGGGAGATAGAAGAGCAAAAATCCGGTATCAAATCTGATCTTAAAGCGGATTCTAAACTCGACGGCTCGCTCGACAATAAGGACATCAAACTCGAATCTAAAATTGACACTAAGAATGATCCCAAACTTGACTCCGCAACAGAATCAAAATTGGATTCTAAAATTGGCGTAAAAGTTGATATTAAGACAGAGACTAAAGCAGAGTCCGAAGTCAAAAACGAGAATAAAAGCGGTTCTAAACCCGATATTAAACCCGATTCGGATCAGCATACTGAAAGCAAATCAGATAGGCGTCCTGAGTCTATCGCTGACAAAATTGGACGTCCAGACAAACAAGAGCCTGGCGAAAGACCGGAGCTTCATGTACCAAATTCATTTGAAATCGACCACGAAGGTGTAAAATCCGAGACGCCGATTGCTGATGGTCGGCAGTCCGATAGGACCGAAGGCAAACTGCCGGACGAAAAAGAAAAAGGACGCGAAGCTGAAGAGCGTGAAGAAGAAGATCGAGTCAGAAATGCAGCAATAGCAGCGTTGATAGCCGTTAAAAAGAAACAGCAGCAAGAGGAAAAGGAAAATCTTTTGCAGAACGATAAGAGCAAAAAGGACGAAGACAAAAGAAGGCGCTATGTCGTCAAAGAGAAAGACACGCTGGAGACGATCGCCAAAAAGCAATTGCGCGACATAAGACTGGCGGCACTCATCTATGAGATTAACAAGCATATGCTGCCCGTTCGTCTCGAGAAAGGCAAGCAAATCATTGAGCCTCGCCCGGGTAGCTCAATCTGGTTACCTTCCGAATCAGAAATCAAAGAATTTAGAAGTCGTCTTTATGCGGCTCCAAAATCGGGCTCGAGCATCTTGCAACAATCGAATGCGCTCAAGACTAAACAGTCCGCCGAAGAAGAACTCGATAGCCGATTTGGAGATAATTGGGATGGTTCTGCCAAGATCTCTGCTGGCATGCTGGGCGCCGCTGTGGCAAAAAATCAAAATCGGCGCGCCAATATCGAAAAAATACTTGGTCCTATGGGCACCAAGCCTACCGATAGCTCGCGTATTAGATACATCGTCCGCCTCAGTGATACTCTCGATGGTGTCGCCGCAAAACATCCTGCTATCAAAGATGCAGAGATGTGGCCATTGATAGCTCGACTAAATCAGCTCTCCGAAGATGAGGACGAAGACGGCAAGCCTCTTGCCGAATTGCGTCGCGGTATGGTTTTGACTCTGCCTCTACCGCAAGAGATCGAACTCTACAAAAATCCACCTCTCGATTTTTCTGCCGATGCAGAATCGGATGACATTTCAGATGAAGAAAGTCGTCCTGAGCTGACGGGTGCCACTAATAGTGGTGATTCCATTACAACCATTCTCTCTCGCTCCAATACTGTTTCTATGTCTCCCGTAGTTGATGACGAGCAACTCACTGTTGTCTTGCCTCAAGCCAATGTGCCGACTATCAATCTCGAACCCGTTAAAAAAACGCCTGTCATTCCAGCACCAATGCCCCTTGCCAGTCCCTCATTAAGTGCTCCGGCTTCGCCTCCTGCTGCTCTCCCTACTCCAAGCGTTACATCGACTCCTGCACCTGTTGCGCCTGTCGAGCCTCGACCCAAAGAAGTCGCTACTTCTGATGTTTTGCCAGCAGTGCCTACAAGGCCCATGCAACCGGTCGTGAGTTTGCTTGGACCGCCGCAGAACGTCGGCGGTCGTCTCATCTGGAATCTCGATGCTAGTGTCCGATTGGTAAAATCTTCCATCAATTGGGATAGCACGATTGGGGTATATCGCAGTCAGCTAGAACTACTGCTATCCGGCACCTGGTATCCGGTTGTGTTTTATGAGGTGATGGCGGACTCTTCAACCAGGCACGAGTTTGCTCCAGGTAACCGCAAACGGTCGGTTCGTATCGATCTGCCACCTGTGGCAGTCCAGGAAATGTCGGACAACGACTTGCTAGCCAATTGGCGCGGATACTGCCAGCGATACGTTAGTCAGCTGCCACCTGCTTGATTAATAGTGTAAGCCAACACATTTAATATTAAATGACCAGGGTTTCGGAGCTCTTGCGCCGAAATTATCACTTTATGTTGTCTGAAATACAGAGTTTTCGCATATATAGACTTATATTAATAGGGTTTCACATTTGCCTTCGATGCAGGTCTAGATCTCAGTGACTCAACCGACTCCAGAAAATCAAAAAGAAGATGAGAAGGTCAAACCAGCCGAGGCCAAGGCTGAAAAAGCTGTTGTCACCCCTGAGGCTCGTCTGGCTACTGCATCGGAAAGCACTCATAGCGAAGTCTATAGCAGCAATGCCGTGCCTGTAGCCAAAATCGAAGGCAACGCCAAAACTGATCTAGTCAAATCTTATGAAGGCAAGAAAGCCGCAGACTTTGTTTTGACCG
>Ga0233436_1003161_pt1 | contig 10982 bp, 9 predicted proteins | sample SI_122_August201_2_FD_182723 | JGI IMG/M metagenome (GOLD analysis project Ga0233436, IMG submission 182723) | Seawater microbial communities from Saanich Inlet, British Columbia, Canada - SI_122_August2016_150_MG | ecosystem: Environmental > Aquatic > Marine > Inlet | place: Canada: British... | reverse complement strand
ATTACGCTCGCGGCTTAACACCTCTTTTCTGTGCTTTCTAATCCAAGCGGTCTGACTTTTTAAAAAAGCTAATACTGTGCTCTTTGCAATTTTCACTGGTGCAATAGCAACAAGTCCACCATCTGCATCAATCTGCAAACTCAAGCGTTTTGCACGCTTACTTCTTCGTAATTTACACACAACTTTTCCCATAGGCCTTTAGTGTAACAAATTTTCACCACTTCTGAATACAGAAAAAATAACAATAAAATACTTTGCTTATTCTAGCTAAATCACTGCATATATCCCTATTTCAGATTGACGAGCAGGACTATACTATGCAGGTACTCTCGTGTGGTCAAAGGAGGCCCCATGCACTCACTGAGCATCCGCAAAACACTCATCGCTCTCTTTGCGATGATTACCTGCCTGGTTATCCTGGCGCTCGACGGTCGCGACGAAAAATACAAGGCCCCGACACCCCAAGCTTCGGACCTGGTAAGCGGCCCAGACCTTGAGCTCATCTCTCCAGAAGTCGAGGTGCTTTTGGGAGATGCTCGGGAACGCAGTCGCTATATCTACGACAGTCGTTCTGACCAATGTTTTCTGGTGATCTCCCATGTGCATCAAATGGGCGTGACACCTGTGGACTGCACCGCAATCGGCTGGGAGACACATAAAACCCAGCACGAGTAACGACTTCTCCCCCAGGAATCTCCTGGGGGCTTTTCTTTACATAAATATCTAGCTGTAAAACAGCAATCAAAAAACAAGCCCGTTGTGTTTGACAATAATTTTCATACATGAGATTCTTCAATTGCCCTCAACAACCTCCAAAACAAGGAGAAATCCAATGGAAAAGGGTAAAATGACTACGTCCCCCCTCCCAACAGGCTTCCGGGTCGCTGAAGAGCGACAGGAAGAGCCCGACGGCACCTACGACCAGAACCAGCAAGCCTGGGTCGGCGAAGATGGAGCCGTTGAGCAGATGTCTACCTGGATCACCGATCCAAGCAGGCAAGAGTGGGATGACTCGTAGTCGCCTCTCAGCCAGCTAACCACTGGCTTTTCTAATAGGAGAAAAAATGATCTTGATCCTTACAAATAGTATTGACCCACATGCTGACTTTCTTATTGCACGACTGAAAGAAAAATCAATTCCATTCACGAGAATTGATACGGATCGATTTTTCAATGAACAAGAATTTTCCTGTGGCACCCAAAAGAGCACCGGTGACATGCTTGAAAAAGTAACAGCAATCTGGAACCGGCGCCCACAAACACCAACAATTGAATCTGTTGCTCATCAGCCCCATGTTCATGAATTCTGTGCAAGAGAGGCTGAAGTTGCACTTTTTGGTCGCCTGCTTTCGCTGGATGCAATGTGGGTAAACGATCTTTATGCAAACAAGCGTGCCAACCACAAGGTGTTGCAACTCAAAGTTGCCGAGCAGATTGGGTTCTCTGTACCAAGAACAGTGGTCAGCAACAACCCAGAACGGGTTCTCGCTTTTGCAAAGAGTGAGGGTGAATGTATCTACAAACCTCTTACTTGGGGTGTGATTGATACGGGTGACGGAAAAACGGCTGCTATTTATGCAACTGCTATGTCTCCCGACACTCTCAGTGCTGACAGTATCCGCTTGTGCCCTGGCATCTACCAGCAAAAGATCGAAAAGGCGCGCGAGTTGCGTGTTACATGCATGGGAGAAGAGCTCTTTGCAGTCTCGATCGAAGGCAAGCTCTCAACAGGCGTAGATATCCGTAGAGAAATGATTGATCTTCCGCACATACCGTTTGATCTTGATCCCAAAACCGCTGAATACTGCCATAGACTCCGTACCACATTTGGTCTGCACTACTGTGCAATCGATCTAGTGCAAGACACTGACGGCAAGATATGGTTCTTGGAAATCAACCCAAATGGTCAATGGGGATGGATTGAAAAAAAGACCGGACTTCCGCTCTCGGACGCCATGATCCGACTTCTAACACAAAAGCCGCACTAAGCGGCTTCTTTTATTTGTCTTAATTGTTCTTTTGCAATCTCCTTTGTTTTACTCTCTCTCATTCCCCTTATTGCACCCTCTATTTCCTTTATATAACTTTGGGCTTTTTTTGCATTCCCCCGCTTCAGCCAAAACAATGAATGATTCAACAACAATCCAAAGTTATTATCTTTGCTGTGCAATATCGCGTTCCTGTAATATTTTCTCGCTTTCTTGTTTTCACCTTGTGCTTTGTAAATATTTCCCAGTGCAATCAAAACTCTGGGGTCCTTTGGTGAATACCTCAATGCTCTTTTATAATATCGTAATGCTCTCCTATCATTACGATGCCAATATATACGACCAAGTCCTAATAGTGCTTCAATGCGATATTTTCCAAACAATGCTCTGCGATACAAATACCTAGCCTTATATTCATAAAATTTTCTAAATTTGTTCTGCATTGCTAGATGATCATAAAGCATTGCTAGATAGACATCTCTCTTTCCGCCCCTTAGCCTCTTGAACACCTTAACCCCACCCCGATAATCCATCTGGTTCATGAACTCATTAAATTGTTGCTCAAGTTTTGTGACGTTCATATCTCTTTGAATACTAAACGAATCTCCCAATCCCCGCAAACATCCGCCACGGATTACATAACGGCGGAGTAAACAAAAACCCCACGTAAGTGGGATTTATATTCTCTTTATAACTTCTTCAAAAACCGATAGATCTCGACCATGGCTAAGGTATCTAGCTTGCAATACTCCAACAAGTCCTTCTCAATCTGATCCTTTTCCTCTTGCTGCGTCTCCTCATCAATCATCCTCTCCCACCGCTCAACCGCCTGATCGCCCTTTTGTACATTCAACACCTTATAATCCAGCTCTGGCACAAGCACGGGCAATACCTTCTTAATACTCGCACTCCCCATAAACTTTGCATCAACATACATGTTCTTTGAAAAGATGGTCATGAGGTCAAACATCCTGTCATTCATCCCTTCAAGGAAATCTGCATGCGCAGGATGCAACTCAGCCAACTTGTTATTGCGCTGGGCTTCATACGACTTATACCAAGAAATAACCGACCCCTCTTCCCCCACATCTTTTCTCATCTGTTCAATCAGTGGCAAGGTTAAATCCTTACTTGGCGTGGTGATCAAAAACTCCTTATGCTCCATCTCCCCATCTTCGTGGAGAATATGCAGCGAGTACTGAAACGGCACTTGCTCATACGCACCAAACCCACCAAACCGCGGGATCGCGCTTGAATACCCTTCGTAGTCAAAGAAATACAATGGGAATACAAGCTCGCTAAACGCCTCCTTTATGGCCTCATGGTCCACAAGCGGCCTGCCTGCCATATACGCATTGTATTGCGCCAGCTTTGCCCCCTTTAACTTCTCCGGGTTATCGATGTCCTCAATCGCATATATCCCACGATCAATCCAGTCATAAAACAACTTCTTACTCCCACCAATCCGATTAATATCATGCACAGAATACGCAGGCACTTCAGGGTTTGAATACGCAAACGTTGTGCATTGTGCATTACGCCCTCTGTACACACACTCACACCCCTTCTCTTCTGGGTCATGCAAATACGCCTTCAAGTCACTCATCTGGCTTTGCACCTCCGCCTCTGCTTCTAATACTTCATCCGTTAGGTCTGCGATGATAAACAAGTCTTCATAGTTCACCTTGCTCAGCATTCTATATTCACTATTGAGATGGATCACCCCTGCCTTTACTACCTTGATCCCTGCGTTTTCAATCACGGTCTTCTGAAAGGCAAGGTCGTTTATATGATGATGTGGAACAACGCGCTTTACATCGTTCGTTGCTTTTACTTCATAGAGCTCCCATCCGCCCAGCACCTCGTTAAAGCGCAAGATGTCTGCTTGGACAAAGAATTCATCAAAGAGAAAGGCTCCTTGAAAGATGGTCTGCGTCTTTGTGTCTATCAAGTTCTTTGTAAACGGAACGGCGTTGCTGCCAACAATCTCAACCAACACCCCATCAGGAAACAACCCTCTCGCTGCCTCATCTGCCAAATTCCCCTCCTCAATAATCTTCTTCTCAAATTCAGAAAGCTCTACGCCATCAAAAAGCTCTGGCTTATGTTTATGTAGCCAGAGATTCTTTTTGCAGTAAGTGTATTCAAGATAGTCGGTTTTTGTGATGTGCATAATTGACTTAATAATATCGAGAACGAAAAACTCATTTAGTTAAAACATCTCGTAAAATCTCATCAGTTTCTTCCTCTGCTTTTTTTAAAGCTGCATAATATTTTTCAACCATGACTGATGCAGAATCTGTTTTCTGATAAGCAATAGGTTTTGGAAGAAGAAAGAAATTTTCTCCTAAAACAAGTTTAATATTTTGAAAATTCGGATGGACAAAAGAATTTCTATCCTTAATCATTCTTTTAGATCGAAGGACGAATTTGTATCCAAGCTTTTTCAAACAATCCCTAAATGAATATAACCTATTTAAAGAATCTTCGTAATATTGCGCGGATAAACTAATAGAGGCCCATAAATCGGTCTGGAAACGTTCAATAGTCTCCTGCGAAACATCTTTTCTTTGTTTCAAATTCAGCAAACCTCTATCTAGAGAACTAGATCTCTTTCTCTCCGTCTCAATAAGTTTTATGTACGAACTAATTGCAACATTATGTCTAATTAAACCAAAGACAATAAAAAGAGTTTTTTTATTTTTCATTAACTTATTTATTTCTTTCCCAGCTTTAAGTAAATAAACCTCAGATAGTGTCATAAATCACAACTCTTCAAAAACCATTACCAGAAATATCAAAAAATCTCTCAAAGTAACTCATCAGCTTTTCAAGCACGGTCTCGCGTTTCTTTGTGCGCTCTCCAGACTGTGAGAATCGTGAAACAGGTGGCAATACCTTAGCCAAATCAGTTCCTGTCTCTGACACCATTCCATCCCTAAACGAATTTTGAACAAATTTCATTGTTGCCTTGCGGTCTAGTTTCTCACTCTCAATAATCTCCTCAAGCTCTTCTTCTTTCTTTTTATCAACATACTTCCTCCAATCATCATCGATTGATGCTTGCACACCAAGGCTACTGATAAATTGATTGATAAGATCCTTCTTATTTCGCAACTCAACACTTGAGTCAATTGCTTTATTAATATCAAGCAATAACTCTTTGTTCTTCACGTTGTCCTCGTGATACCTCTTAATCAAGCTGAGAACATAATCGATGTTGATTTCAACCTGCTTGATCAGCTCCATTTCAAAAATCACATCATCGTTAACATTCTCCTTCTCATTCTCAACAACCTTTCTGAATTCATTATAGAGATCAATATACATGCTGTGGTAATCCTGAATATCACGTTCAGACAACATGCTATTGCTTTCAAATTCATCAAAAGTCGTAAGAATATTCCGTAAGCGCAAAACCGAACCGTAAAGACGAATAAACTCCTTCTGTGCTTGTTCGCTAATGATCCGCTCGCCAATAGGATATTTTTCCTTCAATTCTTCAATGATGCTTGCGTATCCACGAACTTCCTTATCACCATCTTGATAGCCATTGTAATACTCTTCATAAGACTTCATCAGAACAATTCCACCCGCCCCCTTATCTCCAAACAAAGCAATCGACTCATTTGTTACTTTTTCAAGATTGCGAAAACAAACAATATTTCCGAATGTCTTCACGCTATTCAAAATCCTATTCGTTCTTGAGTATGCCTGAAGCAACCCATGTAAACGCAACTTCTTATCTACCCAAAGCGTATTTAGTGTGGTTGCATCAAAGCCAGTAAGGAACATATTCACAACAATCAGAACATCCACTTCACGTGCTTTCACTCGCAAGCTCAAATCTTTGTAATAATTTTGAAATTTATCTGAAGAAGTATCGTATGAGGTTCCAAACATCTTGTTGTAATCCTCGATTGCAGACTCTAGAAAATCTCGCGAGCTCTTATCAAGCCCGCTTGTGTCCTCTGAGTTTTCATCAATCATCCCATTTCCATCCTCATCATTCGCACCAAAACTATAAATGAGCGCAACCTTCAACTGCTTGTCACTTGGCTGATCTGCAAGCTGCTTTCTAAATTCTGCATAATATTTCTTTGCTGCATCAATAGAGGAGACAGCGAAGATAGAGTTAAAACCAGCAAGCCTTCTATCTTTAACTTTGTAAAACTTGTTGCGTTTCGTTTTCTGATCAAAGTGCTCGCGAATATACCGAACGATATTCTCTAAACGTTCTGGTGCAGCAAGAATTGCCTCACGATCGATATCACTTACTTGTTCATCATCAATATCCTCTGCTTCTCGTACGGTTGAGACATATTCCACCTTAAACGGAAGGACATTTTTATCAGCAATCGCATCAACGATCGTGTAGGTGTGAAGTTTATCACCAAAAGCCTGCTCAGTTGTTCTTAAATCAGGTCGACCACCTGACGATGCGTTAGCCGCAAAAATCGGCGTACCTGTAAAACCAAACAAGTGATAGCTCTTAAATGCTTTAGTGATTCGATCATGCATATCACCAAACTGCGAACGATGACACTCGTCAAAGATAATAACTACATGTCCATCAAAGATCTTATGCTTACCATTTTTTCCAATAAACCGATCTAGCTTTTGAATCGTTGTGATGATGATTCGTGCATTGGGATCTGCCATCTGCTTAGCAAGGACAGCCGTGCTTGTGTTGCTATTAGCAGCACCTTTTTGAAACTTATCGTATTCTGCCATGGTCTGATAATCGAGATCCTTACGATCAACAACGAACAGTACTTTGTCGACAGACTCAAACTTACTTGCTAACTGTGCTGCCTTAAAACTTGTTAATGTCTTTCCTGAGCCAGTTGTATGCCACACATACCCACCCGCCTCAACGGTTCCAAGCTGTTTATGATTTGTGCTCACCTCAATACGATTCAAGATGCGCTCTGTTCCAACAATCTGATATGGACGCATGACCAAAAGCAACTGATCAGAAGTAAATACGCAATAACGCGTCAAAATATTCAAAAGAGAATGCTTTGCAAAAAATGTCTTTGCAAAATCCATAAGATCAGTAATTGGCTTATTCGTAGCGTCAGCCCACCAACTCGTAAACTCAAAACTGCTGCTTGTTCGTTTACCCTTCTTAACTGAACCTTCTTGTGTTTCTTTAATATGTGCCTTGCGAGTTGTGTTGCTGTAGTACTTTGTGTGAGTTCCGTTTGAAACAACAAACAACTGTACATATTCAAATAATCCAGCAGATGCCCAAAAGCTTTCTCGTTGATAACGGTTGATTTGATTAAACGCTTCCTGAATCGCAACACCACGTCGCTTGAGCTCAATATGCACCAAAGGCAATCCATTAACCAACACAGTGACATCATAACGATTTGAACGCTTTCCATCTTCTGTGGCGTACTGATTGATCACCTGCAGACTATTGTCATGAATATTATCCTTCTTAATCAGATAAATATTCTTCACCGTACCGTCATCTCGAGTAAGATTCTTTATGTGATCCTCTTGAATGGTCGCTGTCTTGTCTTCAATGCCTTGATTTGGATTTGAAATCTCCGTTTTGAAAAAATGATCCCATTCCGAATCTGTAAACAAATAGTCATTCAGTTTTTCAAGTTGAACTCGAAGATTAGTTGCCAGATCTTCCTCTGACGTAATTGGAAGATACTCATAAGCCTGTGACTCAAGCTGCTTGATAAACGCCTTTTCAAGCTCATCTTCACTCTGATAATTAGTGGCTCGTTTTTTATCAGGCGTAAATTCTGCCATCACGGTACTCTGTGAACTTTCCGCAACCATGTTGTAACGATTATTCTGTGACATATTCTTTTTCTTTGAACGTCAAAAGTTTTCCTCTGTAGTATTCGTATTGCTTACGCCGCGCCTCCAGCTCGGCAGGAAGTCCGATCGAGATGTCATTCACAAGCGCATCAAATTTATCAAGAATTGAGACGATGCGTTTTTGCTCAGCGGCCGATGGAACTGGTATTGGTATCTGATTAAGGTTTGTTTTATTCAATTTTGGTTGAGCAGCTCCGCTGATATATGGTCTTAAATCTATTGAATCAAGGTAGATTTCAACAAAACGCCGTGTTTCGTATTTTTCAAACTGAAGTACGTGCGCATGATTGTTAACCCATGTCTTTCCAGAGATTGAAAAAGCAATAGGAGTGCTTCTCGCAAGCAGGTTCGCTCCATCCTCTGAAATCAAAAGGTAGTCTCCGTCGAAAATATACTCTTTAACATAATCAACTATCCCCGACGCACCATAATAAGGAATATCACCAGGTGTTCGAGCGGATCTAGTTATTGGTTTGCGCTTTGAATCAAGATTCGTAGATATTTCATTTAAAGTTTTCCGCTCGACCCCATCTCCAAACACCAACAAATCATCGCGATAATACTCGTACTGCTTCTTTCTCGCTTCTAACTCCGCTTCTAACTCCGCTTCTAACTCCGTAAAAGAGTCTAACACGCGGACGATCTCTTCTTGGATTGGGAGGGGTGGGATTGGGATCTTATAATCAAGTATTTTATCAGCTTTTACACGTGTAACCTTAGCCCCCTGAGCATTCCGTTCTTTGTATCTTTGAAAATCTATAGTTAGCAAAAGATAGGTGATAAATTTAGTATTTTGATTATGGCGAAATGCGAACATATCTCCGCTGATACAAATTTCATCACCAAGCCATCCTAGTGGCTTGCAGACATCTTCGATATTCTCACTTACGCCAGTAATCAGCACATCCCCCTTTTGAGCTTTTCTCAATTTCTGTGCCAACTCTGATGAAACAAAAGTTTTGGTCTTCTCAGCGAATAGCCGATAGTGCGTATAGATCTGCCCATAATGAATGCAACCCACACCATCTTCTGTGAAATCCTTCTTTTGTAAACCACTTCCTCTAATTAGACTTCCAATTTCTCTTAACTTCTTGAACTCAACCCCCTCCGGGCACAGCTCGGTAATTAATTTTTCGATTTTGGATTTATGATTATTCATATTCCCCAAGTGCCTTTAGTCCTTCTACGGGATGAGGGTAATCAAACTCCTCTGGAGTAAGTTCAATCGATTGAATAAAACAACTCTTTGCAGACTCAAGATCCCCCTGTTCGGCGTATATAACCCCCATATTATTGAAAACGGTACAAGTAACATTGTCTCTAGTTAAAAAATCTTTTGCTTTTGTTAAGTATGTTGGGGTTATTTTTCGAGTGTCACCTTCATCAATCACAGCACCCTCAAAACTCCTTGCATAATCAGCAGATTCCTTTGACATGAAATCAATAACTTCTTCATACAATTTAAGTGCATCATTGTATTGCCCCTCTTTTTTTAAAGACCAGGCTCTGTTTATTTTTGATTGTAATAACTCGTTGTTCATACGCTTCCTTCGATATCCTTCACAATCTCATCAATCGAGACACGGAGTTCTTGTTGGTGCTCAACAATACTCTCAATGTCTTTATTCAGCTCTTTGATATCAACCACCTCACGAGTATCTTCAGCAATCACATAACTTGAAACAGCAATGTTGTAGTCGTTTTCAGCAATGTCTTTATTATCAACAAGTTTGGCAAAGTATTCCGCATCTTTCCGTTTAGTGAATGCACTCAGAACCTTCTTTCGGTTTTCGTCAGCAAGCTTATTCTTGTTTCCACCACGAACAAACTCAGCAGAAGCATCAATGAACAGAACCTTATTGTCCTTCTTGCTCTTCTTGAGGACGATAATACAGGTGGCAATACTTGTTCCAAAGAACAGATCTTTTGGTAATTGAATAACGGCATCAACGTAGTTATTATCAATAAGGTATTTTCTTATCTTTTGTTCGGCACCGGAACAGTAAAGCACACCTGGGAATTCTACGATTGCAGCTGTTCCATTTGTAGAAAGCCAAGACAACATATGCATGGTGAATGCAAAATCCGCTTTACTTTTCGGTGCTAAAACTCCGGCAGGAGAGAAGCGCGGGTCGTTAATCAACAAGGGATTCGCGTCACCCTCCCATTTTGTACGATATGGAGGATTGGAAACAATGGCGTCGAACGGTTCATCGCCCCAATGTTTCGGATCCATGAGTGTGTCTCCATGCGCAATATCAAATTTGTTGTAATTGATGTCGTGTAAGAACATGTTGATACGACAAAGGTTGTAAGTAGTGAGGTTAATCTCTTGCCCGTAAAATCCCTGACGAACGTTCTCTTTCCCAAGGACCTTTGCGAATTTCAAGAGCAAGGAGCCCGATCCACAAGCTGGGTCGTATACTTTGTTCACCTCTGTTTTTCCGACTGTGGTTATTTCTGCTAAGAGTTCACTGACTTCCTGTGGGGTATAGAATTCACCCCCAGACTTACCAGCATTGGAGGCGTACATGGTCATAAGGTATTCGTACGCATCACCAAAGGCATCGATGCTATTGTCTGTGTACTCTCCAAGCCGAAGATCACCAATTGCTTCAAGTAGTTTCACCAATCTCTTATTACGCCCCTCAACCGTGTTTCCAAGCTTGTTGGAGTTCACATCAATATCATCGAAAAGTCCTTTGATGTCAGGTTCGCTATCTGTTCCTTTTGCAGAGCTCTCAATATTACGGAATACAGCAGCAAGTGTTTCATTAAGGTTGGCATCGTTGCGTGCGTGCTTGCGTACGTTTACAAACAACTCACTTGGTAAAACGTAAAACCCCTTCTCTTTAACCGTATCAACACGACCAAATTCAGCCTCCCGATCAGAAAGATTAGTATAGTCAAAATCTTGTTTACCTGCGCGTCGTTCATCTGCGTTGATGTAGTTAGTGAGGTTCTCACTAATAAAACGGTAGAACAACATCCCAAGCACATACTGCTTGAAATCCCATCCATCAACGGCCCCACGCATGTCATTTGCAATTTGCCAGATAGCACGGTGCAACTCCGCACGTTCTTGTTCTTTTGTCATAGTTTAGATTCTGTCGTTTTCTTTATTTCATGTATTATCCCCCATTTCCC
>Ga0233436_1003130_pt1 | contig 11061 bp, 10 predicted proteins | sample SI_122_August201_2_FD_182723 | JGI IMG/M metagenome (GOLD analysis project Ga0233436, IMG submission 182723) | Seawater microbial communities from Saanich Inlet, British Columbia, Canada - SI_122_August2016_150_MG | ecosystem: Environmental > Aquatic > Marine > Inlet | place: Canada: British... | reverse complement strand
TATTTGCGGCCTTTTTTATTATCTATTTGAGGTTATATGAATTCTTTAACATCAAAATCAATTGCCCTGTCATTTGCTACTGCGTTGTGAACATCGTTGCTGTTAATAACGATTACTGTGTAAACAGTTTGGTTCTTCCATAAAAAAAGGCGCTTTCGCACCTTTTATGTTTGCTTAAATTCTGTGTTACCCTTTCATTTGAGCCGCCACTTCATCAGCAAAGTTTTCTTCTTTCTTTTCAATGCCTTCACCGACTTCAAAGCGAACAAAAGACTTAACTTCGGCACCATTTGATTTTGCAAGTGCGCCTACTGTTGTGTCTGGATCTTTAACAAAAGCTTGGCCATAAAGCGTTACCTCATTTACAAACTTTTTCATGCGTCCGACAATCATTTTTTCAATAATGTTATCTGGCTTGCCAGATTCTCTTGCTTGCTCAACAAAAATAGCTTTTTCTCTTTCTAAAAGATCATCAGATAATTCGTCTTCAGTAACACACTCAGGGCGTGTTGCTGCAATATGCATGGCAATATCTTTTGCTAGCGCTTCGTCACCACCTTCTAAAGTAGCAAGAACTGCAATACGCTCACCATGCTTATAAGCACCAATAACACCTGTGTCAACACTAACAGTTTGTACGCGTCTAATAGCAACGTTTTCACCCACTTTAGCAATAATGGCTTCTCTGGCTTTTTCTAATGAATCGCCATTGTCTAATGTGTGAGTTAAAAACTCGTCAACATTCGCAGGGGTTGTTTTAAGTGCTAATGCGCCTAATGAATCGACAAAACCGATGAAAGCATCACCCTTAGTAACAAAGTCAGTTTCAGAGTTAACCTCAAGAATAGTGGCTGTTTTTCCATCATCACTAATGTTAACCTTGACTAAGCCTTCGGCAGCAACACGGCTTGATTTTTTAGCAGCTTTGGCAGCGCCTGATGTGCGCATAAGATCAATCGCTGCCTCCATGTCGCCATTGGTTTCTGATAGGGCTTTTTTGCAGTCCATCATGCCTGCACCGGTTCTTTCTCTTAGTTCTTTAACTGAAGCGGCTGTAATTGCCATAAGTATCTCCTGTATGTATTGCACCCCATTAACGGGATGGCTTAGTGTATGTTTTTTCTATGCAAGCTTTTCAAGCATTTGAGCTTTAGTATCACTAGCATTAACCTTAATACCTTGAGTATTTGCATAATCAGCTAACTCTGCTTTTTTCATTGCGTTAAGCGCTGTTTTACTAAGCTTCTCTGCTTTAACAGGTTCAGCTTTTTTAGCAGCCGGCTTTTTAGCTGGCGCTTCTTTAGCGGCAGGTGCTTCAGCTTTTACTTCTTCTTTTTTAGCAGTAGGCTTCTTTGCGGGCGCTTGTTTAGCGGGCGCTTTTTTAGTTTGCGTACCAGCAGCGGCTTTCGCTTCTAAAACAGCATTAGCAATTTCTCTAGCGTAGAAACCAATGGCTCTAATTGAGTCGTCGTTACCAGGGATAACATAGTCAATACCTTCAGGGTTGTGATTGGTATCTACAACACCGATTAATGGCAAGTGAAGTTTTTGCGCTTCTTTAATAGCATTTTTCTCATGGCCAATATCAATGACAAAAACCACATCAGGAATACCACCTAAATCTTTAATACCACCTAAACTGCGTTCTAATTTTTCCATTTCACGCGTCATCATTAGCGCTTCTTTTTTACCAAATTGGGTAAAGTTTTCTTCGGCTAAAAACTCAAGATCTTTTAAACGCTTAATAGAGGCTTTAATTGTCTTGTAGTTTGTCATCATGCCACCTAACCAACGGTGATTTACGTATGGCATGCCACAACGAATCGCCTCTTCTTTAACGATATCAGCCGCCGCTCTTTTTGTTCCAACGAACAAGATTGAACCACCTGCAGCTGCAGTTTTCGATGCAAAATTTAGCACATCGTTAAACATTGGTAGGGTTTTTTCTAGGTTGATGATATGCACACCATTGCGAGTGCCGTAGATGTAGCGCTCCATTTTTGGGTGCCAAAAACGGCTACGGTGACCAAAGTGTACACCAGCCTCTAACATTTTCTTCATGGACGTTTTTGCCATAATATTTTCTCCGGGGTTAATAAAGAATACCGACCTTTTGTCGACTTCTTTCTTCCACAACTTCTGTTAGCCAACCCTTTATTTTGCAAAAGGGCACCCTGACTAACATGTCAAGCTGTGTGATACATTAAAACAAGTTGGGCGCCCATTATCGAAACTGGGCGCCCAACTCAACTTTTTGATTTTTTATTACTTAAAAAGTAACTAAAATCGTAAAACGCGTAATTATACCGAAGCGATGTTGCTACGACAAGCTTATACGCAAGTTAATCGCTATGCTTTTGCTAGTTCTGCACGCATCAAATCGATGGTTGCTTTGTAGTCATCGGTATTGAAGATTGCTGAACCTGCTACAAACGTATCTGCACCTGCGGCCGCTACTTCGCGAATGTTTGCAGGGCCAACGCCGCCGTCAATTTCTAAGCGAATATCTCTGCCGCTAGCATCGATCAATTGACGCACTTGACGACATTTTTCTAACGTGTGCGGAATGAAAGCCTGACCGCCAAAACCTGGGTTAACTGACATTAATAAAATCATGTCTAATTTATCCATAACATTGTCTAAAACATGTAGTGGTGTTGCTGGATTGAATACTAAGCCAGCTTTACAGCCACTTTCTTTAATCATGCCTAAGGTTCTATCGATGTGCTCAGATCCTTCTGGATGGAAGGTGATGTATGAAGCACCCGCTGCCACAAAATCAGGAATGATTCTGTCAACTGGCTTGACCATTAGATGCACATCAATCGGCGCTGTTACACCGTGGTTTCTAAGCGCTTCACACACCAAGGGGCCAATAGTTAGATTGGGCACATAATGGTTATCCATTACATCAAAGTGTACGATATCTGCGCCAGCAGCTAATACGTTGTCAACTTCTTCGCCTAGTTTAGCAAAGTCAGCAGCCAAAATAGAGGGTGCGATAAAATTAGATTGTTTCATTTTTCTCTCCTGTTTTTAAGTTCAATTAGTTAAAAATTATTTTTCAAAAGTTAATAAGCTAGACCCGGTCATTTCATTAGGCTGTTCGATAGCCATCATTGTCAACAAAGTTGGCGCAATATCAGACAGGGAACCAGTACCTGCCTCAGCAATTGTAGCAGCACGATCACTAATAAAGAGTAGTGGCACTAAGTTGTTAGTATGCGCTGTATGTACTTCGCCAGTTTCTGGGTTAACCATTTGCTCGGCATTACCATGGTCAGCGGTGATTAGCATCTCGCCGTCAATTTCATGCATGGCTTGATAAACAATACCCAGGCAGGCATCAACAGCCTCAACGGCTTTAATGGCGGCATCAAGTTTGCCAGAGTGGCCAACCATGTCGGTGTTAGCAAAATTACAAATAATAAGGTCGTATTTTTGGCTTTCAATGTGCTCTACCAATTCATCGGTGAGCTCAAAAGCACTCATTTCTGGCTTTAGATCGTACGTAGCCACATCAGGTGATGGGATTAAAACTCGATCTTCTCCATAAAAAGGTCGCTCAACGCCGCCGTTAAGGAAAAAAGTGACATGGGCGTATTTTTCAGTTTCGGCAATTCTAAGTTGAGTCATGCCTAAGTTAGACAAATATTTGCCTAAAACATTGTTTAGCTTGGCTGAAGGGTAAGCCACAGGTAGGTTAAAGTCTTTTTTGTATTCGGTTAAACAAGTGAACTGAGTTGGTACAAAAGTTCCACGTGAAAAGCCTTGGAAATTTTCATCAAAAAACGCCTGAGTGATTTGTCGAGCGCGATCTGCTCGGTAGTTCATAAAGATGAGTACATCGCCTTTTTTGATTTTAGTTGGCGCTTTAATGACGGTAGATTGAACAAACTCATCGGTCTCACCGCGTTCATAAGCCATATCAATGGCATCAATGGCAGATTTAGCCAAAAACTTACCTTTGCCTTTGGCAATGAGTTCGTAAGCGCAACGCACACGAGCCCATCGGTTGTCGCGGTCCATTGAAAAATAACGACCAATAACGCTGGCGATTTCACCAATACCAATATCACTAATTTTGTCTTCCAGTGTTTGAATATATTTTTTAGCACTTTTTTGTGCACAGTCTCGACCATCGACAAAAATGTGTAAGTAGACCTCTTTGCAGTCATGTTTTTTGGTCATTTCCAACATGGCATGGATTTGTTCTTCGTGTGAATGAACACCACCATCTGACAACAAGCCCATAATATGAACAGCCTTGTTGTTGTTGTTGGCATATTCTAGTGAGTTTTTTAAAATTGGGTTTCTAAGGAAGTCACCATTTTCAATTTCATTGTGAATGCGAGTAAAGTCTTGTTTAACGACACGACCTGCACCCAGGTTTAAGTGGCCAACTTCTGAGTTGCCCATTTGTTCGCCGGGCAGGCCAACCTCTTTACCACTAGTGCTGATTAAAGAATGAAGGAATTTCTCGTTAAAATTGTCCCATACAGGGGTTTTTGCCTGAGCGATTGCGTTGTTTTCAACAACATCTGAGTGCCCCCAGCCGTCAAGAATAATAAGTAGTTTCGTTTGTTTTTTAGCGATCATTAACCTGGATTTTTTAAGAGTTAAACATTAAATAAGAAGTGTACCACATCGCCGTCTTGGACAATGTAATCCTTGCCTTCTGAGCGCAGTTTTCCTGCCTCTTTGGCGCCTTTTTCGCCACCATACTGAATAAAATCATCAAAGGCAATCGTTTCAGCGCGGATAAAGCCTTTTTCAAAATCACCATGAATTTTGCCTGCTGCTTGCGGTGCACTATCGCCAACGTTAACAGTCCAAGCGCGCACTTCTTGAACGCCAGCGGTAAAGTAGGTTTGTAGGCCTAGCAAGGCGTATCCAGATTTAATCAATCGATCTAGGCCAGACTCGGTTTGCCCCATCTCGGATAAAAATTCTTGTTTTTCTTCAAGATCAAGCTCCGATATTTCGGCTTCAATATCAGCGCAAATTGCCACAACTTGTGCACCTTCGGTATTGGCAAAATTGGTTACAACATCAAGGTGTGGGTTGTTGTTAAAACCCTCCTCGCTGACATTGGCAACATAAAGTACCGGCTTAATGGTTAGTAATTGAAAACCTTTAAGTAGTTTGAGCTCTTCATCATCATAAGACAAGGTTCTTGCGCTTTCTCCTTCTTCAAGGGTTGGCAATACTCTTTCTAATAAGGCTTTCAGTGGTAAACCGTCTTTTTGGCCAGACTTGGTATTTTTAATGGCTTTTTGATAAAGTTTTTCAACCGCGGCCAAGTCTGCCAATACAAGTTCAGTATTGATGATTTCAATATCATCGAGTGGTGATATTTTGCCAGCAACGTGAATAATATCTTCATCTTCAAAGCAGCGAACCACATGCACAATGGCATCGGTTTCACGAATATTGGTTAAGAATTGGTTGCCCAGCCCTTCGCCTTTTGAGGCGCCTTCCACCAAGCCGGCAATATCAACAAACTCCATGGTGGTGGGTAGTATTTTTTCAGGGCTGACGATATCAGCCAGTTGTTGTAGGCGTTTATCATTAATCGGCACAATACCAACATTTGGCTCAATGGTGCAAAATGGATAATTAGCAGATTCAATACCTGCTTGCGTTAGTGCATTAAAGAGGGTTGATTTTCCAACGTTGGGTAGGCCAACAATGCCGCATTTAAATCCCATTTTTTTATCCTTGTGTGTGTAACGCCTGCATAGCGGGCTCAATATCGCCTTTAACCACTTGCTCAATAACATTTAACGAATTAACCAACGCCGTTTGTATTGGGTCAACTTCTGATTTATTAGGTGCATGTAGAACAAAATCAGCGACTTTTGACTTGTCACCCGGGTGACCAATGCCAATTCTTAATCGGTAAAAATCATTGCTATTGAGTGCTTTAATAGTATCTCTAAGCCCGTTGTGACCACCATGGCCTCCGCTAAATTTGATTCTAGCGACGCCAGGATTAAGGTCTAATTCATCGTGTGCTATCAAAATTTCATCAACGTTAATTTGGTAGAATTTAGCAATGCTTTGAATGGATTGACCCGAGCGATTCATGTAAGTGCCAGGCTTTAACAAGCGCAGGTTTAACCCTGCAATATTGATTTGCGCCGCATCACCAAAGAACTTGGTTTCTTTTTTGAAAGAGCCTGAGTATAAATGCGCAAGCGCATCACAAAACCAAAAGCCAACATTATGACGATGAGGCTGATAGTCTTTGCCTGGGTTGCCCAGGCCAACAATCAGTTTAATCGTCATAACGGTTTAGACCAAATTAAGAGTCTGAATCTGAGTCGCCGCTTTCAGCGTCATTGTCGCCACCCTCAGCATTTTCACCTTCTGCACCTTCGGTTTCAACAATCTCTTCTTCAACTTCTTCAGCCATTAACTTAGGCTCTTGAACTGCAACAACACTTTGATCGTGTGCTTCGATATCGCCATGTGTTAGAGCTGTCAGTGTTACACCTTCTGGCATAGTAAGGCCGGTTAGGCTGATGTGGTCGCCGATAGCAAGGTTAGTGATATCTACATCAATACCATTTGGCATGTCTGCTGGTAAACAAGAAACTTCAACCGCATTAATAAACTGGTTAAGAATAGCACCTAGACGGATTGCTTCGTTGTCATCAGAGCCATTAAAGTTCAGTGGAATGCTAGTAATAATAGCTTGCTTCATGTTAATGCGTAATAGATCAACATGAGTAACAGTGTTTTTAGCAGGGTGGCGTTGTAAGTCTTTTACAATAACCGGCTCTACTTTTTTGTCGATCGACAAATCTAAAACAGATGTGTAAGCATCGTCGTTTTCTAATAGATGTGTGATCTCGTGTATGTTTAGTGAAATTGCACTAGGTTCTTTACCCGCACCGTAAACGATACCAGGCACTTGTTCTTCACGACGCAGGCGGCGGCTCGCACCTTTGCCCTGGTCATCTCTTGCTGTTGCATTAATTGTCATGCTCATTTTGACTCTCCAAAAAATAAAAAAACACCACCAATTGGGTGCTATATAAACTAAAAATAAAACTAACTATGTAAACAATATGCTTTGCGACCAAACATATCGAGGTGATAATTTTACCCGAAAATAAAGCTAAAGAAAACCTTATCTAGACTTGACCCAGAACACCAGACCAACCGCAGCACTAATACCACTGGCTAGCCATAGAGCGTTAGTGGCTAGAACACCTGAAAGGATGATTAAGGCACCTGCAAAGATAGCCGAAGTTTGCTTGTTGGCGTTGTCTTTTAGTTGCTTAACAATTGAGTCTGTTTGTTGGGTGTATAAGCTAGAAACATCTTTCATTTTGTCGAGTTTTTTCAAAGCGTTAATAACTAATGCTGGCAATTCTGGAATGTCTTTTAATAATTGTGGCGCCTGCTCTTTGAGTTTTTCAAATGTGTTTTTCATACTGTATTTCTCTTTAACTAAGTCTTCTAAAAAAGGTTTTGCCGTTGCCCATAAATCTAGCTGTGGGTAAAGCTGCCTGCCCAAGCCTTCAATGTTTAATAAAGTCTTGTCTAATAATAACAGTTGTGGCTGGACAGTGATGTCAAAATTTTTCGCCTCAGCCATCAAATCCATAAGCACTTGTCCAAAGGAAATTTCCCCTAGAGATTTTTCAAACATGGGCTCACAGATTCTACCGATGGCTTTTTCAAAGGCTGCCACATCGGTACTAGCATTTGCCCAGCCTGATTCAATATAGGCACTGGCCACACCATGATAATCTTGATTAAAGAAGGCTAAAAATATATCAGCAAGAAAATCTTTATCTGCCTCATTTAATGTACCCATGATGCCAAAATCAACACCAATATAATTGCCATCAACCCCGATAAAGATGTTGCCAGGGTGCATATCAGCATGAAAAAAGTTGTGCTTAAACACCTGGGTAAAAAAGATAATCACACCCTCTTCAGCCAACCTTTTAAGATCGATATTATCAGCTTTAAGTTGAGCAATATTGCCAACAGGTGTGCCGTAAATACGCTCGGTAGTGAGTACATTTTCACTACACAAGCCCCAAAATACTTTTGGCACGTAAAGCAAGTTTGAATTTTGAAAATTTTGTCGCAATTGAGAGGCGTTGTTGGCCTCATTGAGCATGTTTAGCTCATTTAAGATGATAGCTTCAAACTCTGCAACAACCTCTAAAGGGCGCACCTTTTCACTCATTGGGTGTTTGCTAATCAGCTTGGCTAAAGCGTACATAAGGGCAACATCACGTTTGATGGTTTGCTCAATATTTGGGCGTACTACTTTAACGACGACAGCGTCATTATCATGAGTAATAGCGGTATGAACTTGGGCAATAGAAGCTGAAGCAAGTGGCGTTTGGTCAAATTGTTTGAACAAGCGCTCTGTGCTATCGCCTAAAGATTGTTCGATCATGTGTTTGGCTTCGGCTGAATCAAAAGCCGGGCAGCTGTCTTGCAACTTGGCTAATTCGTCGCCAATATCATCTGGCAGTAAATCTCGTCTGGTAGAGAGTGTTTGTCCAAATTTAATAAAAATTGGACCTAGTTCTTCTAGCGCTAGGCGAATGCGTTCACCTCGCGTGTGCTGCTTTACCGGAAAATAATGCCAAGGAATTAAATATAACAGCGGCTTAAAGCTTTTTAATAAAGGTGTAGACAAGATTAAACTGTCTAAGCGGTAACGCATCAGAACGCGAGAAATACCAATAAACCGTATTAAGCTACGCACTGATCAAGATCCTTTGTTTTTAAACAGGCTAGACTTTGAAGGCGCCACCAATAAAGCGGTTAACTCGTTTTTGAGTGCTTCTAACGGGTTGTCAGATGTTTTAAAATTTTTAGCCATTTTGCCTACTTGATGAGCAATAATATCGCCGGTGTACTTGGATAATATCTCTTCAAGATCAATATCGAGTTGTTGCAGTAGGTCGACCAGCAGTTGGGCAGTTTTAACATCACCATGAATGACGATTTTGTCTTGTCGAAGCAACTCAGTTAAATCCTCGCCTTGAAACAGCGCTAAGAAAACGCTAGATTTGAGTTTGATGTCGACATCTGCACCACTACTTGTATCGGTTGTGACAAAAATACGGTCATTGGTACAAACAAAGTTAACGTTAAGCGGTAAGTCTTCTAGGGCAAAGTGTAGTGTTTTGCCGTTGAGCGTACTTAGGTCGGCGTTGCCCTGGTCGATCAAGTAGTTTAGGGCTTGTTCAAGCACAAAGTGTTGCATGAGGTTTAAGTCTTGATGCCCTTGTGTAAAGCAACAATACCACCCGACAGGTTGTGATATTCACAAAAACCAAAGCCTGCATTAAGCACCATAGATTTTAGTGTTTCTTGATCAGGATGTTTGCGAATAGATTCTGCTAAATATTGATAAGATTCTTCGTCATCAGCAATAATACCACCGAGTTTAGGCATCACGTTAAACGAATAAAAATCGTAGAATTTTTTCAAAAATTCAGAATCAGTTTTAGAAAATTCTAAAATTAATAAACAACCACCGGGCTTAAGAATGCGATACATCTCGGCAAGCGCTTGGTCTTTGTCGGTGACGTTTCTAAGGCCAAAAGCGATACTGACACAATCAAAAGTGTTGTCTGCAAAAGGTATTTTCTGTGCATTAAGTTGAACAAATTCCACACCAAAAATACCATTGTTGATTAGGTTTTTTCTGCCTTCACCGAGCATAGCGGCGTTGATATCGCTAAGCACAACTTGACCAGAGTCACCGACTTTTTTTCTAAATTCGATAGCCAGATCACCGGTTCCGCCAGCAATGTCTAATACTTTATCTCCGGTCTTTACGTTACTTGAAGCAATGGTGTAGCGCTTCCATAAGCGGTGTGCGCCAAAAGAAAGCACGTCGTTCATCAGGTCGTATTTACTGGCCACTGAGTCAAAAACACCCCTGACCAGACCTTGCTTGTCATTAGTGTCGACATCTTTAAAGCCAAAATGTGTGGTCTTATCCATGTTTAATTCGGTCTATTTACTTGGGTATTTTCTAAAATCAGCGCCCGTATAGATTTGCGTTGGTCTGAAAATACGGTTGTGGGATACCTGCTCTCTCCAATGCGCTAGCCAGCCTGCAGAGCGTGAAACTGCAAAAATAGGCGTGAATTGATCGGTCGGTAAGTGAAGTATTTCTGCATACAAAATACCTGAATAGAAGTCAACATTTGGATAAACACCTTTGGCAGATAGTAACTCTTCACAAACACGCTCTACTTCTAATGCAGTTTCGAAGCGCTTAGACAAAGTGATGCCAGTTTTGTTAACGTACTCTTCAATCATTTTTTGCAAAATAGTAGCGCGAGGGTCTTTAACGCTATATTCACGATGCCCCATACCCCAAATGACTTGTTTGTTTTTTAGACGATTTTCAATATAAGCGCGTGCATTCTTGGCTTCGCCAATCTCGTCTAGCATGTTGAGCACGTCTTCGTTTGCACCACCATGTAGTGGGCCAGCCAAAGTACCAACAGCTGCCGACATTGCGGCAAATGGGTTAGTAAGTGTGGAGGCGGTTACCATGGCTGAGAAAGTTGAAGCGTTAATGGTGTGTTCGGCATGCAAAATCAAGCAAGCGTCGAATAGTTTTACAATATCATCACTTGGTTCTTTGCCACAAAGCATGTGTAAAAAGTTCTGTGCATAACCCATTGACGGGTCTGGTGGCACTGGATCATAACCATTTCGAATATTCTCCCACATAGAGACCAATGTTGCTGTTGTAGAAAGAATGTGAATCAGTGCGTTTTGGGTAACGGCAGAATCTGGTGTTGCCGCCTTGGCTTCTGGATAAAAAGTTGCCATAGATGCGATCGCCATCTGCAATACGTTCATTGGATGACCCGTTGGCGGCAGTGACCACATCATCGTACGAATATTAGACTTTACGCGATAATGACTTTGTAGCAAGCATCTGAACTCCTCAGTTTCTTGCTGATTTGGTAGCTCACCATGTAACAACAACATAGAGGCTTCTTCGAAAGAGGCATTTTTAACCAAATCTTCAATCGAGTAACCTCGATAAGCCAA
>Ga0233436_1003129_pt1 | contig 11064 bp, 10 predicted proteins | sample SI_122_August201_2_FD_182723 | JGI IMG/M metagenome (GOLD analysis project Ga0233436, IMG submission 182723) | Seawater microbial communities from Saanich Inlet, British Columbia, Canada - SI_122_August2016_150_MG | ecosystem: Environmental > Aquatic > Marine > Inlet | place: Canada: British... | reverse complement strand
CTGTTACGCACAACGTAATTCTGCGTTTAGCGAACAACTTAATTCTGCCAACGAAAAAAATTTGGCCTTTCGTTTATGAAATCCGACTAATGCCAACCATTGGTATCGCATACAGCGCCAAAATTATCGGCGGCGTCTGGTAATCTCACTTATGTTCAAAAACGAGTACCTTCAAAGCCCCGCAGGCTGGGATTCTTATTAAGCCAAAGACTGACGAATGACTTTTGGGGTATGGCAATCGAGCTGATTTCGGCAAATCTTGCTAAGCGCAAAATCCAAAATGCTGCTTACTGCAACACTTTGGATTTTCCGTTAAAGTGGCTTGGATTGTCAGTTTGCTTCGCGCTGATCGACAACTTGCCTGACCAATTTGCTATCAACTTGCTGGACATCCAAAGATTCGGCAAGCATGATTGCACTTGTACAGAGGTTGTTTATTTCTCGCGGAATACCTTGAGAGGCTAGAAAGATCGTTCTAATTGCATCGTCAGAAAACATTTCCGTATTTGCGTTGGCGGTTTTAAGTCTATGACTGATGTAATCACCGGTCTCTTCTTCAGTGAGCCCTTCAAGAGCATATCGAAATCGAAGTCTTTGGTTAAGGGCTTCTTGGCCAGCCATCTTCAAGCGAGTTCTGAGAGCTAACTGGCCGATCATGATCAAGGTGATTGGCGAGGTCCGGTCGAAGTCAGCGTTTGTTAGCAGTCTGATTTCCTGTAGAGTGGAATTTTCGAGCAGGTGTGCCTCATCGACGACCAGGATGACCTCTTTGCCCTGTTCTCGGAGATTGTCGGAAAGATATTGGCTAATCAAAAGCCACGTATTGGCTTTTGAACGTTGCGGAGGAATACCGAGAGCGGCTGCCAGCCTCCGAGACAGATTTATTCCGTCTTGATCCTGGCCGACGTAAATTACCTGATACTTATTTGTGGGCAATTCGTCAGTAAATGCTCTGGTGGCAGTGGTTTTTCCCACGCCAGCCTCACCAGTGACCAGCAAGATGGATCTTTCATCGAGGACTCTGCGGAAGAGCCTGGAAAGCTCATCATATTGAGAATAGCTAAACACGCCATCTTCGGGTAGTGATTTGGAGAATGGAGAAGTTTGAAAGTTTGACTGGGTGGCTAGTTTCTTGGCCATTATTTGCTCCTTTTTTGGAATGTGCTTCTACGAATATGTTCGGTGTAATATCGGAGGTGTAAGTTTTTACCTTTGGCATTGATCGCCTGTTCGAGGAGAGCGGTTGTACGGCGGGTCTTCAGAGGCGAACACTGAAAAAAGAATTGAGTTGCAATATGCTTTTCTTCATCAGCAAGTTGTCTCTCAAAATGTTTCTCCAAGAGCAACAGGAATTCGACTTCAGCGAGGTAGTCATCTGGCTCAGGATTTTGGACCTGGGCTTCGCCTTCATGGCTGTTGACCAGAGCAAGGCGGTATGTTTTTGAACTATCAAAGGTCATGCCGCGGGGTTTCCTTGGCTGTTGATCTGGCTTACGGCTGAAATCAATTTTGGTAGTTGGTGTTGTCGCATGCGCGACAGCCAGAAGTTTCTCGTTCTGCCAGATCTCAATTTGCTCTCGGTGTCCGGCTTGCCATCGGACTTCAACAGTCGCGCCGGCGAATGCTGGGTCGGCTTGATACCACTGATTGTCGATGCGAATCATTGCGGTCTTGTCGTTCACTCTCCGCGTTGTTCTTAGCATCAATGCCTGTCGTATGTCTGCAGGAGAGACTCTGCGAAGCAGGTGTTCATCCTGTTTCCAGCGTTCGAGTGGAGATGTTCCCAGAGAGCTATGTGGGTGCTTATGATATTCCTTGGTGAGCCAAGCCCAGAAGAAATTGTTCAAGTCTTCGAGGCTGGTCAATCCAGCGTGTTGAGCTTCAATGTAAAAGCTGCGCTTGATTGTTCCAAAGTGTTTTTCGACTTTCCCTTTGCCTTGCGGCGAGTAAGGTCGGCAGAATGAGACCTCTGTGTGGAGATATGCGCACATCAATTTAATGGTATTTGAGTGATATATGAACGCATTGTCGCAGAGCAGGCGATCGGGCTTTCCGCGCTTCAGGAGAGCCTTTCGAAAACAATCGACAAGGCTGGGTAGTTTTTCGTCCCAGTAAAATTGAGCATGAGTGCAGACCCTGCTTGCATCGTCGATGAATGCGATCAACTTAGTCGCTTTTGTTTTGGCAGGATTGTTGGGATCTGGCAGGCGCACTCCTACGGATGTATCTGCCTGCCAGAGGGCGTTTACATATTTTTGCTCCCAGCGCTGAAAAGCACCCTTTTCGCTTGCTAGCTTTTGTTTGCTGGCCCCGCGCAATCTAAGCTGGTTGTTGAGAGTCGATTTGGAAATCTTCTTGACGTCAAAGTTTTCGGCTTCCAGAATGCTCAGAATGGTCCTGACGCTCCTGGCCGGCTCTTGTCGGCGGAGTAGTTCGGCTCGATTCAAAATCTCTTCAGGAATCGCCCTACAGGTGCCTCTGGTACTTCGATTTGAATCGAGCAAGCCGTCGAATCCGAATTTTCGGTGCTGCCAAAGCCATTGTTGCAGTGTTCGCCGCGGAATCTGCTTCAAAGAACCATCCGGCTGCACATACGTTTGTTGAAGAATTTCTCGCCGGAGCGCCTTCTTTTGTTCATCAGATTCGAACTTGCGGCACACAAGAGGTGCAATGACGGAAAACCGAAATTGCGCCCATGTAATTCTTTCGTCGTGATCCATGTTCTCCTCCATCGAGTGGTGCAGAGCATGGTAGAGAATCGCCAGCTATGGCGATTTTGAGTTGTGTGGAGTTGACATCGTCATCGAATGGCGGGCGAAAATATCGCGAGGAAATTCAACGTGGTTTGCAAAAAAGGTGCGCAATCCCAAAAGAGAACTGGCCCCTTTGATCCGTGTAAATCGTGCCAGGTCCAACAGCTCAGAGATTTTGCTCAAGCCAACTTTTTTAGAAAATAGTTTAGTTCGAGGCTGTGGTGGCGGCATTGAGGCAGAAAACTTGGTCAGTTTCTCGAATTGGCCATGCCGACAGAGTTCCTTTTGCAGTTGAAAAACCAGTTGTTTGGAGATTAGGGCGAGGTTAGCAACCCAACGAAAAATGCTACTCGACGATGGCTTGGGCGATTCGTCCCTTTGCAAATCGGAAAAATCTGAAGCCGCTTCAATGTAGCCTGCAGAGCCATCGGCAAATCCCTCAACCGCCGTCGCGACGGTATCAGCACTGTACTGGAGTCGAGGAATCAAAAATGAGAAGATGCAGGAGGCTACTTTGCCGCAACTACTGCAGAGAAACCGTGGGATCTCCACGATGATCCGGCTGCTGCGAAAAAGCACACTGCGTTTGTATTTGCCATGTTTCCAAAATGAATCTTGGCGAGAACAGTTGGGACAGTGACTGGGTCTAAAGCTTGAATCCAAATATTCTTTACGATGAAGGTAGTCTTCTGCCGAATCCACGCCAGGGACGAGTATTATCATGCTGTCCGTTCCTCTTGTTATTGTGTCGCAACAACAATTTTAGGGGCGGACACCTTTTTATGCGCGCATATTTTGGCTTCTAATCGCGCAACGATATTTTGTTCAAATGATCAGATTTAACGCAAAGTTGCTTTCCGAGTAACACAGTTGAACGGAGACTTGACTGGTATTACTCACAATTTCGTTGGTGGAACAATCGCTTTCTCCTATGGTTATAACAACGCTCATGAGCTGATTTATTCGGGCAGCTCTGATAGCGTTTCTGTGTGGCATCCTTCCGGCTCAAGCTCAGTGAGTTATGCCACTGCTGATAGCGTCAATAAATATCCGACGGTTGGCGGAGTTTCTTATGGATACGATGGAAACGGAAACCTTATTACTGATGGAGTATGGACTTATGGGTTTAATACACAGAATCAACTCCTCTCTGCTAGCAAGTCCGGTGTCACTGCCAGTTTCGTCTATGATCCACTAAATCGTCAAACACAAAAGACGGTCGGAACAGCAAAGTCGCGTTACATTTACTCCGGATGGCAGCGCATAGCTGATTATGATGGAGTGACTGATGCACTTCAGACTCGCTATGTTTATGGCACTGGTGTCGATGAGCCGCTTGTTGCAATCACTGCTGGCGGCACTCTCAGTTATTATCACCAGGATCGCTTGGGTAGCGTCGCTGCTACAAGTGATTCCGGCGGAGTCATTGTAAACAAAAACAAGTTTGGTCCGTTTGGGGATGTCGATTCACTGACTGGGACTTTCGGCTTTACTGGTCAAAGATACGACTCCGAACTTAGCCTTTACTATTACAAGAATAGGGTGTACTCACCAGCACTGGGACGTTTCTTGCAGCCAGATCCAGCCGGTTACATCGATAGCATCAACCTTTATTCCTACGTCAACAATGCTCCTACCAACATGACTGACTCTCTTGGGTTGTGGGGTGATTGGGGGCCATGGGCTGTTGGGCCTGGTGCAGAAGGGGGATATGGTCCTGGCAATGGTGGTTTTGGTACAGGCATGGGTCCACTAGGGCCAAGCACTGGACATTACTACTACAATCCTGAAACGGATTCTTTCCGACCCGACATTATCTTTGCCGATCCAGCTTTGGATCCAAACTATAAGGGTTGGAAACCAGGAGATCCAATAAATCCGTTGACTTATGAGAACGACGTAAGCAATTATGTCGGATGGTTGATGCAGCATGGCACCAATAGAGACTTTTTCATGGATAGAAATGGAAAAGCTTATGACACGCAGTTCAACAAAGATTTTGGAAATGCTCTCCGTCACATTTTGGCTACGGCCAATCTAACTTTAGGCGGAAACTTCCCTTTGACTGCACAGCTTGCTATGTTGACACATGAGTTTTACCAAAACGGAAAAATTCCCTTGCTTGCAGATCCGAAAGATTCTCACATTGATATTGGGAATAACGCAACTGGAGCTGCTCTTGCTGATAACTATGGGGGAAACTGGCAGCAGATTGGAGCAGCTGCAGTTAACTACTCGTTTGCTCAAGCTCTGAATGCACTATGGAACAGATAACTAAATCGGATTGATGAACAACTTCGTTAGCTAAATGGAGAGTGGGGCGCGCAAGGCGTACCCCACTCTTTCCCCTCTGTCTTACGACATCAGGCTATGTATGACTGGACAATTTCCGAAAACTTATTCGACATCATCATGCTCTAAATAGGCTCTAATTGCCACTCCGCTCTTAAAGTCAATTTTGAAAAACCATTCACCGTCGTCGCGAATGAATACATAAAACCACATATTTTCAGATTCTGGATACACAGGCTGTCCCATGTATTTCACTATTTCGGCTTTAGACATTCCAGGAATAATTCCACTAGAAATTATTTTCTCACTTAGGTCAGAGGGATCAACATACTTTTTCCCCCACTCTGACAGCGCCTTTGAACCACTTTCCGGGTCTCCTTCTCCTTTTGTCTGTTTTTTCTGCATGAAAATGTGATGACCATTTAGCGTTAATTCGTCTAATTTTGAAAACCTTCGCGTAACTCGAACTTGGTACATGTAACCGAAAGTGGCGATTGTTGGCCAGAAAACAATTGAAACGATCAATACTGCGTTGCGCTTCCATCCGGCAGGCGTCTTCTTGAGACTTTTTTTGGCTGCCCAGTAGCCATACAATGTAAACAGGGTCACTACAAGACAAACTGTTACACAAGTGGCAATCTCAGAAAAATTTGACGGCATGATAAAAATTGGTGATCATTCAGACACTGCTTAATACTTCTCTCAGTCTACCAGCTTGGACCAGATATTGCGACAAAAGCCTGATTGTCTTGGCAAAATGAATTTCCTAGCCCACTCCCTCTTCTTTGCTTTTTGAATTGTTTTTGTACAAGATTTTTGGCGTATTCCGACGTGGGCTCGGCTCAGACCATCGCTGTCAGCGGTCTGCCCGCCTTGTTTATCAGCCGCTACGGTCGAAGTACACGCGCTCGTTCGATGTTCGACCTTTAATACTAGCAAAAAAGTTGACATAAAATGGGTGGATCTTGCCAATGATCCCATCTATAAGGGCTGGAAGCCAGGTGATCCTATTTACCCAGTCAATTATGACAAATAGGTAAGCGAATATACTGACCAGTTCATGAAACATTGCGAAGCAAAAGACTTCTTCTATGACAAAATCCGTTTTTGAAAAATCAGCTGTAGCAATTTATGGATAGACAATCGCATGAGGTTGTAAATGGCTGTATAAGTACGTTGATTCGTGTGATTATCTTAAATCACTATTCATGCCTCATCCTCCACCCCTAAACCCACAATAACTCCACCAACTTAGAGTAAGTCTCCTTCACGTCGGGAGCTCCGTCAAAGTCAGTAGACAGACTGAGCTCCCGATTTTTTTCGTCATGAGCAGCCAGATAAGCCGTTTGCGCCTGACCGACAAAAAACGCATCACTACCTGCCAGCAGATGCAATGGTGGCTCATCCATATCGGCTACCTTCATGACCATTTGCGCCACCTTTGCCGGATCGCCCACCATCAGGTCTTCGCCCATCTGGCTCATCATGTTCACCATCATGCCCACCGAGGCCTGATAATCATCGCCGATATCACCAAACGTCGCCGACTTTGACGCAAACTCCGTCGCCATGCCACCCGGCTCTAGCACAGTCACCTTGATGCCGAGGTGTTTGACTTCGCGAGCGAGGACTTCGGACATACCACCGACGGCCCATTTGGACGCCTGATAGGCACCGAGCCCCGGAGTACCGATGCGCCCGCCGATCGACGAGACCTGGATAATATGCCCACTACGTTGCTTGCGCATCACCGGCAGTGCCGCACGCGTCACGTGGAGCAAACCAAAAAAGTTAGTCTCAAACTGCGCACGAAAATACTCTTCGGTCATGTCTTCGATCGATGACAGATGACCAAAACCGGCGTTATTGACGAGGACGTCGAGACCGCCAAAATTTTCGACTGCGGTAGCCACGGCTTCTCGAGCAGCCTCTGCATCGGTTACATCGAGATCGACGATGCGCACTGTGTCAGGATAACGAGCTGCCAGATGCGACAGCGTATCGGCATTGCGCGCTGTAGCGACGAGTTTGTGACCGGCAGCCAGGACGGCATTGGCCATGTCCTTGCCCAGGCCGCGCGAGCAGCCGGTGATGAGCCATACTTTTTTGCTATTGGACATTGGTTTCTCTCCTTTTTTTCGGGGTACTAATGAGCAAGTAGTCGCTCATTTAAATGGCAAAAAAATTTGCCGTGTCAGTGTGTGGTCGCGATGCCGTTCCAGTACATTTCAAAACCCATTGTTTTGTAGGTCTCTGCGCTGGCTGGTTCGGTTTTGATGAAATGCATGGTCATTTCTGCCTGGGCAGACATCATGGCCATGATAAAAGGGTCGGGGATGTCGCGCAGCAGTTTTTGCTGGCGGGCATCCTGAGCGAGATTGATGATCTCGGCAAAAGGAGCCATGGCTGCGGATCGGCAGTCGTCGGTGAGGCCTTCGTAGACGCTGACTTTGTTGAGTACGGCCAGTTGCTCGGGGTGCGCCATGCCCCAGTCGATGTATTTATGCCAAATATGCTGCATGCGCGATCTTACGCTACCTGCTCTGGGATAGCCGTCGAGCATACTGGCGGCCATTCCGAGTTTGAGCTCTTTGTACAATGTGTTGATCAACTCGTCCTTGCTCTTAAAATAAGTAAAAAGCGTGCCTTCGGCGATACCGGCGGCGGTGCTGATGGCAGAGGTGGACGCAGAGATGCAGCTGCGCTCAATATGGTGTCTCTCTTGGCTTTGCTCTTTGGCCGCGCCACTTTCTTTCTAGTTTAAATGAGCATGCACTCACTCATTTATTTTGTCCACCCTCTCCACCATTTTCCCCTGAGACTTAACCCAACTGCAGAGTGGCCTTGGGTTTGGTTGTCAAAAACAACCAATCACTCATGGATGCATGGATATCCGCGAGAAACTCCGGCGCCATGTGGTCGGCATAGATCACGCCATAAAAGAGACCGTCGTTGCCGGGCTCGTAGACGGGGTCGAGATGCGACACTGCCTCCAGCTCGGAGCGGACCTTGCTCATGTGGCCAAAGCGGATGACCTCGGCCTGTTCGCCATCGGCGATAAAAAAGGCGTAGAGGCCCTCCTCGTCCCGGAGCTCTTCAAAGCTGGTGATGGGTCCTTCAAATTTAAAGCCATTGACACTGATCATGTGCTTACCTGCGAGGGGTAAATAAATTTTACGCTTTATTTGCCTATTTCTGCTGTCTGTTTGCCTGTTGCTCCAGATGCGGCCTGAGTGGCCGATCGGCGGGGTTATCATCTAGCGTGAGCCGTCCCCGATCACATCATAAAACTGGAGAGCCCATGTTAGCAACAAAAGCTTATGCTGCCCAATCAGCAACACAACCACTTGGACCTTTTGAGATAGAGCGCCGCGAGCCGGGCGCAGACGATGTCCTGCTCGACATCAAATACTGCGGCATCTGCCACTCCGACCTGCACCAGGCGCGCAATGAGTGGAAAAACAGCGTGTACCCCATGGTCCCAGGCCACGAGATCGTAGGCGTCGTCAAGCAAGTGGGTGCAAACGTCAAAAGGTTTAGCGTTGGTGACACTGTCGGCATCGGTTGCTTTGTCAACTCGTGCCGCAAATGCGAAAGCTGCCAACATGGGGAGGAGCAATACTGCCACCATACCGCGTTTACCTACAACTCAAATGACAATGGTGTCATCACCCATGGTGGCTACTCCACTCAGATCACCGTCGACCAAAACTATCTGCTAAAAGTCGCTGCCGATCAACCTCTCGATGCTGTGGCGCCTTTGCTTTGCGCGGGTATTACGACTTACAAACCGCTCAAGTTTTGGGGTGCAGGCCCTGGCAAAAAAGTAGCGGTGGTTGGCCTGGGTGGCCTTGGCCATATGGCGGTCAAGATCGCCAAGGCCATGGGTGCCGAGGTGACGGTGCTGAGCCGCGGAGAGCAAAAGCGGGATGCTGCTAAAAAGCTGGGCGCGGATGATTATGTCGCGACAGAAAAGGCAGAAAATCTCGGAAAAGTGGCAGAAAAATTTGATCTGGTCGTCGATACTGTTTCGGCCGAGCATGATATCGATGCGATCCTCGGCACGATCAAGATCGGTGGAGTGATGGTGTTGGTGGGTGTGCCGCCGGAGGGCGTCAAGTTTAATGCGCACAATATCATTTCTAAGCGTCGCATTTTTGCCGGTTCGATGATCGGCGGGATTGCGGAGACGCAGGAGATGTTGGATTTTTGTGCAAAACACAATGTAGTGGCGGACGTCGAGACTATCAAAGTGCAGGAGGTCAATGAGGCCTACGAGCGCATGGAAAAAGGCGATGTGCGTTATCGATTTGTGATTGATTGCGCTTCGATTGGATAGATTTATATATCCTTGGATCGGGCTGGGCTGGCTTTGAGCCGGCCTGGCCCGGGTGGGTATGTTGTTTTTAGTTTTTGGAAATGAGGGCAAAAATCGTGGACTTAAGGTGACTGGTGTCCACCTTTGCGCTAGCTATGCAAGCCTGATTTGCCTTATGTGATTAGTAAGTCGTCTAGCGGAGGTTAAATAGCCTCCAGATACCTTGCTTACTGGGTCTTGCTTGAGGCAGGGTGAGGTATTCTTCCCCATTTTCAAATCAATAAAGGCAAAAAGCAGACTAAAATCTGTATCACCGACACCAGGTTTTTTGCATCCACTACCTGTGGAACGAGCTTTGCTGGCCCCGATATCGACTGTATTTGAAGCCTGAAGTGACGCCCCGGATGTTTTGCTAGCGCAAGGCATTGAGGCATCATTTCAGCCTTCAATCTCTACGCGTAATAAAAACAATAAGGCTGAATCAGCCCGTCCGACTTTGCGCAAATCCGTGCGTATTTGTTTGGCGGGCTTTCATCGCGCATTTTGGAAGCGCTAGATACGGAGATCTCTCATGAACAACACCTCGAACAACACCCTGGGCGCCTTCGACTTTTCGCGCAACGTCAATCTGGTCGAGGCACAGGTGGTCGATCTGGTCGGTGGCGATTTTGTGCGGCGCGGCGAAAACCTCGTGCTCAGCGGCAATCGCGGCACCGGCAAGAGCCACATCGCCAATGCGATCCATGACTCGGTCATCCGCCTGGGCATGTCGTCCCGCAAGCTGACGGATCCCAATCCGATGTTTGCGGGCTGGGAACTGACCACGCCGGGCACGTTCAACCCTGCGCAGCCGGCCCCCAGCGCCATCAGCAGCGCGCTGCTCGACATCGATCTGTTGATCGTCGAAAACGCCGATCACTGGCTGACGGCGTGCCCGATGCACTTTATCTTTTTGCTCGGCCGCCGGCTCGAGCTCGGCCGCAGCAATCTGCTCATCATGAGCTCGGTCGATGAGGAGTGCAACACGCGTCTGACGCGCAACCATCCGGCACGCGTCGGCAACAACCTCGACGTGCTCAAGATCGTCGACGACACCGAATCGATGTGGGCGCGCTACCAGGCGTTCCAGCGGATCGAGTCGCTGTCGGCAGTGTTTGATGCCTTTGGCATGGACACCACGAGCGCGGCGTATCGTCAGTGCACCGGACTGCCGCCGGTCGTCAACGCCCTCCCGGCGCCGGCGCTCTTTAACGGCAACAAGCCGGTCTGGCATCTGACCTACACCGGCCAGGACGACTATCGCAAGATGGTCGGCTGAATAATATAAACTAGCGACGGCGGGGCATCTTAAGAGATGTCCTGCCGTGCTTTTTTTGTGGCTTTTCTTACTAATACATATAATATAAAATCTGCGGACGAATCCGAAGAAAAATCAACGTGATGCCTTCTTCTTTTTTCGCGGACCAAGACTTGCAGCCATGTAACTTTCGCGAGCCAGCTCGATTGCGTATCGACTATCTTCGAGAGCTTGAGGCGGGGCTTGGTAGTAGCCCAGTTGCACCATTTTGCCTTTGCGGTCGTATTCAAAATACCGTTTGGCAAAAGGCTTTTGCACTGGATTGCCGTCGGCATCTTTGACGTCCTTAAAGTACAGGATTTCATCGATGATGATCGCGATCATTTTGCCGTCAGCAAAGACGC
>Ga0233436_1003124_pt1 | contig 11080 bp, 9 predicted proteins | sample SI_122_August201_2_FD_182723 | JGI IMG/M metagenome (GOLD analysis project Ga0233436, IMG submission 182723) | Seawater microbial communities from Saanich Inlet, British Columbia, Canada - SI_122_August2016_150_MG | ecosystem: Environmental > Aquatic > Marine > Inlet | place: Canada: British... | reverse complement strand
TGTTAAATTTCATAGATAAAACTTTTTTCTTTTCATTATACTTAACTATTTCCATTTTCCCTTAACTCCCCATCCAAGCAGATTCACTACTATGATAATCTCTATACTTTCCAAACTCCGAGTAATATTTTTCCTTATCTTTAGCAAACACTCTTGTGCTGTCGTTTGAAAAATACTCTGTAATACAAAGTGCATCAGCAATATTTGGACTATCAATTCCTCTAGTCTTTAAATCTTTTTTAGATTCTATAACATACCCGCCGTGAGCATTAAAACTATATCTAACTGTAGCAAGCTCATTTGCAAGCTGATGCCCAAGACTTTCTGGCTCTCCACTAACCTTAACATCAGGAAATGAATATTTTCCAAGTAAACAATTATCTCTAACTCTACACCAAAGCTCATCCCGAAGTTTATGAAACTTTGCAATATTACTTGAAGCCATAGTTACATTTACTTGATAAAGATTCTTCAACTTACGTTTCTCAAGCCAATCAGCAACCCCGGCTCCAACACCAATAGAATCAATCCCAATCCCGTCAGCTTTCAACTCTTGATAAGTCTGGTTAATAAACCCACCAAGATCTATTGTATTTAACTTTCTAAACGTCTCCCAAGGATCAATTCGTAAGCCTTTTCTCGGTAAAATAATAGAACAATCATCACCATATCTAGCTACATCCACACCAAGGTAAAGGGGCTCATCTTCAGCAACTTCAAACTGTTGCCCAATACATTGCTGTGCAGACCAAAGCGGTATAAGCGTATTTTCATCCTGAAGCGGGGGATTTCCCTCAACCCTAATCCTAAACACATTCGAATCAAGACCATATTTCATAGCAAAGTATTCAGGCATACTTGGATCAACGTTTGTGGAATTTCTTGAATCCCAATGAAACTTTCTCCACTGCTTTTTTATTTCAGCATGAAAATGTGTATCGTAGAAATAACCAAAGTTCTTAGTCATATTACCAATTAAAAGTACTTTATTATCAGGCTGAGTAATTGCACCCTCCAAAGGTATGTAAGTTGGATCAGGAATACCACTCGCCTCATCACAGACTATCAATAAGTGATCGCCATGTAAACCAGCTAAAGTTTCACCCTGCTCTTCTTTTGTAGCCCGAATAGAAGGAGAAATCAGCCGCATCCAATATTCTTTCGGAGCTTCTTTATGTTGAATAGAGTCTTTTCTAACTATAAATTCATCCGCTACAGTAGATTGACGTAACCACTTAGATATTTCAGAAAGAAATATATCTCTAAGCTGCCTATTTGTCGGTGCAGTTACAACCACTTTCGCATAAGGCCTGGTAACCAGAAACCACAGTACAATCCACGAAGCACTTGCATCTTTACCAACTCCATGACCACTTCGTACAGAAACTCTTTTCTCGTTTGAAATAGCTTGAAGAAGTTCAATTTGCTGAGTCGAAGGGGTAACTTTAATACACTCAACTGCAAATGTAAGAGCACTTTTCTTCCACTCAGTAAGCTTCGCTAAAACTGTTTTATTAAGATCATTATCCATTATTTTCTTCGTCCATAGAATTAATTGCAGCATTTTCACCAAAATACTTTAAAGCAGCCGCATTATAGGCTAGTGCCGCTTCTTTTCTTGTACCAAATCTTCCAAGAGAAATATTTTTATAATTCACACAAATAGAACTAAAAATTCTATTATCTCTTTTATCAACATATACACCACGAAATCTATCTTTACTTATTTGATTCTGAGCATTTATTGATCTACTACAATTTCTCATATTATATTCTTGATTATTAAGACCATCTCTATCTTTATGATCTACTTCTTCCTCATCAATAGGTTTCATAATAAATCTATGCATGTATAGTTTAGTCCACTTACCAGCATTTAATACATTAGTTACAGCATACCATCTTTGTCTATGCTGATCTGCAGCCCAGGTATACTGCATAAGTTTTTCATAATTTTTATCGTCCACTTTAGCTATCTTACCTTGCGTTAATTTTATCTCTTTCATAGTATTTCTCCTAATACTCTTCGTGGTTAATAAGGGGAAATCGACCGAAGATAGTCGAAATTCAGGAGCTACCCTATCCCCTATACAAAACAAATTTATTTCAGTATTCAGTTCCATTTATTTTCCACTAAACTTAGCCATTGCACCATCTACCATTTTACCCATATACGGGGCAGCAAAATAAAAACCAAGAATAAGCATAACCGCTCCATTCATCTTCTCCGCATACCCACCAATAATATTTGCAGACTCTATAAGTTTATCTGAATTTGCTACCCAAATAGCTACAACATTTAAAAACATACAAGCAATATACTGAAATAACCAAATAGATACAATACTTAAAGCAATAAGTCTTCTTGCTAAATTCTGTCCTTTAGTCGCATCCATCCAGTTAACAAGCATTGTTCTAGCTTCCGTAATAGCCTTTGCTTGATCTTCTGCTTTTTCTTCACTGGTATAAACAAGCTTGTCAAGTCCAGACGATACGTTGTTTATTAAAGAAGCTGCTGCTTTATCAGTACCAAAAACCTTTCCTAAAACTGTTCCTATTCCAAACATTACTTACACCCCCAATGTTCAAAGCTAAAGTGGTTAGCGTCATCAAATCTTCCACCCCACCGGGCATCTGAGTGCAAAGTTTCCCAGTATTCCCCAAGTTCTAACCATGCTAAATGCCCACCGTTTGAGATATATTCATTATCTATAAATAAATTAAAGTCATGTGCAAGACGAATCTTATGTACACTCTTTGCTGCTGAGTAACTTCTTTTTTCTCCAAAATCTCCAAAAACTCTTTTATCCCTATATCCATCACCTTGTGTTAAACCATAACCTTTATCACAAGCGAATAAAATCAGCTTCCCTATACAAACCGTAAATACCTGTTGTTTTTCAGAGAGTTTCATTTAATTTTATTTTCCATTTCTAGCTTATCATTTAACCTAATTACATTAATATTAAGTTCTTGAAGATTCTCAAGTACTTTATCATTAGTAACTTTTTGTTCTTTCCACTGTTCATTATCAATTGATTGTTGAATATGAATTGCTTTTATCATTTCACTTAAAACCTTATTATCAACTTTTTCAGCTAATTTTTGTTCGATTTTAACCTGTTCAGCTTTAAAATCATCTTTCTGATCCGCAATAACCATATTTTGCTGTGCATAAAGAGCTGCGTATGCGGCAAATAAAGCAAGTACTAAATAATTAAAGATACTCTTTTGTCTGCGATCAGTTCCTTTTACAGTTGCCATTTTATTGCTCCGTATTTAGAAAGTTAAATTTCTATGAAGGTAAATATATTGTAACTTGCTCATAATAAACATTCCACATATTAAGTACACCGCTACCAGGTGTTGAACCCTGTACTGCTATACAAGCATCATATGTAGTATACGCAGGAAAAGCTACTCTAATATCAGCAACCGCAGCAGAAATTTCAAAATATCCATTAGCATCAACATACATAGTATGTGTTTTCTGGGCGTCTAAGTCATTCGCATCTCCACCATATACAGCAGAACTTGGTTCAAATCCTATTAATACCTCTGCACCGGGGTAAGCATGTTTAACTCTATACACAATATGTCTAGGTTCAGAAACATCAGGTGTAATATAAAACTCTAACGCCGAATCCTGAAACATCCAAGAACCTCGTTTACCAACAAGATTCACATTAAACTTATTACCATATTGCATAACAGATTGTGGATCAGTAGCATATATTGCATCAGCCGGATGAAATGCTGTAGCATCCATAGCTATTTCTCTAGACAATGCATGTAAAGCTGTACCAGATATAATACTATTATCATATAAATACTGATTAAACCATTGAGCTACAGGCACTGCCATCATTCTAGCACCAAACTCACCAGGATGAGCAGTATCATATGTACTACCAGCTCTATAAATATCCCACATATTTATATCTATTACAGCATCTACAGTAGAAGCTGCTCTAAAGTGAGTATCTAACGCATCCCACTGAGTATAATTATATCTATTCAACACAGATATAGCATCAGTTAAAAAGGGATTTGGTGATATATTACCACCTATTCTAACATTAAATGCACCAGCGTCTAAATTAAGATGTGCTACACCATCCATTAAATACGGCACTATACTATTTTGTGTCCAAGCAGCTACATTAGCTATTAAAACACCATCAGTATTTAATACAGCATCATACTTATCATAGCCAATAGCTGATAAGTATACTAATTTAACTCCCGGTAACGCAGCATCTAAACTATCAGTTAATGTTCTAGACGCTGTTTTTATAGTAGTTATATTATACCCCGTAGCAGGTTGTGTTAAAGTATCATTAGCACCTACTATTATAAACACTATATCAGGAGCAAAGTCTACAATAGTTTCATACTGAGTATCAGTTTCCGCAGCACCATTCCAACCATGTGTATCTGTTGTTAATATACTTGTTGTACCAGATCTAGCTACAAGAGAAGCCCCACCAACAGCCGTATTTGCTATTGTAATCTGAACACCAGTCTGCTCTGCATAAGCTTTAAAGTAAGTAACCCACGAACCTAAAGGTATAAACGCATCAGCAAGTGAGTCACCTATAATACCAATTTTAATTTTAGCCGGATTATTATAAGATAATGACTGTGTTGAAAGAACTAAACCTTCCTCTAAAGCCGAAGCGGCTAAAGTCACCGGATCATGACCACCAGTAACTGTCGGCCAGGTCGACCGTTCTACTCCACCTAAAGTTATTTTACTTGTATGAATATTTTTAAGACTTTTACCTGATATACCTAGTGTTCCAAAATCGTCTATAAGATGACTAAAATACAACTCACTTGCAATCCACTCACCAAATTGAACTGTGCCATAATCATTCCCCAAAACTAATGTATAACCAGGAAATTCTGTATTATAACCAAAAACTACTGAACCAGCTGATTGCTCAAGCATCCTATTTCCGGTAAGTCCCGTAGCCTCATTAGCACCAAACTGTAAAGTTCCACCTAACTCCGGAGTAGTATCATCCACAAGCTCAAAACTTCCACTAGCTTGTATATCGCTAACTAAAATCTTTTTTAATACCTCTGAATGACTAGTATCTGATATTAGTATATAGTCATCAGACGCAACAGTAACTAGTGAATGCGAAGTTATAGCAGTTGAATGTAAATCCAAACCTAATAAAGGATTAGCATTATCCCTTACCATCCCGGCAGTATGACTAATAGCTGTTATCTGTGCGGCAGTTGCAACTCCTGCTGTAGTAACTGTTGCAGCAGGTAAAGTTACATCATCCACTCCACCATCGGAGGTAATCGCTATAGTATTCGCTCCAATAGTTCCCATAGAAAGAGATGTTGCAGCACCAACCTTTGCAGTATTTGCTTCAATCTCATCAAATTTAGCTTTTGAAAGTAAACCCGCTCTTAAAGTCGAAGCCGATGCCAGCACTGCACTTGTTCCAGTTTCCGGTACAACAGACACAGTAGTTTCAGTTACATCACCTTCTTCTAAAACTACATTCACTGATATACCCATTACTGAATCCCAATAATCAGTCATTGGTGACGCCCAATAGTCGGTCATTGCAAGTAACCAATATATACCAGTCTCACCACCAGCATTAGCAACATCTGAAATTAAAGCTTTTTTCAAATTTCCACTATCTGTAGTATCTGAAATTACAACGTAATCAGTGCCTAAAGCGGTTACTAAATCTTGTCCGGTAATAGCAGTCTTATCTATTGTCAGCGTAGTTGACCCAGTAACATCCCCGGTATGAGTAGAATTAGTTACTTTCGCTGTATTTGCTGTTATAGCTTGAATATGTGCGGCAGTAGCATAACCAGTTTGAGCATCAGTTGCCGCACGAAAATTTAACTCCTGAACATCTAAACTTAGCCCACCATTAGTCGCCGTAGTATTCAAAGTCACGACATCGTGTGAAGCAGTAATTGTTTGAAATGTCGGAGCTGCTCCAACACCGTTACTTGTTAATACCTGTGTTGCTGACCCGGTTGTAACATAAGCTGGATCACCAAGAGTATCATAAGTTAATAGATTCCCGGTAGTTCCTGAAGCCATCTTACTTAGCGTTATTGCGTTGTCTGAAACTGTAGTTGCGGTAGTCGCAGTGGATGCATTTCCAGTGGTATCTTGATCACCTATAATATTAACTCCCGAAAGGTTTATATTAGCACTACCATCGAATGCTACTCCTCCAATGGTTCTCGGGGTTTCCAGTGTCGTAGCAGTTGTTGCTGTACCAGAAGTACATACAGTATTATCTCCAGTATTCACCCCAGTATTCGTACCTGTTACAGTTCCTCCACCAGTTGCAAAAGTCCCATCTGACAACGCAGTATTAAACTCCGCAAGTGTCCCGGATATTCCTACAATAGAAGTTTGATCAGCGGTAGCATCAGATGGTATACCTTCAAGTTTAGTTATATGTGCTGATGAAGCCATCCCTGCGGAAGCGTTTGTAGCCACCGGAAGAGTTACATCGTCAACTCCTCCATCAGACGTAATTGCAACTGTGTTAATACCAACTGTACCAAGACTAAGCGAAGTTGTACCAGAAACCGCAAAAGTATACCCTTCAGCAATTATAACATCCAACGAATCAGTAGTTATATTTGTTGTTAGGGTATCCTCAGATAGCCCAGCTGCTAAAGTGCTTTCAGTTATATTTACTTCTAAAACATTTTCAGCTACTTCAACTGCTGTAGTTTCTTCAGTTATATTAGCTGCTATATTACTAGAAGTTATGTCAAAAGTATAATCTGGCATATTATGCTATCCTTGAAGAGACTCCTGGAAGTACTGTAATTTCACCCATGTCAAGTACGTAAGTTTTACCCGCTGCAGTAACATAACGCAGTGAGTAATACATTGTCCCGGCTGTGAGCGCTGCAGTTTCAGTGTCAGTAATTGTTCCTGTAGTAATACCGTTTGTTGGGTCGCTAAGTGAAGTTATTGTAACCTCTAACTCCGGGGCAGTTGCAATTACTTTATCTGTATCAAGAGTAAGATAAAACGTACTCCCGGTTATATCAACCGCAACTCCTTCAAGAGTAATAGCAATCCGAAAATCTTTTGTATCTCCTTGAACTATATCGGATAAAAAGCCGGGATAGTTATTTATTCCTGCCATTATTTACTCCTTTTTATTTAACTAAAGTTATCAAGCTATACAATCGGCGTACAGACGTTCGTATCGTCTGTCATACTGTCATCCTTAAAATTCTTATTTCATCATATTTGGAATAAGGCGGTTTTTCACCATACTTCCAAACAAAAGTTTCCACTTGTGGATCATACATCCAGAAATCCATATTATCATCAAGGATATGAGTGATTGCGTGTTTAATTATATCCTGCCCTTCATACCTTAATATTACATCAGACCTTTTGCCAAAGACCAGATTGCCGTAGTTCCACCTTGACAACCATCCAGTTGTTTCATTAACAAAGTCATCGCAGTCGTGGGATTCTTCAATATATAATCGTCTGTCTGCTGGATTGGCAACACAAACAGGTTTAATCATCTCTGGTTTTATCAACCTGAAAATCATATCATCTTCGTAAATATCAAAGGGATGAATACCTGTGAGTGTTCTTATCCTTTGCCTTGCTTCGTAAACACTTATCTCTCGCATTGTTCCCAAATCAGGTACAGGTGGATTAAGAATGTCTGCGTACCCTTGCGGTTTGAACATTGACCAATCGCCATCCAACCATCCAACAAGATTTGGCCCTGTTACTATTCCCATTGGATTAAGAATTACAGAGATTAAAAGGTTTGGATCAAGATCAGGCTTAGGGCATATTTCTTCTGCACAAATAGCAACTATTTGGAGTTGAATACTATTAGGAATACCAAAACAGTTTTGAGTATCAGCATACAACCGTTTAGAACCATTGTAATTATAGTACCTACCATCTTCAAGATAGTTTTTAATTGTCTTTGCCATTGCTTGTTTTATTGTTGTCATGGTTTCCTTATTTGTATTGGTATTTAAGGATTACTATTCCACTGCCACCTGAACCACCACCATCAACACTATTACCACCCCCACCACCAGATCCAGAGTTTGCATCAGCAGGTGAGCCAGCACCGTTAAATGCACCGTTACCACCACCAGCAGCACCACTTCCAGGATTTGCTGTACCAGAAGCAGCCCCACCACCTCCGCCAGCCACATAACCGGAATTTGCAGTTACTCCAAAATCAGAAGCATCATATCCAGAACCGCCATTCCCTGCATCAGATGTTGTTGCATTAGCTCCTACAGAACCCTTACCACCGCCACCACCTCCTGTATAAGTTGGAGGTGCGGCTGCTCCATCACCGCCAGCAGAGCCTTGCCCGCCTGTTCCAGCAGCCCCTGAATGAGCTACGTTACCAGAAGCACCACCTCCAGAGCCACCAGTAGCAGGGGCAGTTCCATATGCACCTCCACCGCCGCCACCAGTTGAAGTAAAAGAAGAAAATATAGAATCTCCTCCATCTCCTCCAACACCAGCAGCAACTCCTCCAACACCAGCAGCCCCTACTGTAATACTATAACCTTGAATAGTGACAGCAAACCCTGACGCTGTTAATAACCCACCAGCTCCACCTCCACCGCCGTCATTTGATCCACCACCACCCCCACCGCCAACAACCAGATACTCAACTTCATCCTCAGTCGAGCCAAGACTTTTAACAGTAAATGTCCCATCTTCGGTAAAAGTATGAATCTTGTAATCACCATCGTAGGTAATTGTTCCACCTTCGGCTGTGAGGTATGCGTACTCGTCTGCTGATGCTCTTATGTTGTCTATGTAGAATGTTCTGGCAGTTCTGAGTTCTATGTGTCTAACTCCAAAATAAGATCCATTTCCGTGGTTGTCAGCTATCTTAAAAGCATAATATCTATATGGGGTACTGTTTCCGGTAATTGTTATGTATTTTGGATCGGCTTGGTCTGCTGCAATATGCTCGTCAAAAGATGTTTGACTCAAGCCTGTGATTTGTGTCCACCCAGTATCAGTAGCGTATGTTGTCTCATCAAAAGAACTGGAAGAATTTGAACCCCATAAGGTAAAATTATTTAACCCTCTGGTTGTTTCAGCCCCAGAATTATGCTCATTCTCATAATAAATACCATCAATTACTCTTGCTGAACCTGTATCAATATGAAATCGTTGGTTTGTGACTGTGTTTGTTAACCATATATTATCGTTCTCAAGACCAGTAAGCGATAAAGCAGGATCAGTTGCGAGATAAGGATAATATAAATTCCCCAAATCAGAAGTAGCTTTAACGTAAGAAGCATCTTGAGCAGGAGGATAAGAAGCAGTTCCCAAAACCTTAAACTGAATCAGATCAATATCATCTTTATCAGCATCAGCAATGTCTGATATGTCCACTACTTCAGCTTGATAAGTATCGGCTGCAACTATGTCTATTGAGTGAGTAGATGTTGTTCCACCTGAATCATGGATATTAAATTCAAGATTAGACCCAGTATCAGTGCTGCGAACATCCATCAGGATTGTGTTTTTGCCTGTTAGGTCTTTTTTATCACCACCAGTCAGCGTTCTTGAGACATCTTCATTCAACGCATCAGTTGTCGCTGAGAGTTTAAGTGCGTATGAGCCTTGGGTTTTTATTGTTGATTCGGAGAATGAGTTTAGGGCTGTGGTTTGGAGTTCTATGTGGCGGAGTCCAATATAATTGCCTCCTACAGCACCGTGGTTGTCAGCTATTTTAATTGCATAATACCTATATGCAGTTGTATTCCCTGAGATTGTAATATACTTTGTATCAGCTTGATCTGCTGCTATATGCTCATCAAAAGTAGATTGACTTAATCCCGTGATCTGTGTCCAACCTTCATCATTGGCGTATACAAGATCGTCAAATGTCCCCGCCCCTGTATTTGAGCCTTGAAGTATAAAATTGTTAGCTCCGCTATCTGTTCCAGACCCACTATCATGAGCATTGTCATAACGAATTTTGTTTATTATCTTGCTCGAACCAAGATCAATATGGAACCTTTGATTTGTAAGTACACCAGAAGTCGATAACCATGCTACTGTAGCACCCCAAGTGCCTGTCAGAGATAACGCAGGATTAGTCGCATTATATGGTGCATATGTTGCGTTTATTTCAGTAGTTGATTTAACGTAAGTTGTATTGTGAGCCGTAGGATACTGAGCAGTATAAGCCGTTGCAGACGTAACATACGCACCTTGAGCCGCTGAGTTGCTGGCGTATTCCATGTAGTCTATTTCAAGGGCAGCAGGACTTGAACCTCTGATAAAGGCTAACACAGCTTTATGAGCTAAATGAATAGTCATGTTAAACCTCCGGTGTCCAGCCGTTAGTCGTGATTAGCCAATCGTCTGCTGTGTAGTATTGAAAGACTGCTATATCTCCGGCAGTTGAAAGGTTCGTTAAGTTCTTGCCTTCAGCGTTTGTTGTTCCATCCATAAGATAACCATCGTTGGCATTTGTATCTACAACTACTTCGATTGCACCAAGAGTTATAATAGTGAAGTTCATTCCTGCTACCATTAGCGGGAGTTGACAAGTACCTGTTACATTTACAATATAAGTACCACCATATAAATTTGCACCCGTGAAATTAGCTGCAAAATTTGCTGCTGAATCAGTGACAGGAGTAAGACTTGGTAAAGCTCCCGCACTTGTAAGTCCTGTTAAAGAAGTTATGTCACTATTAGCACCATCTGAAGCAGCATCGGCAACTTTTGCCAAAGGTATACCGTCATTGCTCAAGCCTGTCATGCTTGTTATGTCTGAGTTTGCTCCACTTTTTGCCCCAGGCGGTTTAACATAAAAGGTTGTCGTACTTAATGCCGTAACCACCACAGTTTCATTAGCCGCTGCTGTATAGGTCGCCCCACCCTGTACAGTAATATTCCCTGCGTGAGTAAAAACAGTAGCTCCGGCGCAAATCAAAGTTCTTTCAGACCCCGCCTGATCAGCAGCTGGAAAATCAGTAATTGTCTCCGCACCAGTAAAATTAATAACATTACCAGCAGCCGCCCAAATCGCTGAAGTTG
>Ga0233436_1003109_pt1 | contig 11146 bp, 7 predicted proteins | sample SI_122_August201_2_FD_182723 | JGI IMG/M metagenome (GOLD analysis project Ga0233436, IMG submission 182723) | Seawater microbial communities from Saanich Inlet, British Columbia, Canada - SI_122_August2016_150_MG | ecosystem: Environmental > Aquatic > Marine > Inlet | place: Canada: British... | reverse complement strand
AGCCTGTACGTATTTAGTGTAGTCTGTCACAGCCAGTTGCGCTTGCGCATTATTTTCATCGATCAGACCGATGAAATAATAATTGTCCGATTCGTTTTTGGGATCGAGATCGATCGCCTTTTGATAGTTGCGCTTAGCGGCATTAAAATCATCCTTGGCCTGGTAGGCTCCCGCCAGGTTGGTATAGCCGTGAGCATTGTTTGGATAGATAGAGAGCGCTTTTTCGTAGAGAGGGATAGCTCCATCGAGATCGCCGGCGCCGTGTTTTTTGACTGCCTCATCCATCATAGGCTGGACCTGAGCCAATTTTGCTGCATCGAGTGCTTGCTTGTATGTATTTTGGTCCTTGGCAGGAGCAAGTCCTAGTGCCGTTTGAAAATATTTTACGGCATTGTCCATATCTCCCTTGGCCTGATAAGCGGTCGCCAGAGCATAAGGATAGGCTGGTTCTTTGGGTGCAAGTGCCATGGCCTTTTGATAATTGGTGATGGCTGTATCGTAGTCGGCGGCTTGCTGAGCCTTTACGCCGGCCTCATAAGACTTGCCGACCTCGGCAGCAGCTTTGACATCAGCTGTGGTGGCCATCTTGACTGTGTCACCGATATTGGTGCGCAAAGCCTGACCACGAGCCCGGGCTTGAGCGACATAAGTACCACTGGGTGCGTACTGAGTGTACTTTGTGTATTTGTCCAATGCAGCCTGGCCGCGATTGTAGTTTTCGTCGATCTGGCCCATAAAGTACAGGCAGTCTACGCACTCTTTGGGGGCAAGTTGATAAGCCTTTTGATAGGCTTCAAATGCTTTTTGAAAATCATCTGTTCCCTGATAAGCAACACCGAGGTTCATCCAAATAGAGCCATTATCACCATCGAGTTGCAGAGCTTCTTGGTATTTTGCCTGGGCACCTGCCAGATCACCGGCAGTCTGCTTGTCGTAGGCCTCTTTGACGAGAGGACCGGCTTTGAGGATTTTGGCATCAGCTACAGCCTTGGCAAAATCTTTGTTGCCAGGTGCCATGCTTACTGCCTTTTGATAACTGGCTAAAGCCTGGTCGATCTTGCCCCATTGTTGATAATTTGTGCCCTGGCCATAAATATAGTCGGCATTGGTAGGATCGATGGAAATGGCCTTTTGATAGGCAGCATCAGCCTGATCGTATTGCGCTGATTGCTGCAGGCTGATGGCCTTGGCATAGGCATCCTGACCTTCCTTTTCCTTTGCCAATTCGCTTTCGGACTTGATCTTTTGCGTTGCACCCCCCTTGGCCAGAGCATCAAATCTCGCCTTTGCCTGCGTGGCATAGACACCTTGAGCACCTGCCTTTTGCAGGTACATCTGATACTCGCCCATTGCCTGGCGTGCATTGTTTGCATTTTCATCTATGGTAGCGATGAAATAAAAATTGTTGATCTGACCTTTAGGATCGAGCTCCAGCGCTTGAGTATAGGACTTGCGTGCATCTGGGTACATCTGGGCGGCATACTGAGCAGAGGCCAGGTTGTAGATCAGCTCAGGCTTGCCTGGCACCACATTTAGTGCCTGCTGATAAGCCTGGATCGCTCCCAGATAGTCCTTGTTTTTGTGCTTGGCCAATGCATCATCGATGATCGGCTGGGCCTTGAGGTCCTTGGCTTTGACGAGCTCGTCCTTATACTGCTGATTTTTAGGGTCGAGCTGAATCGCCATGTTATATTCGACTATCGCATTGTCATAGTCTTTCATGAGCTGATAGGCGGCACCAATATTAAAGTGCAAGCCACCATCATTGGGGTCGGACTTGGAGAGCTCCTGGTATTTGGCAATGGCCTCTTTGTATTGACCAGCCTTAAAGGCAGCATCGGCTTGAGCGGACAATTGCGTGATCGCCTTGTCTTTTTGACCGGCCTGAGCAGTCTTGAGACCTTGTTGCGCGGCTGCATTGGATGGATCAAATTGCAAGGCCTGCTGATAGCTGGCAAGGGCATTGGCGTAATCTTCTTGTGCCTGATAAGCCGTACCCATATTCATCATGATGTCTGATTTTTGCTTGGGATCGGGCGGATTCATTTGCAAGGCACGCTTGTAAGCATCTATGGCCTGCAGATATTGCTTTTTGGACTGCAGGTCCACACCCATATTTATGTATTTGTTGATTTGAAAACTTTGCTTGGCGGCCCCGAGAGTCGCAAGCAATTTTTGCGCCTGTGGATTTTGCCTGCCGGGAGAGAGATTGCTCGCCATCTTGTACTCGGCTTCTGCCTGACCAAAATCACCCCGATATTGGTAGGCCTGCCCAAGCCCGATGTGGTTTTCAGGAGCAGTGGGATTTTCTTTGATCGCCTGCTCCCAGCCCGCCACGAGGGCATCCTGGACTTCGGGATCGTCCGACTTCATCGTGATGGCCTTACCATAGGCCGTAATGGCATTGGCAAGGTCTTTTTTGGCTTGATAAGCTTGACCGAGCTTGACCTCTAGAGCAGCGCTATCACCAGTACGCGCAGCGGCAGTGTACTCGGTGATGGCATTATCATTTTCATCACGCACCCGATGCACATCGCCGAGCTTTTCGTGCAGAGCAGCGTCGTCCTTGAGCTTGAGCGCCTCCCGGTATTCGACTATGGCACCAGCAAAATCGGCCGATTTGCGAGCAGCATCCCCAAGAGCCACTCTAGTGGCAAAATCGCGAGGATTTTTGCCCATCTTTTGGATGATGCCACCGAGATTATTGAGACTGGTAGTATTGCTGGGATCGAGCAAGACGGCCTTGTGAAAGTATTTGATGGCCGTCGCTGGATCATTTTGGTATTTGAGGCCGTAATTGTTGTACGCGATGCCTAGATTGCTACGCCCCATTTTGTATCGGGGATCCATCTTGACGGCTTCTTCTAGTTTTTGGATGGCCAGGTCAAAATTGCCCGAATTGAGAGCCTTGACTGCCTCATTGTTTAGTTCGGTCAGCCTGGCCGGGTCGGCAGCTGCTATGGCACGTTCAAAAGAGCCTATGGTCAGAGTCAGAGCAAGGGCTAGAAAGGAAATCGAAGGTTTTTTCATCTGGGATCTTTGCGAGGAAATTTATCCCTGATTTTAATCTATTGATTTCTATATTGCTTTACCAAAACACTCAGGTCAAAGGCTCGATCAGGCCATAATTGCCATCACGCCTGTGATAGACCGTATTGACCTGGTTGGTCTCGGCATTAATAAACATAAAAAAGTCATGGCCCAAAAGATCCATGTGCTTGCAGGCTTCTGCAGCAAGCATTGGTTTAAGGGAAAATCTCTTGGAACGCACGATGCGCGGTTTGACATCATCAAGCGCCAAAGATCGCTCCACTGCCACATCGTCATCTAGATCAGCACTGACATCGTCCGGCTCGTCAGTACGCTCCCTGAGACCAGAAGCCTTGCCCTTATTGCTATGCCGCGTCTTGTACTTGCGCAACTGCCGCTCGATCTTGTCAGCGACCAGATCGATAGAGGCATACATATTTTCAGTGGCTTCTTCGCCTCTAATGGTATTGCCATTGACCTTGATGGTCACCTCGGCCTTTTGACTCTTGGCGATAGAAGGATTTTTGGCTACGCTCAAGAGAGCTGTGCAATCGAGCTTATGGTCAAAGTGGTTTTGCGCTCTCTGCAATTTTTCGATTAGATATTGCTTGAGGGCAGTAGTTAATTCGATATTGCGGCCGGTTACTGTTACTTGCATGAAACCTCCTCTCTATTGAGCTCAGCGGGATGCCTGAACCATCTGTTTGTACAAGATGGCAGCATCAAGATAATTGATCGGCACATCCTTGTTTTTGGCCTCGGTGCCTAAGCCGAGGGTACCCTTAGTCGATTCGGCATAGGCTGGACTGACAAAAAATCTATCGGGCCTGCTATTTGGCTTGCCCATGATCAAATAAGGAGTCATCTTTTTGGCCTTGCCAGGCTGTGCCTTTTGTTTTTGAGATTGATTACTTATTGCGACAGCGACAAAACGATTGGCGATCTCGTGAGTGATTGGAGAGACCAGGTCATCGTCATTTGCCATTTCGGGATACTCCTCGGCTATAGTGTCGATGACTCCATGCTTTTTAAAATGATCATACGCATCCTGACTGGTTGAAATAGCAGGTATCTTGAGACCATGTGCCACCAGACGATAAAAATCACCGCGGCCTAGCGGTCTGGCAGGATCGCTATCAGCGGGAGATGCCACCAGGTTTGATGCCAATAAAGATTTGAGCGAGCCCAGTCTTTCCTGGGTATTGGCAGGCATAAATTGGCTATAGCGAGACAGCGCAGTATATTGTTCGTCTGTCATGTAATGATTGGGGTAAAGAGAACCGGACTGTGCGCCACCATCTCTGAGGGCACGCATAAACTCTGTGATTTCGTTGCCCCTGGTGCCCATGCCATCTCCAATGACATGCACGTCCAAATCTGGTCTCTGTGTCAATTGGTGCACTTTTTGTATGGTCTGGCGCGTATAGGTATAGGCATCCAGGGTTTGATACTTGCCATTCCAATAGGCCATAGTAGCAATTACATCATAATGCTTGGCAAAGACCTTCCAGGGAGTGCGCGCTACCATGGGACCACGATTGAGCGGACTAAATATGACGGCGATCAAAGGGTAGTCTGGGCCGAGGATTTTGCGGATATGGGCCGAATAAGCCTCCACAGTGGCAACGCTGAGATTTTTTTCGAGGTTGGGCGCGATGGCATCGAGCGCATGACCATTAGGCGATCTAAAATTGGCAGCAGCGATCATCTTGTTGGCATCGGCGATCGGGTCGATGAGCTCGGCAAAGGACCAGGCAATCACTCTAATATTGTATTTGTGGCAAGCTTCTATTAGTTGACCGAGCTTGTCGGGGCTGGCAATTGCCGGAGTATTGCTGCGCGAGGTCTGGATAAACAAATTGCGAATGCCCTTGGAATACAAACCCTGAGCATAGGTCTCAAAATCTTCTTTGGGATAGCTCCACATATTCATCCAAACGCCCGGACCTTCGGCAAGACCTGGTTTTTTATCTGTCACACTGCCTGATGCCGGTTGAGCCTTGAGCGGATAAGCAGCAAGCGGCAGATTGACACTAGCTTTGACCGCTGGATTGGCTGCACAGGCTTGACTCGCTACAAGCACGGCCATAGCGCACTTACCGAGAGTCTGGCAAAGGCGATATTTCATATATGTATCCAGTCTAGATAGAAAAGAAAAAGATCTTTGAGTAATAAACTCTCTCAGGCCATTATAAGCAGAATCGGTTCTCCAGGCACCTAAAATATGAATGTTTTCGGTATCTATATTCCCCTACCTCCTCACGCTTTATCAGTCAGCCGGCCTTTTTGTCTCGACACCCCATTTTTGGGGCATAATCAGCAGTGATATGCTGAAATTTCAATCTCAACGGAGACCTCCTTAAAGAGGAGCCTACTAACAAAATGAACAAGAAAGAAGAAGAGATCCAGCAAAAGCTCATCGAGCTCGAGGCCAGCGTTTTGGATGATGAGCAGAGAGCGGTCTCACGCCAGGACAAAAATGGCAATATCTACGCTGTTGATACCAGATCCGATGCCATTTCCAGCCGATCCGGCAAATCAGGCAAGGCAAAAAAATCTGATGCTGCCTATTTTGGCGGTCTAGCTCTTATATTTATCGGGCTGGTCATGGTCTTTCAACATATCCATGTATCCAGCGGCTTGCTAGCCATGCTCGGCATGGGCTCCGGTGGATTTGCCCTCCTTTTTCTACCGATCATGATCGGCCTGGGCATGATCTTTTACAATTCGCGCAGCAAATGGGGCTGGTGCCTCACCGTTCTTGGTTGCGCAGTCACCATTCTAGCCACCCTGGCCACTCTCACGATCACCTTCCCTGGTGTCACTATGATGCAGATCATCATCATGTTTTTGCCATTTGCTATTGGCGGCGCTCTGCTCGTCAAAGGCATGGGCGGACCTCAAGGCGTGATCGATACACTAAAAGAGCAGATGCCCAAGCGAGAGAGCACTGGCTGATGCGCTTGTTTGTGGCGAGTTTTTTGGAGCCTGCTTGCTGCGAGCAGGCTCTTGCCTTTCAGCAAGCCAATCTGGCTCAAGCATACAAAATGGTGCCACGAAAGAAGCTACATTTAACCTTTGCCTTTATTGGCGATGTGCCAAACCACAAACTAGACGATCTACAAAATGATCTTGCCCAATCATTGCATGACTTACATCTGCAAAAACCACTGGAGATAATCTTTGACAGAGTCGAGGCCTGGCCGGATTGGCAAGCCCCAAGAGTAATCGTAGCCGTACCTGCCAAAACCTTTGCCCTGGAAGCAGCAGGGGCACCGATCATGAGGGCAGGCGAGGTATCAAGGGCAGTGGCAGCCAGATACGGCTCAAATCAAAAACAAGACCACAGACTGGAGTCATTTAAACCGCACATAACCTTGATTAGACTAAAAGCAAAATGCTCGCTCATGCCAAAAGATCTGAAAGGCATTGATGGATTGATCCTGACCCATCGCATTACAAAAATCTGCCTGGTCGAAAGCGACATCAGGTCCCACGACCAGGCCAAAGGCAATTATAAGATCATTGCGTCGGTCTGGCAGCCTAAAGGCCAGGATAGGGCTTAAGCCATTTGCTGCGGCGGTCTTCGGCGGCTGCCACGCCAGTCTTGCTTGGTGCATTTGCACCTGGTTGCGCATACTCAAGTATATTGCCGTTGGCATCCACAGGGATGCGCACCAACTGCTGAGTTGCAGGCTTGAAAGCCGATGTAGTCGGTGCGGGAAGAAAGGGAGAAGGAGAAATAGGTCGGCGCGACTGCTCAGGCATCTTGTCGTCAGCAGGCTTGATGATTTCTACAGGATCGGCTTGATTGACCTTGTCTGTGGGTGATTCGAGCTTAGGGTCCATTGAGTTTGACTCTGGGACATTTTGAGGCTCGGTCTTGGTCTCGATGGCATTATTTTGATCTTGGGTATGTGGCTTGAGATAGACATTAGCAGCAGGCTCTGCAGTCTTTTTCCATTGTTTGGCATCATCCTTGACGGACTTGACGCGATAAGCAATTGCCTTGCTTGTAAAACTATCTATAGTGGCAAGAAAATCATCAAAATTGAAGTTGACCGGATCGGTATGATCGCCTTGCTGGGCATAGCGGTGCGTGATGATATTGCCTGCCTGGATATTGTATCGATGCTTGAGATAACCGACCAGCCGAGTGACTGCCTGCCTCTGCGCACGAGGATAATCTTGCGAACCTGTGTGATTCATCTCGATACCAATCGAGTTGTCGTTGTTGATCCCAGGCAAAGTCTTGAATATATTGACATGGACTGTAGCCAAGTCAGGATCGACGGCCTGATAGATGGTACCGTCACGATCGACGACGTACTGTGCCCCAGGGTGGCGTAAACCCATAGAACTCCAGCTCTCAATCACGTTTTTGGCCGGTACAGGTATACCAGTCTCGGTCGAATGCATGACTATGTACTTGACCGGTTCACGTCTGTAAAAGATGCCACCACGCAGAGGATGGTATTTGACGATGCCAGCCTTTACGAGGATGCGTGCCGCATATACATCTGCCACGCCCCGCTCAAACTTGTCGCGGATGTCCTCTGAGGCCTGATCATCGAGACGCGAGGTATCAAAGGCGGGAGGTCGGCTCAAAAAGAGACCGAGCGGATAGGCATAACGTGGCTTGGGTGCCGCATGCGCGACTACATGATGGTGATGATGTTTGCTATGGCTGGAAGCATGGGCAGTCTTATGGGAACGACTTGAACGCTTAGATGTCGTGACTCTTTTGGCACTGGTCTTGTGCACAGATTTGCGAGTGCGGGCCTCAACGCTAGAGCCATCGCCAATGGTGCTGGCAGCCAGCACGAGCGCTAATCCCGAAACGATCGACAAAAATCTTGGCGACATAAGCTTAGGCAATGAAATATTGTGCAAAATCAGCCCCCGCTCGGTTATGACATAAACATAAACGACCACCTGACACTACCGCCGATGGCGCCCGCACCTGATTATAAATTATGAGAGCCAGCTTAGCAACGAAAAAAACTCAGTCGATCCAGCCGCCACCGAGGATATACGTATCGGATAGATCATAGACTCCCAGCACCTGTCCAGGAGTGATAGCAGGCTGAGGCTCGTCAAAGACAACCCGCACCTGCCCATCCGGCAAGGGATACACCATGGCTGGGGCAGCAGGCGAATTGTACCTGATCTTGGCCAGGGCTTTGAAAGGCTCCACAGGTGGTGACTCTAAGATCCAGTTGACCAGGGAAGCCGTAAGCTCTTGTCTCAAGAGGGCTTCTTTAGGGCCAACATAGACAGTGCGAGTATCCGGATCGATCGAAATCACGTAAAGCGGCTCTGGATAGCTTATGCCCAGCCCCTTGCGCTGCCCGATCGTATAATTGAAGGTACCCTGGTGCAATCCTAGGGCTTGACCAGTCACCACATGCACGATCGGCCCCGGCTCAGCGGGGAGGAAATTGGCTAGATAGGCCTGGGCAGTGGTGCCGATAGGTATAAAACAAAGGTCCTGACTGTCCGGACGGCCTGCATTAACGAGCTGGCCCTCCTCGGCGATAGCTCTAATATCATCCTTGACATAATCTCCCAGGGGCAAGAGAGTGTGTTTTAGCTGCTCCATAGTCAAACCCCAGAGCACATATGACTGGTCCTTTTTTGGATCCGCGGCACGAGCGAGCCTCAAACCATCCTCAGTCTGCACCACGCGAGCGTAATGGCCCGTAGCAATGTACTCAGCATTGAGGATGCGACGCGAATAGTTGAGCAAGGCACCCCATTTGATCAGAGTATTGCAGACGCTGCAAGGCAGTGGAGTCTTAGCTCTTTCGTATGACTTAGGAAATTCGTCGATGATCTCCTTTTTAAACAATTCTCTCAGATCGACGGCGTGGTGCTCGATATTGAGCTGTTCACAGACTCTAGCTGCATCGATCATGCCAGTATCGCAACAACGACTGCCGGACTTGATCAACCAGCCAGTCACACCAACAACGTCATAACCAGCCTTTTGCATCATCAAAGCAGTCGCCGAGCTGTCGACTCCACCGGACATCAAGACAGCTACGCGCGTCTTGCCCTCTGGCACGGGGGATACTTGCCTGGCGCTGGCAACCTGACACACGGCCGCAACTTGCTCGTGTACGTCAATTTCGGTTTTTGTTTCTTGTATTGGCTCTTGCAGATTTTCTAACATAGTGCCAATTATTTTACAGCAATCGAGAAGCCGCTATTGGCAACCCGCGCCCAAGCTTTATAAAGCTACACCTAATTTGCGCAATCTACCCCTGGCCAACTGAGCGTTCTTTCCTTTAGGAGCGAGCTTGAGATAAGTCTTGTACTCTTGCACAGCCTCTCTAGTACGATCGACACGCTCGAGCAGAACGGCCAGATTGTAGTGAGCCACAGGCAGGTCGCCTCCCGATTGCATGATCGCTCGTCTAAAGGCTCGATCTGCCCCGGGATAGTCTCCCCGCTCTCTCAATGTGATTGCTAGCATATTTTGAGCGAGAGGATTAGTCTTTTTTAGCTGAGCAGAGTCATCGATCGCCTTGCGAAAGGCTGCTTCCGAAGCCAGAGTATCGCCACCTTTACGCAAGGCCATGCCTAGATTGAACTGAGCTTCTGGAAAGGCTTCTTTTTTTAGCATGATGGCTTTGCGATAGCATTCGACAGCCTTGTTGAGCTGGTTTAAGTTGGCGAGGCAAAGACCGAGATTATTCTCGAGCACGGGATCTTCGGTATTTTGCCCACTGGCTTTTTTTGCTTCGATCAAAGCGACAGCCTCAGCCCAGGACTTTTTCTTTATTGCATCGGCAATGGCATTTGGCTGAGCTAAATTGGGCTGGACTGCATTTGTCGTCGTGCCTGACTGACCGGAGAGCCTGGCTATCCTTTCCTTGGTCTCTTTGATGTAGGCTTCGGATTCTTCGTATTTAAGGGAGTTTTTAAAGGCAGCAATTGCTTTGTCAACATGACCTCGCTTTTCTTGGATCAATCCTAAATGGTAATAAGCAAAACTCGAATCTCCATTTAGCTTGATCGACTGGCTGATATGCTTAAAAGCATCGTCTAGCTTACCTTCGCTTAGATCGAGAGCAGCCAGGCCACTCAAAGCGGCTGCCCTTCCAGCAGCAGTATTGCCCTTCAGCGCTTCTTGATAATGTTTGCGGGCCTCGACCTTATTACCGGTATCCCTGAGTGCATTGGCTATGTGATAGTTGAGCTCCGGCAAGCTGCCAGGAGTGACCTTGAGGCATAAACGCCAATAATAAAGGGCTTCTTCGGCTTTACCCTGCGCGTATAGCACAACTGCGAGATTATTTAGAGCAGTAGCATAAAGGGGCTCTATGTCTAGTGCACGACGATAATTGGCCACGGCCTTGTCAAGCTGGCCATCATAAGCATAGGTGAGCCCAAGATTGTTGTAGCCATCAGGTATCCCTGGTTCGAGAGCCACGACCTTTTCAAACTTTTCCCTGGCTGCCTTTAGCTTATTTTGCCTCAATAGCTCCGTGCCTTGCGTCAAAAAAGCCATGGTTTCAGGCTTGTACTTGAGCGCCGCATTTTGGGCCGAGACTGGAGCCAAGCAAGCACATGCAGACAACACTATCAGTGCTTTAAGAGTTTTTAGTGTTTTAGTTAATGTTCTTGAGTATCTTGCCAACGATAAGCGCCTGTATAAGCACAAAAGCTAAATCATATCACCATAAAGGCGTGCTTTAGAGGACGTTACACCGGCTCATCCAGGGCTCTGCACGATGGTAAAATGGCCGTTTCCCATCGCTCGGGCAACCCATGCTGAACGCCAATCTCGCCGCAAAACTGCAAAAGCTCTTCATCGCCTCGCCGCAATATGCTCGACTCCTGTCGCGCACCGCTAAAGGCGTAAAAGGCGAACTCAATCTCACAGGGCTGACCGACTCGGCCAAATCCCTCGTACTTTCGGTCCTCAGTCACGAGACCAAAAGACCTTGTGTCTTGATCGTTCAGGACAACCACACCGGCGCTCGCTACCATCAAGAATTGATCAATCTGGTCAGATATCCGGTCTTTCTCTATCCATCCTCAGAAGTCTCACCTTATGAGCAAGTCTTGTCCAGTCCGGACAATATCGCTGCACAGCTCGATCTGCTCA
>Ga0233436_1003105_pt1 | contig 11158 bp, 9 predicted proteins | sample SI_122_August201_2_FD_182723 | JGI IMG/M metagenome (GOLD analysis project Ga0233436, IMG submission 182723) | Seawater microbial communities from Saanich Inlet, British Columbia, Canada - SI_122_August2016_150_MG | ecosystem: Environmental > Aquatic > Marine > Inlet | place: Canada: British... | reverse complement strand
TGAGACAGGTCAGAACAGCCCAGCACTTTTCGCAAAGACGGGCGTACAAACTGTTCGAACGAAACGAATGAAGATACCGGATTGCCCGGTAACCCGAAAATGGGGATTTTACCGATGCGGCCGAATGCCAGGGGTTTTCCCGGTTTCATTGCCACTTTCCAGAACAGCATATCCTGCCCCATCTTCTGCAGGCTGGATTTGACCAGATCGTAGTCGCCTACCGACACACCGCCGGATGAGACCACGATATCGGCTTTGAGAGCCCATTCAAATTTTTCCATCAGGTCTTTTTCGGTATCTTTGGCAATACCCAGGTATAAGGGAATGCCGCCTGCGGATTTGATTTGCGCCGCCAGCATATGGCCGTTGCTGTTGAAAATCTGCGGGCCCTGGGGCGTTTCATCCAGTTCAAGAATCTCATCGCCGGTGGATAAAATCGAAACTGTGGGACGCTGGCTGACCGCTATCTGTGATCGGCCCACTACCGCCATCATGCCGATATGAGCCGGGCTCAGGGTAGTTCCTTTTTTGAGGACCCCTTCACCGATTTTTACATCTTCTCCCGCTCTACGGATATTTTCTTCCACATCGGCTCTATCCATGCACAGGATGGAGTTGCCGTCTTTTTGAGTATCTTCCTGCATGAGCACGGCATCGGCACCGGGCGGGATGGGTGCCCCTGTCATGATGCGCATGGCCTGGCCCGGTTTCAACGTGCCTTTGGCCGTGTACCCGGCGGCGATTTCTTCGACCACCTCCAGCTTGACCGGATTCTCCGGAGTTGCGGACTGAATGTCCTGGGCAATCAGGGCATAACCATCCATCGCCGAGTTATCCAGCGGCGGGTTGTTGACACGAGAGACGACATCTTCCGCCAGCACTCTGCCCAGAGCCTGGTCCAGCGGAATTTTTTCCACTCCCTTGAATTGAATTTGGCTAAGAATTTTATCCAGCGCTTCCTGGACTTGAATCATGCTCATGATGGTTCCTTTTTTTGATACAGGATTATTCTTTTGTTCCTCTTCTCATAATCTTCTGTTGTGTTGATGTTCATAAATTTTGCCCGGTCCGCTTCGTCGATCTTTAATTTTTTAAATGGGAGTGCCTCAATAATCCTGGACAAGGAAAGCTCTCGTCTTGACATGGCTTCAAAAAGAGGAACGATGAATTTTGGTTCGTAAATGGCGCACATTGGCTCATAACCGAAATTGCCTTTTTGAACATAGCAGGTACCATATCTTAATGGGTCTCGGTTTTGTAATATTGTCTCGAAATCATCTTCTTTTAAAAAGGGCATATCGCATGCGGTTATCATCCACGCCTTATCTGGGAATTGTCCCATCAAAGTCGCCAGTCCTCCTACAGGTCCCAGTTGGATGTGTTCGTCATTGATACGCTCGACATTATTGATTTTTGTCAAAGAACCCATATCTAGATCGGCCCGCGAGGAAAGAAATACTTTATTGCAAAAATTGCTCAACAGTTTGACCGCCTTCTCTGTTCCCGATATGCCATCATAGGTTAGCGAAAACTTTGGTTTTCCCATTCGCTTGCTTTCACCTCCTACAAAAACGGCTCCATAGAGTTCGCTTTCCCGGCTTATAAAATGATCGCGCACAAACTGGTAGATGGACTCGATTTCATCGCGATGAAAACGTGGGACGTCCGGCAGACCTTCACCAGTGATTCCTTGATGCACAACGGCCTTAATGCCGGGAATTTCAGAGGGAATGGGCAACTTTCCTTCCTGATCGAGAAAAACGATTTTGTCGAAGGGCGATTGTTTGTAACCTTCGATCAGGATGCAATCGCATTGCTCCAGGGCATGGGTGATCGAGCGTTTCTTAAAGGCATTGTCGGCAACGATGGCGAAGTGCCGCGGGTCGTTGATGGTGATGATGCCTGCGCCAGCCTGGGTGGCCCGGGCTGTGTCCTTGCCCTCCCGGTCAACCTCAAAGCGGTGCGAGTCGTGTTTGTAATAGCCGACACGGATGTCTTCCTCGGCGAACCGCTTGATCAGCCGTTCCAGCAAGGTGGTCTTGCCCACCCCGGAGAATCCGGCAAAGCAGAGAAAAGGGGTTTTGAATTGTTCCCAGTAAACGTCCATAAACAGGATTTGTCCCAATACAAGAGTACCGAACCGGAATGCCCGGTCCGGCATTTATAAGTACTTAAAAAATAGTGAATTAGCCTATTATTTCGCAGACAGGGTGGCCTGTCAACCCCTATTCTGCTAGGCGCAGGGCCAGTGTGCCATCACCTTTTCAGGCAAGCAAAGGGTTTTCTCGGCACAATCAAGCCCTTGCTGATAGACAACGCGGGTGAGTTGTTTTCGCCAGAATTTGGGGCTTGTGATAACCTTTCTATTGCCGTTAAGAAAAGGCGGTTTTTCATAATTTACTGTTTTGTAAGGAAGGGTAGTAATGCAAAGGATTAAGCTAATTTTTTTGTCTTTCAGCCGAGACAACTCTTTGTTCGCCAGCAAAAGTAACGGCACATGGGCCCCACGCCTAGTGGGGCTGTTGTTTTTTATTCTCTGTGGTAGTCCGGTATATGCCCTGGAGGCGGAGATCACCACCGCTCCCCATGTCCCGCCGTTCATCAGCCGTATCATGCCGGAAACGGTGGTGGTCAAGTTTGAGGCCAAAGAATTTGTCGGAGCCCTGGCTGATGGACAGCAATACAAGTTTTGGAGCTTTAATGGGACCGTACCGGGGCCCATGATAAGGGTACGTTTGGGAGATACGGTAGAGTTTCACCTGGCCAATCATGCCGGCAGCCAGTTTCCCCACAATATCGATATCCATGCGGTGAATGGTCCGGGAGGTGGCGCAGCGGCGAGCCTGGTCGCACCGGGCGAGGAGAAAATTTTCCGCTTCAAAACATTGCACCCCGGTTTGTTTGTCTATCATTGTGCGTCTCCGATACCGAGCATTCCTGCGCATATCGCCAATGGAATGTATGGATTGATTCTGGTGGAACCCAAACACGGTTTTCCCCGTGTTGATCATGAGTTTTATGTTTTTGAGAGCGAGTTTTATACCCAGAACTCGGAGACGGAAGATTTATCAAAACCGAAAATAAAACCCGTAACAATCGGGAAGGTGGAAGAAAAAATTGAACCGAGCTCAGAGGAAAAGAAAGCGGACACTTCCATCGTAGAAGAGAGCACAATGGAGACTGACGAAAAAGAAGGTTTTCTGGATTCTCTCGCGAATACATTCTTCGGTAATTCCCCTCCCGAGCAGGATAAAAACAATGCTCAGGAAGAGCCCCCATCTTCCGATGAACCGGTGGACTCTATGGAAAGCCAAGTCTCAATGGAGACAGGATCCGATGAATCCGTGGATTCTCCCAAACCTGAAAAAAAATATGTTCTGGAACTGTCCCTGGAAAAAGGTTTGCGAGAGCAAGCGGACTACGTCGTGTTCAACGGCAGGCAGGGAGCCCTGCTGGGGAAAAACGCACTGCGGGTTAAAGTGGGTGAAAAGGTACGTATCTTTTTTGGCAATATCGGTCCCAACGGAATTTCTTCGTTTCACATTATTGGAGAGATTTTTGATCAGGTCCATCTTGAGGGGGCGGTCAATGGCATCGTCAACAGGAATGTTCAAACAACATTGGTTCCTTCAGCCGGGGCCACGATTGTGGAGTTCATCATTGATGTTCCAGGGGACTACTTGCTGGTGGATCACAGCATCTTCCGAATAGATAAGGGGGCCATCGGCCTCATCTCCGCAACTGGTGATGACAAGCCTGAGATTTTTGAGTCCGTCAAATAAGCCCTTCATTTTTGCTCGGCAATTTTCTCCGCTGAGTGGATGTGGAAAGTGGCTTTTTGTTTTTCCCCCATCTCCTCATAGATTTTTTCCAGAAAATGATGCGCCTGCTTGAGCTTGGGATTTAAGGCCAGGGCTTGTTCAAACGCTGTGATGGCTTTTAAATTTTTCCCGGTGCGTTGATGAATGATTCCCAAACCATAATGCGGCAGGGGTAGTTTTTCATCGAGATTGATAGCCCGTTCGAAGGCCTTTTGTGCCTCCTTAAGGTGCCCCTGCTGGCCAAGGATATTTCCCAGGTTATAATGTGCTTCCACCAATTCCGGGTTCAGGGCGATGGTTTTTCTAAAGTGGGGGGCGGCTTCCTCCAGGTTTCCTGTACGGTATAAAACGTTAGCGAGGTTTAAATAGTTTTCAGGGGAATCCGAATCCAGCTCCAGAGCCCGCTTGTAATAGGCCTGGGCTTCGTTGAGGTTTCCCAACTCTTCCAGGATATTTCCCAACGTGATTATTCCCGGAGCGTAGTCCGGTTTTACGATGATGCATTTACGGGCAAAGTGCAGGGCCTCTTCCAGGTTTCCCTGCTCGGCCAGTACGCTGGCCAGGCTGTTATAGCTTTGGTAATAGGCAGGGTCGAGTTCCAAGGATCTTTTGAGTTTGGAAACGGCAAGGTCGAACTTCCCCCTTTTGTGGTAAGACCTTCCAAGATTGTGGTGCACTTCGTGAAAATTCGGGTTGAGGGCCAATGCTTTCTGATAATGATCAAATGCTTCCTGGAATTTCTTCTGGTCCTCCAGTTCCTTTCCCAGGTTGTTGTGAGCTATCCCCGAGCCGGGATTTTTTGACAATGTGTCTCGCCAAAGCACCTCTCTGTTTTCATAAATATGTGTTTGCTTCCAGGTCAAAAGGCCCAGTACAAGCAGGAGCACTGCGCAAAAGGCAGGCAAGAAATAAGGCGGGATTTTGATTGCCGGGCCGGAAGACCCGGATGTTGCAAAGACAGTCAACGAAGCTGAAAACAGGGCGATGGGTCCAATACATGCGAGATATTGAAAATGGTCGGCGGCGAAGGAATATCGCATGGGGTAGACACTGAAAAAACCCAGCGCCGGGAACAGGGTTCCGGCGAAAAACAGAATGGCGACCAGTGGGGATCTGCCGACTTTGCCGCGGAACCACCATAAGCCGGCGATCAAGGCCAGAAAGGCGAGAGAAGGCAAATAATTGTCGGTCACCGTTGAGTCTATGGGCCATTTGGGATATGAAAAGATCAGGTTCAGGGGATAAATCAATTTATAGAGGTAGAACCATAGAGCCTTGCCTGCGATGATGAACCGTTCCGCGAAAGAAAAATCCCAATCGGGTCCCACGGCTTTAACGGTATTTTTTTCGGTGGCCAGGGTTATGCGGGCCAGGGTGAGTCCCAACAGCAGGAAGGGCGTGACCGAAAGAATGTCTTTGAGTTTTATGGCGTTCTTTTTCCACCAGATGATAAGCAGGATGACGGCGGGCAGGGTGACGGTGACGGTTTTGCTGAACAAAGCCAGCAGGAACAGGGTGAGCGACAGGATATAAAATAACTTTTTATTTTGCGGGGCTTTTTTCTTTGGGGGTGATGGCAGATCCTCTATTTGTAAAAACTTCAAATAGAAGGTCAGTGATGCCAAATAAAATAAACCAGAGAGCACGTTTTTACGTTCGGTAACCCAGGCAACGGATTCCACATTCACGGGATGCATTAAAAAAATCAGGGCGGCGAGTGCCGCGCCGGGAACCGCAAGCAGGATAAGAAGCCGCCACAACAGCAGGGCGGAAGAGGCATGCAATATCATGTTAACGATGTGATACCCGGCAGTATCTTCACCCCATAACTGGTATTCCAGCCAGAAACTTGTGAACACCATGGGGTAATATTGCGGCGTAGCCCCAGGTTTGAGCCAGATATTTTTTAATCCTTCCCCGCTTCTCAGTTGTTCGTTTTCGCTGACATAGGAATCGTCATCCCAGATGAAATCCCCTTCAATTGCGGGATAATAGATAAGAAAGGTCAGTGAAAAAAACAGGAAAATAGCGGGATAAATTTTGAGGGTCTTCATCAGCAGTTTGTCAGAGGCCAATATTTGTTCCGGGGATTATAGAGGAATGCGGAGGAGGATGGAAAATTTTCCAGCCGCTTTCCGGCTAGCTCAGGTTTTGTGCTAAAGCGATGCGATCAGTCCGCGAATTTCCTTTTCCTCAGAGGGCAGAATGGAGGTATTACCGAACCGGTGCATTTCGTAAAATTCAGTGATACGGCGTATCGGATCGCGCTTGTCATCCGGCAGAGTGGATTCTAAAAACTCCTGCGCGGTCCATGACGACTTTTTTACCAGTCCCGATTTTTTCAATTGCCTCAGCATGTCCTGATAAAGAATGACACAGAGAGGCTGGTGTGGAGAGAAGCTGCGGCGCTTGCGGACGAGGAAAAATAGTGCTACCAGAATCAGAATAATCGGGCTGAATTTTTGCATCCCTTCAACCAGTGTTTGCCAGTTCAGGGAACCCAGACCCTTGAATTTTTGCAGAAGGTCACGGCCTCCTGTTCTGAAAAATTGTACGACCTGTACCTGGTCGTGTACGGAATAGCGCACGATGTACCTCTGCCAGCTCATTCTGAGGAAGTCCAGGGATTTTGCCAGTGGGTGGAGAGGACTCGTTGTAACGAGAGTGGGGTCCGGAGGAGTCGGGTCATACACTGTCCAGCCTTTTCCCGGCATAAAAGCTTCGACCCAGGAATGGGCATGTTGCTGGCGGATGATCAGGTAGTTTCCCCATTCGTTCCACTCAACCCCGACAAAACCGTTGACGAGGCGGGCGGGAACCCCGGTCGACCGTAGCAGGATCACCATGGCGGAAGCAAAATATTCACAATGACCGGCTTTTCTTTCAAATAAAAAATGTTCCAGCGCGGTTTTGTCTGGGTCATTCTCCATTTCCAGCGTGTACCTGAAATCCGCGAAGTGGCGCAAAATATTTTGTGCCCGATCCCTGTCAGTGTGGGCACCCTGGGTCAAGCGGTCAGCCAGGTCATGGGTTTTGGGACTGACACTGGGAAGCTGGAGAAACCGGTTGGGAAACAGTAAGGGCTCGCTATGGGGCATATCGAGGCTGTAACTGATATCGGGATCTGAGATTTCCGAAATCAACGTATACTTTCTCGGACCCGAACGGGACCCGCTGGTTTTAAATTCGAAATTTTTATCCATTTGCACATGGATGAAATTGCCATCTATAAACAGCGGCACTCCGTGAGTAAACAAATAAGGGGCATCGAACGATCCCATATATACATTTTGCCGCACGACCTCTTTTGGGTTGGACACTTTGAAAAGGCTGAGTCCTATTCCGGGTCGGTTGCGGGTTTCAAATTCCGTGGCCAGAGTGGAGGTCCAGGTCTTGCCGTTGAAATGATCCAGCACCACTCCTCTCCATAAAATTCGGGATTCGGGTTTATAGTTTTTCCCGTTCTGCGTGTATTCCACTCGCATAACCACTGCCGGGTTCTGCTTGATTTTCCCTACATCCCCCAAAGTGACGATGTTGGAAAATCCGGTGACAGGAGAAGAGGGGGTATTCAGGGAGATGAAACCCAGGCCGAATCGGGGAAAAGAAATAAAGATCACGGCGGTCATGGTGAAACTGAGAATAACCAGACCCGTTGTCCAACTCAGCAAGGCAGAGCCCGGGGTCTCGTTTTTTCCTGCGCCTTTGAAATCTACCCCACTTCTCCCGGTTTGTTCCGATATCAGGGTATAAAAAACCAGGCACCAGCTCAGGACCAGGTTGAAAGCGAGAAAGATAACTCCAAAGGCCAGACCTTGTTCGAAAATAGCTCCAATTAGCAGGCAGACGATGGCTATGAGGTAACCGAACAAATAATCATTGAACTCTGCTTTAAAGATAAACCGGGCAAACAAAAGGTAAACCAGAAACCCGGCGACCAATTCCAGCAGGGGCAGGTTGAAGGCAAAATATAAAAAAGGCAGCAGCAAGAAACCCCAGTTAGAGTTGAAAATCCGTGTTGTGGGTTTAAGTGGGATGCGTTCCGATTGTTCCAGGGATAAACAGAGGATCAGGCCAGCGAAGAATATCAGGCCTGTCAGGGGAGAATAAATCTCGCTCAAAACCAGACAGGCCAGGGCCAGTCCGGCCAGAAGATAATTGCAAATGAGGAAAGCAGATTTAAGAGTCATGGCAATTTTTGAGATGTCCTCATGACAATTATTGAGACTTTCCCGGCAACCTGATAGAATGCCGGACTTAAAATTCACCCTGATCGAATCATTTTCCCCGGAGATGTTTTTGAGAAAAACCGGGAAACGGCTTCACATATCTGATTATTATCCTTTTTTCCGGAGGTTGCATGAACTTTTTTGTTAAAGGCATTGCCGCAGGTTTGATGGTGGTCTTGATGACCGGCACTGCTGCGCAATCCAATGAAATTGCAGTAATAGAGACGACACTTGGAAACATTGAGTTGGAGTTTCTGGAAGATAAAGCGCCGGGGCATACAAAAAACTTTAAAGACCTCGCCAATAAGGGTTATTACGATGGCACCACGTTCCATAGGGTGATTCCCGGTTTTATGATTCAAGGTGGGGACTCCAACTCCAAGAGCAAGGACCGTTCTATGCACGGAATGGGAGGTCCCGGTTACAGCATCAAGGCAGAGTTCAGCGACACTCCACATGACCGGGGAATACTGTCTATGGCACGGTCATCGGACCCCAACAGTGCTGGTTCCCAGTTTTTCATCGTTGTTAAAGATTCGCATTTTCTGGACAATCAGTACACTGCTTTTGGCAAGGTGATTACGGGAATGGATGTTGTCGATAAAATCGTCAATACTCCGCGTGACCGCCGGGATAACCCTAATGAAAGGGTGGAAATGAAGTCTGTTAAAATTGTTAACCGCTAAGTTGTTCTTCAGGCGGGTTTTGTGATGTTTCCTTATTAAATCGGCGGATGCTGTTCTTTTATAGTTCTTGATAATGCTTCCGCTTAAAAACGATAACAGGGGTGAGGTTGGTTTCTTCCATTTTCTGAAGATGCTGCTCCTACCCATTTTTCATAGGTGTATAGATGGCCAGCAATGAAATTGCAGTAATAGAGACGACACTTGGAAACATTGAGTTGGAGTTTCTGGAAGATAAAGCACCGGGGCATACCAAAAACTTTAAAGACCTCGCTAATGATGGCTATTACGATGGCACTACGTTCCATAGGGTGATTCCCGGTTTTATGATTCAAGGTGGGGACTCCAACTCCAAGAGCGAGGACCGCTCTATGCATGGAACAGGTGGGCCAGGCTACAGCATCAAGGCGGAGTTCAACGACACGCCGCATGACCGGGGAATTTTGTCCATGGCGCGGTCGCAGGACCCTGACAGTGCCGGTTCCCAGTTTTTCATTGTTGTTAAAGACTCGCATTTTCTGGACAATCAGTACACTGCTTTCGGCAAGGTGGTTACGGGAATGGACGTTGTCGACAAGATCGTCAATGTACCGCGTGATCCCAAGGACAATCCCGATGAAAGAGTGGAAATGAAGTCTGTTAAAATTGTTAACCGTTGAGGAAAATTTTTTCTTGAGAGCAGGATAAATATGGAAGACGAATTTAAAATCGATGTTTATAAAATCATGGGTACCTCGACTCCGGCGGGAAGAGAGTCGGAGGACGGGGAGCCTGCCGGGGATACGATCAAAAACCTTATTCTTGAGAACTGGGACAAGTACGAAAAACTTGCGATCTATTTTGAGGGTGTGGTTCAGATGACCCGGCCTTTTGTGGATGAAGCGTTTGCCAAATTGCTTGAAATTCATTCACTGGATGAGTTCAACCAAAAACTGCATTTCCCGGATTCCAACGACCGCATCGTCAAAAGCCTGAATGACGCAATCAAGCTCCGCTTGAAGATCATCAAAACCCAGAAAGAAAGAGAACAGCAAGCCTGACCACCACTCGGCGTGGGGCCAGCGTGCCGTTGCTTTACTTGGCGAGCAATGGTTCATCTCGGCGCAATCAAGCTCTTGCCCAGTACCCTCCTTATCAGGGGGGAATTGGGCAAACCACTTCAAGCCGAGACAACTCTCTGTTCGCCCAAAAAAGCTATTGCTAGTAGGGTCCAGCGTCACGCTGGTGGGGGTTATTTTATAGGGGTTTTTGCTACGGCTTCGATAAACGGGTCAAGAAAAGCGGGAATGCCGCTTGCATCCCGTACTGTGAAAATACGATTGCCGGTGGTCATTGCCTCATCGACCAGGACTGCTTTGGAAATTTCCAACTCTGCTATGGCTTTTTTATTTCCAGGTTCGGTGGTGGTTTCAAGGCTTTGCAGGAGTCCGGCTTTTCCCAAGCAGGGAACGGCGCTTCCGATGCCAGCGACCACCATGTGGGACCGGTGGCGGTCGTTGATCAGGAGCCCCAGCAGTTTATCTTTCCACAGGTAGGACCGGGCTCCATTTCCTCCTATGATGATGACCCCGTGAAAAACCCCTTTGATCTGTCGCACCCCTTTGGCGGCAGAAACATAACTGTCGCCGACAATACCTTCTATAGCATCAACAATCAGGACATCCGGGTTGGCTGTGCCTCCCTTCATTCCAACCGCTTCTTTCAATTTGTTGGAGGCGATTAAAACAGTGGCTCCCTCTGCCTTCATGGATTTTAAAACAGGCTCCAGTTCGGCCTCCATGTAGTAATCTTTGGGAATAACGATCAGTATGTTTTTGCCGAGAAGCCGTTCCATATTGCTTTATCCTTCAAATATAAAAGCCTGATAACCACGCCTCAATGATTGAGGGGAATGGGTATAAGGCTTGAGTTTTTATTTGGATCTCCAAGATCCGAGTCTAGCATAAAGCGGTACAGGAAGAACTCGTTTTTTACCAATACGCGTTGCGCGTGCAGGTTTAGAAAATTTTTCAGGATTGCCCTCTCCCCCACGGTAAGAGCGGAACCTTCCCCCAAAACAAATTTGTGGTTGAACAGGATGTGGGTAATACCCATGGACTTCAGCCTTACGATGATAGCTTTCGCATAAACCTCTTCATCGATGATTTTTGTCAGGGTGTGGGCTTCAAAAATAGAATCGCTGAAAAAAGGTTTATCCATGAGAAACCCAAAATTTCTCATATAGACTAATAATATTTTTTCATCTTGCCCGAGAAGATGATTGGCCGAAAGGTAAACCGGGTAAGACTTGATTTGCCTCATCAGATAGGGCTCCCTGCTTTCTTTCTGCAGGATATAGGGCAAGGGTTGAACCTGAGCCCAGCTTTTTGCGATCAGGGAAGTGTTGAATATGAGCCCAAGCAGAAGGACTGCGAGCAAAAAGTTT